>Ga0172371_10007495_pt1 | contig 15518 bp, 16 predicted proteins | sample Lak12m_FD_114543 | JGI IMG/M metagenome (GOLD analysis project Ga0172371, IMG submission 114543) | Freshwater microbial communities from Kabuno Bay, South-Kivu, Congo - kab_022012_12m | ecosystem: Environmental > Aquatic > Freshwater > Lake | place: Democratic Republic of the Congo: South-Kivu... | reverse complement strand
GGCGACTGGCATTATGATACGATTTCCGCTTTTATTAAATCAATGAGAGGAAGCGACCCAGATGCCACTTTACATTATCTAGCAAGAATGATTAAAGCAGGAGAGGATCCTGTTTTTATAGCCAGAAGAATGGTCATCTTTGCCTCAGAAGACATCGGTAATGCCCAACCGACCGCTCTGGTCGTCGCGACATCCGCCATGCAGGCGGTTCACATGATCGGCTGGCCTGAGGCGTCCTTGATTTTGGCCCAAGCGGCAACATATTTAGCAACTGCCAAGAAATCTCTTTCTTCTTCGATGGGGATTTGGTCAGCTCTCTCTGATATCGACGAAAAAAATCTTGATCCCATCCCTCTTCACCTTCGCAATCCGGAAAATAAAATTATGAAAGCTCTCGGCTACGGCGCCGGCCATATCCGTTACCCGTGGAAAGTTGAGCGTAAAACCGGAAAAAAGATTAACCAGGAATATATGCCGAAAAATCTCGTGGGAAGAAAGTATTACAAGCCGGATTGGAAGTGACCCGCCGAAGGCGGTGTCATCCCGAGCGACCCTGAGCGTAGTCGAAGGGGAGTCGAGGGATCTAGCGAAGCGCCTTCTCATAACCGCCGCACCCTCTGAACAACCAATGGGCGGTTCTCGTCACTGTCGTCGTCGATACTCCTAGCTTCTTTGCAATTGCTTTATAAGATAATCCTTTTTTAAGCAATCTTGCCATTTCCAAACGATTGGCAAATTCTTCGATCTCTTTAATCGTCAAAAGATCCCTTAAAAAATTTGCCACTTCTTGTTCTGTTTTTAACTTCAAGAAGGCGCTGGCTAGTGCCTTCTCTTTTTCATTTTTTGGTTTATAAGATTGGAAATTGCTCATATAAAAATTATACATCTCTTAAGTCATTACAATGTTTTAAAACATTGTAATGAAAATTCGCTTGACATTTTAAATACTCTATATTATCATATTAACACGTTAATACATGTGTCTTTATAACTTTATGAACTTGAAAAACTTAATTCCTTGCCCCTCCGAAGCTTTAGCGAAGGGGGGTCATCATCCCCTGCCTCTGGCGGGGTTTATTAAGTATTAGTTAAGTACTTAACTGTAATTCTCTACCCCGCCGTCGAGGCGGGTTTTTGTTTGGTGACCGTAGCTCAATTGGTAGAGCGTCAATCGGTGAAGCTGAAAGTTGCGGGTTCAAATCCCGTCGGCCACCCATGGAAAAATTAATTTTAAGATTGGCTATCCAAAAAAATGGCCGATTGACAGAAGAAACAATTGGTTTTTTGAAACAGTCCGGTTTGGAATTCGAGATTTCCAATCAACGGCTGTATTCCTATTGCAAAAATTTCCCGCTAAAAATTATTTTTATCCGTGATGACGATATTCCTTTTTATGTTAAATCCGGAGTTATTGATCTGGGAATCGTTGGACAAAATATTCTTTATGAAAACGGTAATTTTACTAAATATATTATTAAGCTTAACTTTGGTCTTTGTTCACTATCAGTTGCTGTTCCCAAAAGAACATCGGTAAAAAAATTAATACAGTTAAAAAACGCTAGAATTGCTACTTCTTATCCCAATTCAACTACCGCTTATTTTAAAAAAAGAAATATTCCTGTCCGCATAATTACTGTCAAAGGATCGGTTGAGATAACCCCCGCGCTTGGAGTCTCCGACGCAATTGTTGATTTGGTTGGTACTGGGCGAACTTTAAAATTAAATGATTTACGAGTTATAGAAAAAATATATGATTCCCAAGCGGTTGTCATAACAGAAAAAATATCGTCCTTTTCCATTTATAAAAAAATTCTTATAAAAAAATTGCTTAATCGTTTTAGAAAATTTTTATAAGTAAATTAATTTTATGAAAGTAATAAAACTAAAAAATCTGTCAAAAAACGACTATCTAAGAATAGTCAATCGTTCTTTTGGACTAAATAAAGAAATTGTGCCTGATGTTGAGAAGAAAATGATCGAAGTAAAGGAGAACGGCGACGAAACTGTTTTGAATAAGTATCAAAAGCGCTATGGAAAAGATAAATATAAATCTATTCGAGTGACAAAAAATGAAGTGAAATCTGCCTATCAAGAAGTTACGGAAGAAACCATAACTGCTTTAAAACAGATGGTAAAAAATATTACTTCCGTTCAAAAAGCTCAGCTGACAAAAACAAAAGATACGGTAGTCAGACCGGAAACTGGGATTAAGGTCTGGAGAGAGTGGCGACCGATTAGAAAAGTTGGTTTATATATTCCCTGTGGAAAAGCAATTTATCCTTCCTCTGTTTTAATGAGTGCGATTCCCGCTCAAATTGCTGGATGTCAAGAAATAGTCATGTGTTCTCCACCTGGACGTGATGGACAAATACCAGCAGTTACGTTAGTAGCGGCTGATATGATCGGATTGAGAAAAATTTACAAAGTTGGTGGTGCTGAAGCAATCGCCGCTATGACTTATGGAACGGAAACTATCCCTAATGTCTATAAGATATTTGGGGCAGGTAACTCCTACGTTACCGCCGCAAAAATGATTGCCAGAGAAACAATCAATATCGATATGCCTGCTGGACCATCAGAAGTTTTTATTATTGCTGATGAAACTGCCAATCCGAAATTCATTGCTGCTGATCTTCTGGCTGACGGCGAACACGGAGAAGACTCTGCATGTGTCCTTTTGACGACATCGGAAAAAATTGCTCAAGAAACAGCAAAGGAACTGGAAAAGCAGTTATCGACTTTGGAAACAAAACGGTTTGCTGGAGAATCCCTAAAAAGATATGGGTTGATTGCTGTTGTCGAATCGATGAAAGAGGCAGTCGATTTTACAAACGAATACGCGCCGGAGCACTTGGAAATCATGACAAAAAAACCGGAAGACCTTGTCAAAAAAATCGTCAATGCCGGATCGGTATTTTTAGGTGCCTGGACGTCCAAGTCAAGTGGCGACTATGCAACTGGTGCCAATCACGTTTTACCAACCGGCGGCATGGCCAAAATGTATCCGCCTCTCGGGGTTGACGCTTTCGGTAAATGGATGCAGATCCAGCAATGCACAAAGAAAGGATTGTTGAAAATAAAACAGACTATCGAAACGATTGCCCGAGTCGAACAGCTACCGGCACACAGATTATCAGTTAGCGTACGTTTTTCAAAACCATGAATATCCAAGCCAATAAAAATATACAACTTTTAAAACCATATACCTGTGCCCGTGATTTATTTAAGTCAGGAATATTTTTTGATGCTAATGAAAATTATGATCAATGGGTAAAAATCGACTGGTCAAAAATAACCGATCTAAATCGTTATCCGGATTCAAATTGTGATGACCTAAGACAAAGAATAGTAGAAAAATATCTTATTGATTTCAAAAAAGAAAATATTTTTGTCGGATCAGGAAGCGACGAGATTATAGATTTATTAATCCGTGGCTTCGTCGAAGATAACCAGTACATTATGATAATGAATCCCTCATACAGCATCTATGAAACGCAAGCAAACATAAACAATAAAAAAGTTAAAACTGTTTTATTAAAAAAAGATTTCAGTTTAGATATTAAAACTATTAAAAAAAACGTAAAAAACGTTAAACTGATATTTTTATGTTCTCCCAATAATCCTACTGGAAATTTAATTACGGAAAGCGAAGTCAAAGCAATAATGGATTTTTATGACGGATTGCTTGTGATCGACGAGGCCTATATTGAGTTTGCGGATGCAAAAAAAAGCCTTTCTAAACTATTAAAAGAGTATCAGAATATCGTAATTCTTCGAACATTTTCAAAAGCCTGGGGTTTAGCCGGCATCAGGGTTGGTTATGCAATAACTGATAAAGAAATAGTCTTAATCTTATTAAAGATCAAAGAATCTTATAACGTTTCAAAAGTCTCTCAAACGATAGCCATACAGGCGCTTAACCAAGTAGATAAACTAAAGGATAAAATCAAGGAAACCGTGAATTTGAAAAACGATCTAGAAAAAAAATTAAAAAATATTGGACTAGAAATTATTCCTACAAAAACAAATTTCATTCTCGTTCGTATCGATGATGCTTTTATGATTTATAAAAATCTCGCGAAAGAAGGACTAATTGTCCGTGATCGGAGCGGTCTGTCCTATCTAAATAATATTTTAAGGATCACCATCGGTTCAAAAAAAGAAAATGACCTATTAACAAAAAAATTATTATCGATTACTATCGACGGCATTATCTTTGACATGGATGGAATACTTGTCGATGTTTCCAAATCATATCGCGAGGCCATTAGGCAAACGGCTAGTTATTTTCTTAACCGCAAAGTCGACAAAAAAGAAGTCGACAAAATAAAAAATAAAATCGGCATGAACAACGACTGGGATACCACTTATTCCTTTATAAATAATCCTAAAATTTCCTATCAAAAGGTTAAATCGTTTTTCCAGAAAGTTTATTTAGGAAATTCAAAAAGAAAAGGATTGATCGATAACGAACCGCTCCTGATACCAAAACAAAGATTAATAAAACTAAAAGATAAATATAAAAAATTGGCTATCGCTACCGGAAGACCAAGATCCGAAGCGGAATATGCAATCAAAAAAAATAATCTTCAAAGAATATTTGATTGTATTATTGCCATGGAAGATGTTAAAAACGGTAAACCTTCTCCGGAAATATTATTTGCCGTTATGAAAAAAACGGGGTTGAAAAAAACGATTTATATTGGTGACAGCCCAAGCGACGTCGCCGCGGCAAAAAATGCCGGCATACCAAGTATTTTCGTTGGAAAACAAAAAATCGGGACAATGAGATTTCCAAATGTATTAAAAGTTGCCGAATATCTATTATGAAAAGATTTTCAAAAATCAAAAGGATTACCGATGAGACAGAAATTTTCATCGATTTGAATATCGACGGAGTCGGTAAAAGAAAAATCGAAACTCCAATCGGTTTTCTTAATCATATGTTAGATCTTTTTTCTAAACATGGATTGTTTGATTTAAATATAAAAGCCAAGGGAGATACTTATATAGACGAACACCACACGGTTGAAGACATTGGTATTGTTTTGGGTCAAGCATTTTCACAAGCCTTAAAAGATAAGAAAGGAATAAACCGGTATGGTTTTTTTATCTTACCAATGGACGAAGTATTGGCTACAGTCGCTATCGATTTCTCTGGTCGATATGCTTTTCAACTGATTTGTGATTTTAAGAGAGAAAAAGTTGGCGATTTAAGCACGGAGCTTATCTATGATTTCTGGGATGCTTTTGCACAGAACGCAAAGGCTAATCTATTTATCAAGGTGGAAAACGGCAGAAATGACCACCACAAAATAGAGGCGATTTTCAAAGCGGTAGCTCGAGCGATTCTGATGGCTTGTGAAATAGATAAAAGATCGCCGTCGAAAGTTCCGTCGACAAAAGGAGTCTTATGATAGTGATAATCGATTATGGTCTGGGGAATTTAGGCAGTGTGAAAAATACCTTGGATAAGCTGGGTGTTTATTCTTTGGTTTCAAATTCTTTTGAAAAAATTGAAAAAGCAGATGCTTTGATTTTGCCCGGAGTCGGGTCGGCCAACCAAGGGATGAAAAATCTTAAGAAATTTAAGCTCGATAAATTAATAATCGGGGAAATAAAAAAAGGGAAACCTTTTTTAGGCATCTGCCTCGGCATGCAGTTATTGTTTTCAAAAAGCGAAGAAGGAAATGTCGACTGTCTAAACATTATAGAAGGAACCGTCAAAAAATTTAGTTCGAAACTAAAAATTCCCCAGATTGGCTGGAATGAAGTTAGAATCAAGAATTTAGAAGTAAGAATTAAGAATTTATTTAAGAAAGTACCAAATAACAGTAGCTTTTATTTTGTAAACAGTTTTTACTGCAACCCCAAAAACAAATCAATAATTGTTGGAGAAAGTGAATATGGAGTAAATTTTTGCAGTATTTTGATCAAAAATAACATTGTTGCAACTCAATTCCACCCGGAAAAAAGCGGTAGAGTTGGGTTACAGTTTATTAAAAATTGGTTAAGCCTAATATGATTACAAAACGGATAATCCCTTGTCTTGACATGACTCAAGGAAAAGTAGTTAAAGGCATTCAGTTCGTCAATTTCCGTGATACTGGGGATCCGGTCAAACTGGCGGAATTTTATGATAGTGAGGGAGCGGATGAACTGGTTTTTTTAGACATCACGGCAACAGTCGAAAACAGAGACATTCTTGTCAACGTTGTAAAGGAAACCGCCAAAAAAGTTTCTATTCCTTTTTCAGTCGGAGGCGGAATAAGAACAGTTAACGATATGGGAATGATTTTGAGGGCTGGCGCGGATAAAGTCTCGGTCAATACTGGAGCTTTCAAAAACCCTAATCTTATAAAACAATGTGCAAAAACATTTGGTAGCCAGTGCGTCGTCCTTTCCCTTGATGCGAGAAAAGTCAAAAAAAACAGATGGAATGTCTTCATTAATGGCGGAGGAACCGATACCGGTGTTTCCGCTTTAACCTGGGCGAAAAAAGCGGTTTCTTTAGGTGCAGGAGAAATTCTTCTGACTTCTATCGATACGGACGGAACTAAAAAAGGATTTAATATTGATCTAACGAAAACTATTTCCGAAGAGGTAAACGTACCGATTATCGCTTCCGGCGGAGCCGGAAAAATAGAAGATTTTTTTGAAGTCTTTGACAAAGGAAAAGCCGATGCCGCTTTGGCCGCTTCTCTATTTCACTTTAAGGAATTAACGATAAAACAAGTAAAACAATACTTAGCTAACAAAAAAATACCAGTTCGTCTAAATTAACTATGACAAAATTAATACCAACCATAATTCAAGATTTCAAAACATCGGAAGTTTATATGCTGGGATATTCCAGCAAAAAATCTTTGGAAAAAACCAGAAAAACCGGCTTCGTCTGGTTTTGGAGCCGAAGCAGAAAAAAACTTTGGATGAAAGGTGAAGAATCAGGAAATAAGCTTAAAGTAAAAGAAATATTACAAGACTGTGATAAAGATTCCTTATTAATTAAAGTTAAGTTGGTTGGCAAAAATGTTTGTCACACCGGAAATAAGTCGTGCTTTTATAAAAAATTAAAATAAAAAAATGAATATTAATAAACTTTACCAAATAATTATCGATCACAAACGGAAAAAACCAAAAAACTCTTATACTACATCTCTTTTTTCGGCTGGCAAAGCTAGAATTATTGATAAAGTTAAAGAAGAAGCTAATGAAGTTATCTATGCTGCAAAAAAGGAAACTAAAAAAAGAGTTATCTCTGAAGTCGCAGATTTATGGTTTCATCTCTTAGTAATGCTTGCAGAAATAGGCATACAACCTAAAGAAATCATTTATGAACTGGAGAGAAGAAATAAAAAGTAGTACTTCGCGAAAAAAATCTTGCTGGAATGCTCCGAAATAGCTGTTTTGTAGACTATAGTCCGTTGACATAGCCTTAAAAACATATTATTTTGAATCTAGAAGTATGAATCAAGAATCAAGAAAAATAAAATCTTTTTTGCTGATCTAAACGCATGGAAAGAAGCACATATGCTAGATTAGCCAATAAGACTATTGTCGTCAATAAACTTTTGAACGGTCTTATTAAAAAATCAAAAACCATGATTCATGATTCTTAATTTATGATTCTTTTACTAAGAAAGGAGGTGAATAATTATGGATGAAAATCAAAAACAACCTAAAAAAGAAAAAATCTCTGGTCAAATATTAAAACTTAAAGGCAAAACCATCTTTTTTGACATTTATGAAGCGAAGAACCAAAGTAAGTACTTGAAAATAACCGAATCGAGATTTGACAAGGAAACCAAGCAAAGCCGAAGATCGTCAATCTTTCTTTTTGAGGAAGACATTGAACCGTTCAAAAACGAGCTAAACAAAATCAATTTAGAATAAAAAAAGATTTTTTTGTTATACTAAAAGAATGAAGATTTTGGAAATAAAAGAGACGGTTTTCCCCGAAGTTAAGGTGACTAGATTTGCTCGCTTCTCTGACGAGCGAGGTTACTTTACTGAACTTTACAAAAAAAGCGATTTCCAGAAGATAGATTTCCTGAAAAACGTCAACTTTGTCCAGAACAACGAAAGTTTTTCCAAAGCAGGCGTCATCCGCGGTTTGCATTTCCAGTGGAATCCTTACCAGGAGAAATTAGTCAGGACAATTTCCGGTTCGATTATCGATCTTTTTTTGGATATCAGGATCGGTTCGCCGACTTTCGGAAAAATTGGCGCTTATCAATTAGAAACAAAACCCTCCAATGATTACTGTGAATGGCTTTGGATTCCTAAAGGATTTGCTCATGGTTTATATTTTCTAGAAGACTCGACTATCGAATATTACTGCACCTCAGAATATTCGCCAAATAGTGAAACTTCCATTTCCCCCCTAGATCCGGTTATTGATTGGTCTTTGGTTGAAAAAGATATTGCTACCAGCTATAAAAACAAATTACCAACAGCAACTATCTCTGACCGCGACAAAGCCGGACCGACTTTAGACCAATGGCTTAAAGATCCCCGTTCCCAATTCTATAAATACTAAAAAGTGGCTGGAGGGAGATTCGAACTCCCGACCTAACGCTTATGAAACGTGTGCTCTACCACTGAGCTATCCAGCCGTTTCTCTTAACATATTATATAATATAGTTCATGGCAAAAATAGATCTTTCGATTGTCATTGTTTCCTACAACACGAAAAAAATCACCGAAAACTGCCTTGAGTCGATAAACCGCTCTCTTTGGGGAACAAAAATTAAATACGAGATAATCGTCGTCGATAACGACTCCCACGACGGCTCGAAAGACATGCTTTTAAAATATTCTTTAGATAAAAATAACCATACATTTTATTTTCAAACTAATACCAATCTAGGTTTCGGTCAAGGAAATAATTTTGGTGTTAAAAAGGCTAAAGGTAAGTATATTTTGTTACTAAATTCCGACACCATCGTTCTAGACCGTTCGATTGAAAAACTGTTTAATTTTTACATTCAAAACGAAAAAACCGTCCACTTCTTGGGGGCTAAATTGTTGAATAAAGATTTGACTCCCCAACCCTCTGCCTGCCGTTTTTTTACCTTATCTGTCGTCTTTGCTACTCTTCTTCTCAAGGGCGACTACTGGGGGTTGACGCGCTTTTCTCCAAATAAACTCAGACGGGTCGACTGGGTCTCGGGCGCCTGTATTATGACCAAAAAATCTTTATACCAACGTTTAGGTGGCTTTGACAAAGATATTTTTATGTATATGGAGGAGGTAGACCTTTTGTACCGAGCAAAAAAGAAAGGTTGGCAGACTTACTTTTACCCCGCTGCTCAGATTATTCATCTCGGTTCTGCCTCATCAGCTGGAAAAACTTTCCCCATTCTCCAAGTTTACCGTGGCTTCCTCTTCTTTTATAAAAAACATTATTCTTTTTTTCAGTTGTTAGTTTTGAAATTTTTTCTTAAACTTAAAGCTTATATCTCATTATTAATTGGTAAAATTAGTAATAGCCAATATCTGATAAAAACCTATGAAGAAGCTCTTAAAATTCCTTGACGATAATCTTATAAAAATCCTGCTCACCGGTTTTATCTTTCTTGTTCCTTTATGGCCAAAGCTGCCGATTCGGATGATTAACTACACCTATATTGCCATCCGTCTTGAAGATATCTACTTAACAGTGATGATTTTAGCTTTTGCCATCCAACTTTTGAGGAAAAAAATCAAATTGGCAACGACTTTCTTATGGCTTTTTATTCTCTTTTGGCTCTCGGTATTTTTATCAGCTCTCTGGGGAATTTATTTTGAAAAAACCATTATCTTTCACCATCTTGGCTACCTTCATGCCCTGCGAAGGGTTGAGTATATGAGTGTCTTTTTCATTGCCGCCTCGGTAATAAAAACTAAGGAAGACTTTTTTAATTTAATGAAAGCGTTTTTTTTCTCGGTTTTTTTGGTCACTGTTTATGGATTTGGGCAAAAATTTCTCGGTTTTCCTGCAGTTCAGACCATGAATCCCGAATACGCCAAAGGCTATATTCTCAATCTGACTCCGGAGGCGAGAATTTCCTCGACTTTTGCTGGGCATTATGATCTAGCATCATATTTGGCTTTTGCCATCCCTCTTATTATCTCTTTTAGCTTTTTTTTAAAAAAGAAATTTTATCTTATCTTTTATATTTTGGCTCTTTTTGTCTTAACTTATACTTCTTCTCGTATTTCTTTTATCGCTTATGCGGTAACCGTCTTAGGTTTACTTATATTTATTAGAAAGTATCTTTTTTTGTTATTCGTTATTATCTTAACTGCTTTTGCTATGACCTCTTCTGGTGATTTAATCAGCAGATTTTTGAAAACCGTCCAGTTTAAAAGGATTTTAGTCGATGAAAAAACCGGCTCAGTCTATATTAACCAAAACATCACCACCAAAGAGCTTCCGGCTGGCTCGTTTTATGTCAAGGTCAAAGAGCCTCCAAAACAAATAATACCCACAGAAGCCATTGCCACAGAAGTTGCTAAAATCAATACTTTTAAAGAACAAATTGTTGAACAAAAGGTCAAAGAAGCCACAAAAAATAAATATTTAACTCAAAAAGAAATTGATAAGTTAATCGCTTCATTATCTGCTAATCTAAAAGCTGTCAACTCCTTTGTTTCCGATATTTCTTTCGCCACTCGTCTTCAGGTGGAGTGGCCAAGAGCGATTAATGCTTTTATGCAAAGCAAAATCTTAGGGACTGGTCCTTCATCGATTACCGAAGCTACTGATAACGATTATTTACGTTGGCTTGGGGAAACAGGACTTTTGGGAACGACTCTTTTTTTAATAATTTTATTTTCTCTAGTCCTATATATTTGGAAAAAACTTAAAAAACTAGCTAAAGAAAGTAATATTATTGCCTATGGATTTACCTTTGCTTTATTAGCCTTACTTATTAATGCAACCTACATTGATGTCTTTGAAGCATCAAAAGTAGCGTATACTTTCTGGACAATCGCGGGATTATTTATGGGGTATTTTTCTCTTTCCGTGTCATCCCGAACAAGGAGTAACTTATGAAAAGACTAGATTTTCTTTTATTAACTTTTATCTTAATAGTTTCTTTTCTGCTGCGTCTTTACAAAATTAATATTCCCTTGGCTGACTTTCATTCCTGGCGTCAAGTAGATACCGCTGCCGTGGCCAGGAACTTTGTCAAAGATGGGTTTGATCTCTTTCATCCAAAATATGATGATCTATCAAACGTCCAATCAGGCAAGGACAATCCCCAAGGCTATCGAATGGTTGAGTTTCCTATATATAACGCTCTCTTTGCCTATTTTTATAAAACATTTCCTATTTTTTCTCTGGAAGTCTGGGGGAGATTGGTTTCGATTTTCTTTTCTTTAATAATTATTGCCATTATTTATTATCTGGTTTTAAAGGAAGTCAATCGTTTATCGGCTTTTTTTTCTGCTTTTATCTATGCAGTTTTTCCCTTCTTTGTCTTTTTCTCTCGAGTCGTTCTTCCTGAAACCACTGCTTTAGGATTTATCATGCCTTCAATTTTCTTTCTATATTTGTTTTCTCGTAAATACTCAATACTAGATACTTTATACTATATACTTTCCTTGCTTTGTTCCATTATTGCACTTCTTATTAAACCAACAGTAATCTTCTATTCTATTCCTCTTTTTTACCTATTTTCCATTAAACTTAAAAAGAAAACTCTTAAAAATCCTTTTTTCTACCTTTACTTCCTAATATCCCTCATCCCCCTAATTCTCTGGCGACTATATATTAAAAACTACCCCCAAGGCATTCCTGTCTCTGAATGGCTGCTCACCAGTGTTAATACCGCCTCAGGTCTGCAAAAAATCTTCTTTCGACCGGCCTTTTTCCGCTGGATATTTTTTGAGCGAATTAATAATTTGATTTTAGGAGGCTATCTGACGGTTTTTTTTATCTTAGGGATAATCAGCAAACAAAAACGCTTTTTCTTTTTTTCCCTTCTTCTATCTTCTATCTTCTATCTTCTCATTTTCCAAGGAGGCAACGTTCAGCATGAATATTACCAGACTTTAATTCTTCCAACTCTGGCTATATTTACCGGAATTGGAATTAACTTTCTTTTCGAAAAAAAATCTGTTATCTATCATCTATTATCTATCATTTTGGCTTTAGCTTTATTTGTTCTCTCCTGGTCTTTCTCTTTTTATCAAATAAAAAATTACTACTCTTATTCAACTAACTTAGTTCAGATGGCAAAAATTATCAATAGCCTGACTGATAAAGAAGATAAAGTGGTCACCGATCGTCAAGGAGATACTACGCTACTTTATCTTTCCGAAAGACGAGGAGCGCCTTCCATTTATAAAGATCCAGAGGAACTAAAAAAACTCGGTTATAAATATTTAGTCACCGATAACCTTGAGATGATTGGAAGAATGGAAACAAGTTTTAAGCCGGTTGTTTTTTCCAACGATAAATTTTCCATCTTTGCTCTATGAAGATACTGATGGTCACTCCCTATGTCCCCTATCCTCCTTCATCTGGCGGACAGGTAAGGACGATAAACCTTCTAAAACACTTAAGTCAAAAAAATGAAATTACTCTCGTCTCTCTTTACAAAAATGAGGAGGAAAAAAAATATGAAAACTACTTAATTCGCTACTGTAAAAAAATCTACCTTTGTCAACGTCCGGAAAAACCCTGGACAATAAAAAATATTGTTAAAACTATTTTTTCTTCTTCCCCTTTTTTAGTGGTCAGGAACTACTCAGACAGAGCTAAGGAAATTATCACCAGTCTCTTACAAAAAGAAAATTTTGACGTCATCCATGCCGAAACCTTCTATGTCATGCCTCATATTCCCCAAACGAAAATCCCGATTGTTCTTGTTGAACAAACCATCGAATATAATGTTTACAAACATTTTGTCAACTCGCTGCCTTTTTATTTAAGAGTCCTTCTCTATTTTGACATCGATATTGTCAAGCTTAAATACTGGGAGAGGTATTATTGGAAGAAGGCTGATATTGTCGTTGCCGTTTCGTCTCCTGATGAAAAAACTATCAAAAAAGAAGAGTCAAAAATAAAAACCTCGATTATCCCCAACTGTGTTGGTGACGAGATGATTGTTTCTAGACTGGAAAAGAAAAGCTTTAAAAAACCAATTATTTTTTTCCAAGGAAATTTTTACTGGCTTCAGAATGTTGAAGCGGCTAAGTTTTTAATAGAAAAAATCTACCCTCTTCTTGTCAAAAAAAATCGCTCTATCTCATTAATAATAGCTGGACAAAACGCCAAAAAAATCGGAAAAATTAAGGAAAGAAATATTCAGATTATTGATATTCTTTCAGATGATACTCAAGTTGTTAAAAAATTATTTTCTCAAGCAACTCTTTTTATCTCTCCTATATTCGGACCAGGCGGCACCAGACTAAAAATCTTAGCGGCGATGGGTTCAGGAATCCCGGTTATCTCGACCCAAACTGGCGTTGAAGGTCTCGCGGTAAAAAACAACCAACATGTTTTGATTGCCAAAAGCCCCAAAGAGTTTGTCAGTAAAATCGACAAAGTTTTCTCTAATAAAAACCTCTACGAAAAAATTCGTCGCAATGCCTACCAACTGGTTAAAGAAAAATATCAATGGTCGGTCATCGCCAACAAGCTGGAGAATTTGTATCGGAATTTGTGATAAAATAGCTTCATGGTAATTGGTGTAGATGGAAACGAAGCTCATGTAAAAAATCGCGTTGGCGTCGGTGTTTATACTTTTAACCTTCTGAAATATTTTCAAAAGCAAGCAAAAAGAGAGCTTGGTTTTATAATTTTTTTAAGACACCATCCATCTTTTGATCTGCCAAAAGAGACAAAATATTTCCACTATCAACTGATTAAGGGAAGATTTCTTTGGTCGCAAATATTTCTCCCTTTAAGACTTTATCTAAAAAGAGATATTGATGTTTTTTTCAGCCCTGCCCATTATTTACCTCGTTTCTGCCCCGTTCCTCAAGTCGTCACCATCCATGATCTCGCCTATCTGTATTTTGAAAAAGACTTTCTTAAAAAAGATCTCTATCAGTTAAAAAACTGGACAAAGTATTCTGTTAACCAAGCGAGAAAAATCATTGCCGTCTCAAAAACGACTAAAAAAGATCTAATAAAGTCATATGAAATCCCCGAGGATAAAATCGAAGTGATTTACAACGGCGCTTCCTGCTGTCATCCTGAGCGAGGAGCGAAGCGACGAGTCGAAGGATCTAAAAATAAATTGAAAATTAAAAATTTTCTTCTCTTTGTGGGAACACTCCAGCCAAGAAAGAACCTTGCTGTTCTCATTGATGCTTTTGATAAATTTCTAAAAATTAACAAAGACTTTAAGCTCGCAATCGTTGGTAAAAAAGGCTGGCTTTATGAAGAGATTTTCCAAAAAGTCAAGGAGATGAAACTTGGAAGAAAGGTTATTTTTACCGGTCATGTTCCCGAAAAACAATTAGCATGGTTTTATAAAAACGCTTTTTGTCTGATAATGCCATCATTATATGAAGGTTTTGGTATTCCTCTTCTTGAGGCGATGAGTTTCGACTGCCCGGTGATTGCCTCTTTTTCCTCCTCTTTGCCTGAAGTCGGCGCTGACGCCTGTCTTTATTTTGATCCGAAAAGCCCTGACGAACTACTGGAAAAACTTAAACTACTAAAAGATAGTAACCAATTACGTAAAGACTTAATTGAAAAAGGGAAAAAACGGGTTAAAGAATTCTCCTGGGAAAAGTGCGGAAAAGAAACTCTAGAAGTTATAAAAAACGCTTATGCATCCATTACAGTCTGAGCAATGGGCTAAAGCAAGAAAAGAAATGGGAGTAGAAACTGTCTATGTGGACGGATTTTTGCTGACTTTGCATAAAATCCCCAAAACAAGCTATAAGATTGGTTACTTACCTCGTTCAGCAATGCCTTCTAAAAAAGTACTAAACAAACTCTATGACTTCGGTAAGAAAAATAAACTCATTTTTATTAAGATTGAACCATATATAGAAAAATCTAAATTTCAAATTTCAAATTTCAAATCAATTCCAAATTTCAAATTTCAAATTTCTAAACACCCTCTCTTTCCTTCCTGGACCCAAATCCTTGATCTAACAAAAAGTGAGGAAGAACTACTGAAAAACTTTCACCCCAAAACCCGTTACAACATCCGCCTGGCGCAAAAAAAAGGCGTGGTCGTCAAGGAAAAATCAAACGACAAAGGATTCGAAACCTTTGCCAAGCTTTATTTTGAAACGACCAAAAGGCAAAAATATTTTGGCCACGACTTGCGCTATCATAAAATCGTCTGGGAAAATTTAAAAGACAATATCGCTCATATTTTAATCGCTTACTACAACGATATTCCTCTGGCCGCCTATGAACTGTGGTATCTTGATGGAACTGGTTACTATGTCTACGGAGGAACATCAGAACAGTTCAGAAATTTAATGGCGTCAAATCTTTTGATGTGGGAAGCAATCAAGCTTGGAAAAAAACTCGGCGCCAAAAAGTTTGACATGTGGGG
>Ga0172371_10007493_pt1 | contig 15526 bp, 10 predicted proteins | sample Lak12m_FD_114543 | JGI IMG/M metagenome (GOLD analysis project Ga0172371, IMG submission 114543) | Freshwater microbial communities from Kabuno Bay, South-Kivu, Congo - kab_022012_12m | ecosystem: Environmental > Aquatic > Freshwater > Lake | place: Democratic Republic of the Congo: South-Kivu... | reverse complement strand
GGGGGGCACTGCCGGAGCCTTTGCCGCAGCCGTTCCTGCCGGTGCGGTCGAGCCGGCCGTGGTGAACGCGAGGACGTGGTAGCGGTCGCCGGGGGTCAGCGCGGAAGCGTTGCCGGACATGGTGTGCCAGATGCGCACGTCCACCGGCGACTGCGGCGCGGTCGAGACGAGCTCTGCCAGCAGCTCGTGGACCAGGCGTGCGAACAGGTCGGGTGACGTGGCGAATAACGGGATGACCGAGACCGACAGTGAGAAGTCGCGGCGAAGCTCTCCTGCCATCCGCTGCACCTCCTGCTTCACGACTGCCTCGGCGTCTACGAGCCCCGGAGGCACGACCGAACGCAAGTCCGGGGCCAACTTCGCTGCCAGGGAATCGAACAACCTCGACATCTCGGCCACGCGTTCCTTGAGGGTGGCCACCTGGTCTTGAAGCCGCTTGGCGAGCCGCACAGGACGCGTGACCTCCACGCCCACTTCGAGGACCAGCTTGTCTCCGCGGCGGCTCACGACGGGCATGGACATGATCTCGTAGTGCTTGCCGGTCCGCGGGTCGGACGCGTTGTAATGGACGTATGTCTCCCCCTCCTCCCAGATGCGTTTCAATACGCAGGGGAAGCAGGGGGACGACCTGCCCTTGAGCGCCTCGTAGCACTTCCGGCCCACGACGGACCCGAAGTGGTCCTTCATAGCGGGATTGGCGTATCTGACGAGGTAGTTGAGGTCTTCCACCGTGATGGCAAGGTCCGGGATTTCCAGGATCGACTCCAGCTCCGGGCCGATGGGTTCGGACGAGTCCGCTGCCTTTCGCTCTCCGTTCTGAGAGTCCTGGAAAACTCGGCGCTCCATGCTCTCAGCCCTGATCATGTGGTGGCGTGCCGACGTCTGCTGCGTTGCTACCTCGGTACGATGCGTCAGCGTCTCGAATACCCGGTCGGAGTATGCGGTGGTCAGGAGCGACAGGAGCCCGGCCGCGTCGCGCGCCACTGCAAGGGTCGGGAGCTGCGACGCGAGCATCTCGTACGCCGGCAGCGGTAGATCGCTCGACGTCCCCAGTGCGTCCGAGCCGGCGACCAGCATCGCGGTCGCTCCATGCACGATGCGGCGCTCCTGGAACCTGAACCCGATGGGGAACCCGACCGCAGTCGAGCGGCCGAGGATCGAGTCCGCCGCTGCCGGAGTGCCCGCCGCGCACGCTGCCCTTGCGGCTTCGGCCAGGGCATTCACGAACGAGCCTTCGACTTTCTCCCCACGGAACCAGGCCGGCAGACACGGCTCCAACTTCTCGTCGCGTCCCTCGTGGGAGAACAGGACGACCACGGGGAGATTGCAGATGCGTACCAGTGCATCCACCTGCCGGGTGAGCTCCGCCGGATCTACCAGGTTGGCAAGTGCGTCGCGGTCCACGTGGACCGGGGAAGCATCGAACCACTCCGCGCCGCCCGGAAGGTAGTACCACCGGCTGTTGCGGTATACCCAGCCTCCCGGCCGTGCAGGTGCTCCCGGGCTCATGCCGGACCCTCCGCCCTCGTCAGTAGCAGCGGACTCGGAGCGAGCCGAGCCGCCACCCATCCTTGGTCCTGGCAAGCGACGTCTGCACCTTGTACGACGCGCCTGCCTTGTCCACTACATAGGAGAAATCGAGCACCACGACGTGTGCCCCCGCGTATGAAAACGACGGAAGCGAAGACACTGCCGCAAGGTACCTCGACTCACCGCACGCCTTGCGGTCCAACAACAGGTCGTCATCTGCCTTGAGCCCTTTGCGTGACGAGAGCACGGATGGCATGAACAGCTCTGCAAGCTCCTCTGCCTTCCTGGTCTTGCGCACCTTGGACATCAGCTCGTCAAGCTTCGCTCCGCTGTCCGGCTCCGGCGAGGTCTCGGTCCCGCCGGCAACCAGCTTCGCCAGGAACGTCCCCTCCTCGATCCTGACGGACTTGCCTCCGGTCACGGTCCAGCCGTGCTTTTTCTTGTCCGCGGTGCACCCTTCCAGGAACAGCAGCCCGCCGTCCCGGAGCGCGACCGTCGAAACCGTAATCTTGTCCGCGTCCGCAGGCAGACGGGAGAAATCGGGCATTTCCCTGGCCAGGAACAGGAAGTCCGATACGGGCGAACCTGCGTGCTTCCACTCTGCGGGCTCAGCGGCCTTGCCTTTCCCGGCTTCTGCTGCCGGTTCGTCGTATTTTTTCTTATTATCCTTTTTCGACTTCTTGGCGTCTTTTGCTTTCTGGGTGTTTTTATCCTTTTGGGGTTCTTTTGCCTTCTTTGGGTCTTTGGCCGAGGCCTTCCGCTGAAGCCCTTCCCTCGCCGGAGGGGCACCGCTCGCTGCGTCGTACGGAGATCCGGCAACAAGAAAAACGGCCAGCACGAGTATCTGCACCATCGGGTACTCCCATCAAGTCAACCTGCACATATTGCCGCGCCCCCTGCCCCCGCGTCAATACGATTCGGTAGAGGCATGGTCCCGCAGGCGCCGGTTTTGCCCGGATGAGGGCTCGTGAATGGTGACGAAGTACCGGGCCTGACTCGCGCGCCGAAAGTGTCTTGACCGAGGGAGATGCCCCGGATAGTATGCCGCCGGTTCGTTCGTTGAAGCATTCGCCCCCGAGGAGCGCCATGGCCGATTCCAGTACCGTGGTCAAAGAACTCAGCGCCGTTGCAAAGAAGGCCCGTGTGTTTCTCAGCATGCCGTGGGTGGAAGGGTTGACCCCGGAATCGCTGGGACGTGCCGGCAAGTACGAGGTCGCGGCCACCGGCGAGCAGTTCGAAAGACGGCACGGGGTGCTCACCATGGCCGAGGCAGCGCTCTCGCCGTTGGACCACGGCGGGCTGTACGGCGATGCCTGCTTCGAAGGAATCCTCATCATCAACGACCAGATCTTCCTCTTCAAAGAACACCTGGAACGCTGGTGGCGGTCCGCAGAGAAACTCCAGATCTACATGCCGTACGGCATCGAAGACCTGGCATGGCACATTCTGCGGACTGTCCAGGCGGTGGGGTTCGGAAAGGGAGAAAAGGGCTATTTGCGCCCGGTGCTCACGCGTGGGTTCGGCAACCTCGGGATCAATCCTGCCAAGTGCCTCGCACCGACCATCTACTGCATCGCATCCACCATCCAGCTCTATCCGCCGGAAGCCTACGAGAAAGGGATCGTACTTTCTGTTGCAAGGAATGCTCGCAGGGCCGGCCGCGACATCGTGGACCCCAACATCAAGAGCTGCAACTACCTCAACAACATTTGCGGCCTGCTTGAGACAAAGGGCCAGGGTACCCTCGAAACCATGATGCTTACATCCGACGGTTTCGTCGCGGAAGCCACGGCGGACAACGTGTTCCTGGTCCGAAAAGAAGATGGGTGGCAGGACAACCCCGGCAGGGTCCACCTCTTCACCCCCTCGTGCACCTACTGCCTGGTCGGCATCACGCGCAACCTGGTCATCGAAGAAGCGTGCAAGCTGGGCTACTCGGTGCACGAGCGGCCGGACCTGCTTCCTCACGATTTCATGGGACCTGGTAAGGAGTGCTTCCTGACCGGCACCGGGTGCGGCATCATGCCCATCGTAGCGGTGGAAGGAGTGACCGTCGGGCAAGGGCGCCCCGGCGACGTGACGCGCATCCTCCTGGACGCCATCCGGGCGGACATGGCAGACCCCCGCCTTGGCCTTCCCGTACACGCGGGCCGGCACGAGCTGAATGCGTACCTGCGTGCTTGACAAGGGTGGGACTGGTGGTAGGCTAGGACAATTTCCGGCGCGGGCGTGCGCCCCGAGGAGGCGAATCAGTGACGACAGACGACAGCAAGGGCAAACCGGGAGCAGGGGCGGGGACCAAGGGCGGCAAGGACCTCGACGAGCTGAAGGCCCGACTGGGGCTCAAGAAGGGGCCGGAAGGCGCGCAAAGCGGAGCGCCGGGGGCCGCTCAGCAGCCCGCAGGCCAGGCGTCCAGCCTCGAGGACTTCAAGTTCTCGTTCGGCCAGAAGCCGCAGGCGCCCGGTGCCGGAGCGCTGTCCGACAAGGAGTTCGCCGCAATCGAGGAGCGCGTGGCCAAGGCGGCAAAGCCGCTCGGGCTGCGGCTGTCCAAGTGGATAGGCGGCGTGGTCCTCCTGGTGGCGCTGGCCTGGATAGGGTACCAGTACGGCAACAGCATGGGGCTGAGGGTGATCCACAACGAGTCGGTCGCGCAGGCCCAGCGGGTGCTGGACTTCTTCACGAAGTCGTTCAGCGATGCGGCCGGGGCCGAGGTCTCGTCGCGGCGCGATGCGACCGCGGTGCTGGCGGACTATCTGGCCGCGTACACGGACGAGCGATTCGGCAAGTTCTCCGCGATCCAGACGGCGCTTTCCAACGGCGAGCTCCCACCCGGATTCGACTTCGAGGCATTCAAGAAGGAGGATCTCGGTCCGCTCAAGAAGACCTGCGAGACGTACATGAGCGCTGTGGAGGAATACAGCGTGGACGCTCTGCTGGGCGGGCAGCTCTATGCGACCGAGCTGGGTGCGAAGCTGTTGGAGTTCGTCACCAAGGCGAACGTTCTGCGCTCGAAGGTGGAGACGCTGTACGTTCTCATCCAACTCATAGAGAGCTTCGGGCTTCCGGAGCCGCCGCCTGCGAACCTGAAACCCAAGCTGCTGCTTCTTGCGACCAAGGGCGAGAAGGAGAAGGACAACGTGGGGCCGGTGACGCCCGTCGAGATCAACGGCACGCCGGAAGTCGATCGGGAGCTGACGACAAAGGAGATCTGCGAGCCGGTTTCCATGGAGATCGAGATCCCGATTTGCGGGGCAGGCAAGAACGACCCCCAGACCGAGAAGAGGCTGCTTGAGGTCTTCGAGAAGAAGGAAACGCAGGAGGTCAAGCCGTACCGCAAGATCCGGCTGAAGACGGAAGCGGACAAGCGTGACCTCACCGCGAAGATTGGGGACCTGTTCGAGTTGGACATGAAGCCGTACCTGGTGCCGCTGCTGGAGCGAATCGGCAACGACCGCAAGACCAACGCGGGCAACATGGGCATTCTGTTCGAAGCGTTCCTCAACAACCTGTCTACGATCAAGGAATCAGCGCCTCAGGTCGATTACCAGAGCATCGTCGATCTGCTGACTAAGTTCGCCGGTCAGGAAACGTATTTCTCGCTGTAGACGTCGCACCGGGACCTGGACAGGGTGTCTTGCAGATCCAGGAAAAGAACATCGCGTTGTTTCTCTTTGCCAGCTTGAGCCTGGCTCTCCCGGTATTGGGGTCCGCCTTCTCGGGAGAGGAGAAGCCCACGGCGGACGACGTCCCGTTCCTGGTCCAATCCGCCATGGTCGAGATGAAATTCGACGTCTGGGCCGCACCATACCCCGAGGTGGTGGAGGCAATGGGCGGCACGTTCTTCTCCGCTCAGAGCTGGCTGGATCTTGCGCAGCACATGGAGAAGGCCGACGACCGAGAGAGGCTGCTCAAGCCGTTGGTGATAGCGTGCCTGGCCCTGGGCCGCAAGGACGATGCGGACCTCCTCATCAACAAGGGGGAGCTGCACTTCGGCACCGCGGATCCGTTCTCCTTTCTCGCCACCGGGACTCCGGTGCCATCGGAGCAGCGACTCAAGGACGATGCAGGCGCATCGCCGCTGCCCGAGTGGCTCACCGCCGCTCTCGTGAAAGCGTGGGGAGGCGAGGCGGGGATTGCCGGAGGAGCGGGAGGGGCAGGGACGGGGACGGAGGCAGCCGCGACGAAGCTGCCTGCGGACCGCGTTCGAGAGTCGGCAGCCGCGGCGCTGGCCCCTGCCTTGGCGGTAGCGGTGGCGGTAGCGGTAGGGTTCACCCTGATGTTCTTTGCGGGAGTCGTGCTCCTGTTGTTTGCGCGCAGGGTGCTGACGGCGTGGTCGGTCCCGGTCTGGTCGAACGGTGCTCCTCGGTTCGAGTGCACCACGCTCCAGACGTTTGCCGTGTTTGCGCTCTGGCTGGCAGCGTTCATGCTGGCGCACCTGATTGCCGTTCCTGCTGCTGAGGCCGGCACGTCGGGGGCGCGCCTTATCTTCGTGGTATACGCGATTCATGCAGCGGTGGGCGTGGCTCTGGTGCGGAAGTGGGGGAACGTCCCCAAGGGGGCGCTGCTGAAAGCTGTCGATCTGGAGCCGCGCTCCATTACTCCCAAGTCTCTCTTGTTCGGCGCCGGAGCAGCGGTGATGGCAGTGCCCGTGGTCGTGGTGCTGATGCAGGTGAGCCTCATGCTCTTCGGTGCGGAGGGCGGAGTAAGCCCCGCGGTGCCCGTGCTGGTCGACGCTGACGGGGCGCTGGACCGGTGGCTTCTGGTCGCCAACGTAGTGCTCGTGGCGCCGCTGTTCGAGGAGTTCCTGTTCAGGGCGTTTCTGTTCCAGCAATTCAGGCGCGCGTTCGGGTTGACGCACGCAGTGCTCCTTTCCGCACTGGTCTTTGCTGCGATCCACCAGTCGATAGAGTTTTTCGTACCGCTCTTCGGCCTGGGAGTGATACTGGCGTTGGTTTACCATCATACTCAAAGCCTGTGGGCGTCGGTCGTCGCTCACGGATTGTACAACGGATTCACGGTGGTCCTCGTTGCCGTGCTCTACGGTTGGGCATGAGCGGATCGGGACCGGGGCGTTTCAGGAGGACTACTGATGCTGCTGAAGAGATTGGCCGTCGCATTGGCGCTTGCCTTGTTGATGCTTCCCCGGACGCTTGCCGCGGCCTCACCCGACGAGATCCTGGACTCAATGAAGAAGGAGCTGGACCGGAACATGGAGAAACTCACCCTTCCGGACTATCCGAAACCTTATTTCCTTTCGTACCTGATGAGGGACGCGTCCGGAGGCTCGGTGATGGCCAGGTTCGGCGCAACGGTCGCCACGAACGAAGACAGGCAGAGGTGGGTCAGCCTGGACCTGCGCGTCGGTTCCCCGGAGCTTGACAATACGCAGGACCCCTACCCCGGGTTCGACATGCCGTATTCGTTCAACCCCGTCGGCAACAGGGCCCCCCTGGTGGACGACGACAAGGCGCTCAGGAAGACCCTGTGGCTGCTGACCGACAAGGAATACAAGAAGGCCGTTGCGAGCTACCTGAAGGTCAAGGGGCAGAGGGTCTACCAGCCCGACGACCCGGACTTCACCGGTTCGTTTTCGTCGGCCCCGGTGCTGGTGCGGGAAGACAAGAAGGCCCGCTTCATCAAGTCGATCGAGAAATACGGGGAAGATGCCGTGGCCTTGTCCGAATTTCTAGGTAGCTTCAACCACATCTCCGACGCATCCGTGACGTTTGATGCAACGAGGCAGGACCGCTACTACGTGAACTCGGAGGGGACGCGGTTCTACGCTTCGGAGACGTACTACAGCTTCCAGGTCCAGGTACAGAGCCGTGCCGACGACGGGACCGTCATCCCCCATGCCATGGTCGTCTATGCCCGCAAGGCCGAAGACCTCCCGGACCGCAAGGAACTGTTGCTCAGAGCCAAGCTCCTTGCCGAGGAGGTCGACGCCCTGCGCAAGGCCCCCGCGATGCTGCCCTATTCCGGGCCCGCGTTACTGGAAGGAGACACGGCAGGCGTGTTCCTGCACGAAGCCCTCGGGCACCGCCTGGAAGGGCATCGGCAGGCAGGCGACGAGGAAGGGGGCACGTTCCGGGGCAAGATCGGAGACCTGGTCATGCCCGAGTTCGTGTCCGTGGTTGACGACCCGACCATGGAAGCTTTCGGCAAAGAGGGGATTAACGGCTTCTACGCGGTTGACGACGAGGGGGTTTCGGCGCAACGGGTGGAGCTGGTGACAAAAGGCAAGCTGGCCGGGTTCCTTCTCACGCGCAAGCCCGCAGAAGGTTTCAGCGCGTCGAACGGACACGCACGCGCCGCCGCGATGCAGCGGCCGGTGGCGCGGATGGGCACCCTCATTCTTCAGTCGGAAAAGGCCCACTCCAAGGACGAGCTGAAGAAGCAGCTCATCGAGCTGGCCAGGAGCCAGGGCAAACCCTACGCGATCATCCTGCGCAAGGCATCGTCGGGAGCGACCAACACGTCAAGCTGGGGGTTCCAGGCGTTCAAGGGCGTGGCGAGCCTGGTCTACAGAGTCGATGCCGCAACCGGAGAGGAAACCCTCGTTCGCGACGTCGAGCTGGTCGGCACACCGCTTGCCTCCCTCATGAAGATCGTCGCAGTGGGCGACGACCCCGCGGTGTTCAACGGTTATTGCGGCGCGGAATCGGGCTACGTCCCGGTCTCTACCGTGACGCCGTCGATGCTCCTCTCGGAGCTGGAATTCCAGAAATCACCCCCCCGCCGGGAACAGAAGGAGATCCTTCCTCCGCCAGCCATCGGCCAGGGGCGCTAAGCGGCCGTTATCCTGGGGCAAGCCCCAGGCCGGCAATGTGCCGTCGGCCCAGGATCTTGGCCGATAAGCTGCTTCGGCCTGCCATGCGGGATGGATGATCTATTCGGCCTTTGCGGCTTCTTTGGCTTTGGCTTTTTCGGCTTCGTCGATGCGATTCTGCAAGTATGCGATGTATGACTCGAAGTCCGCGGTGCGCTCCATGGTCCCGCCTTCGACTGCGGCCTGGCGCAGCGAGCGGAGCCAGGATTCAAAGTACGGGAGGTCCCTGGAGAAGGAGAGCCCTTCCCTTTCCTGATCGAGCTGGTCCTTTTCGACCGTGGCCGGGGCTCCCACTTTCTCGACGAGCTTGACCACGTAGGCGACCTTTGTGTCCGGGTGCACGTAGACCTTGGAAGCAAGCGGCGCCTTGTCCGAAAGCTTGAAAGCGTCTTTGAACAGCGCTTCGAACGAGCCGATGCCCGGCACGCTGTTGTCCGGGGTTGCGACCGAGAATTTTCCAGACTTGGAGACCTTCAGCATGTCGAGGTCCGCATAGTCCTCTTCCTTGAGGAGCGTCTTTACCTGTTTCTTGGTCTCCTCCATTACTGCGTCCAGATCGGTCTTCTCGTTCTTGGCGACTGCGGCCAGGAACTTCTCGGCCTCGGCCTTGGCCATCTCCGGGGCCTTCTCCTGGCCGAGGAGGCGTTTTGCGATGCCGTCGCGGGCCGCGTCCAGGCTCTCATCCTTCTTCTCGCGTTTCTCCTGGACGAACACGAGGTAGTAGCCGTTCGGAGTCTCGACCGGGCCCACCACCGTGCCCGGATTGGCTGCGCCCAGCGCTGCGGCCACTTCTTTGCCCATGGGCAGTCCTTCGATGTCGAACGGGGTTTGCCACTCAGAGATCAGACCGGAGCGCTCAGCAGTCGCCTTGTCGTCCGACTCTCTCTTTGCGAGCTCCTTGAACCGTTCCAGCGGGTCCTTGGGCTCTTCCTTCTTGGTCGGGTCCTCGACCTTGACGGTCCCGCCGCCTTCGGGGACCTGGACTTCTATGGGTGCGCCCGCGGGGAACAGCGGCTTCTTCCCGTTGACACGTTCCAATAGATCGTCCGCCTTGACCTTTGCCGCGGCCAGCTCTTCCTTGGTGATCGGCTTGGGCGCCGACGGCGCCTCACCCCGCTGCGGCTCCTCGATGCGTGCTGCCTTGAAGATGACGGCGAGCTTGAAGGCTTCGGGCGCGTGGAAACGGTCCGGGTGAGCGTCGTAGTATGCCTTGATCTTCTCTTCGTTGGCCGCGACAAATGCCCTTTCGTCGGCATCGGAAGCGACTGCCAGCGACCCGAACGTGTCGGGCCGGAACGCTGCGTAGGAGAGGTCCACCTTGGTGCCCCGGGCCTTGGCCATGAGCTCTGCCTCGACGGGCTCAACCTGGACAACTCCGGACATGAACGACTGGAGCCGGAAAGCAAGCAGCACGCGGCGAACGAAGTCCTCGTACTCCTGCTCGGAGGCATGCAGCCCGTAGGTGACCCAGTTCAGGTAGGCCTTCCGGTCGAACACCTTCTTCGGTCCCTCCAGACTGACCGCGTCCGCGCTTTCTTCCTCTTCCTTGTAGAACGACTGGGGGTACATCGCCTTGGCCAGCTCGAGCTCGCCGATCCTGAAGCCCATGCGCAACGCTTCGTCGCTGGCGAGGTAGATCATTTCCACGGCCTGCATCATTGCGTTCGCCTGCCCGGGAGTCAGCTCCTCCACGTCGGACCGCATGAGCGATCCGGTGTCGAGGCCGGCTGACAGGGCAAACATCATGCCCGCGGGGCTGCGGAAGAAGTCGGGCAGCAGGTTCATGCCCATGATGAAGGTGTCCTGGGTTATGGTGTTGGATGCCACTTTCCCGTAGACGGGCACTTCGGGAGGAGTGCACCCTCCACCGCGGCCGGCCCCGGTGTTGAACGTGAACACGAACACCACGATGATCATCGCAAACAGCAGGTAGATGATGAACGACTTCGAATGCCGTCGCAGCGCCCCCAGCATCTTTCATACCCTCCAGAATCAATGCCCTTGCCGGAGAGGCGTTCCCACTCTCAGCGAAGAAGCGTTCCCACTCTCAGCGAAGAAGCGTTCCGGCTCCGGGCGGAGCGGCCTTCCCGCTCGCGGCGCACAGCCGTGCAGGATCGCTCCTGCGGATGCGGGATACTAATGCACGCCCGCGAGGAATGCAACAACTGATTGCGGCTTGTATTCGGGGCAGGGCAGTGTATAGGATAGGCGTCGTTTGTACGGGAGGGACGAGATGGTACGCACGATTCGATGCTCTGTGGCATTGGCGTTGCTTGTTCCGGCCATGGCGTTGGCCGAGGACAAGGTGCCGACGGAGGAGTGGACAGCATTCAGGAAGGTGTACGACGCCCGGGCCGCGCTGGAGCAGCATAAGGCAGCGGCAACGAAGATCGCAGACCTTGCGGACAAGTACCCCGGGGACCGGGAAGCGCAGATGTTCTGCGCACGCACAGCGTATTACTGCGCGCATAGGCTCGAAGGCAAGGAGCAGAAGAACGTCGCGCTTCGGGGTTACGCGTGTGCGCAGCGCATCGTGAAGACGGATCCGAAGGACTACGATGGCCGATACATGTCAGCCATGACGCTGTTCAAGTCCCGGGTGGCGGAGGGGATCGGCGCCGCGCTCAAGGAGTCAAAGTCCGTCAAGGCCTACCTGGAATCCATGATAAAGGACGAACCCAAACGCTACGAGGCGTACATGCTCCTTGGGGCACTGTACAGAGATCTTCCCGGCGTCATCTCCTGGGGCGACGTGGACAAGTCGGTCGAGTTGCTGGAGAAGGGCGCGGCGTTGGCTCCGCTGGATCCCGAGATCCTGTTGGAGCTGGCACAGTCGTATGCAAAGGCCGGCCGCAAGGAAGATGCGAAGAGGACCTACCGGAAATGCATTGACGAGGGAAAGGGGCACAAGGACCTCGAGTGGGAGACGCAGGACGCCAAGGACTACGCGAAGAAGATGCTGAAGGAGCTGGAGTGACATCTGCGCCTGGCGTGGCGAGAGCAGAGCGCCCCCCACGTGAGGCAACATGTGGGGCTCATGTCGGGCGGGAAAGCCGATGCTGGTAGTGATCATTGGGGGCGGTTTAGCGGGAACGGAGGCAGCGCTCACGCTGGCTGCCGCGGGCGTCGACGTGCGGCTGTACGAGATGCGTCCGGGGCGCATGACGCCCGCGCACACGAGCGGCGGATTGGCGGAGCTGGTCTGCTCGAACTCGCTGAAATCGGAAGCAGAGGACAGCGCGTCCGGCATGCTGAAATCCGAGCTTAGGCTCCTCGGGTCTCCAGTCTTGGCCGCGGCAAAGCAGGCGCGAGTGCCTGCGGGTCGCTCGCTGGCTGTGGACAGGGCCAGGTTCTCCGAGGTTCTAACCGCAAGAGTCGAGGCAGACCCCCGCATACGGCTTGTTCGCGAGGAGTTGACTACACTGCCCCGAGACGTTCCGACGATCCTGTGTCCCGGGCCGCTTGCTTCAGACGCTCTGATGAACGAGGTGGAGACCCTGGTCGGCAAGGGACGGCTGTTCTTCTTCGATGCGATTGCGCCGGTGGTGGATGCGGGCTCCTTGGACATGGAGAAGCTCTTCCCCGGCTCGCGCTACGAGGAAGGCGTTGGGGACTACCTCAATGCGGGGATGGATCAGCCCACGTACTCCCGCTTTGTCCGGGAGCTTCTTGCGGCCAGGCAGTTCGTCCCGCACGGTTTCGACGCAACCGACAAGCTGCCCCTCTTCTCCGGCTGCCAGCCGATCGAGGCGATCGCGTCCGGCGGCTGGCTTTCTCTTGCCCACGGGCCGATGCGTCCAACGGGGCTTGGTCCGACCGGCAGCGGAGACCGGCTTCGCTTGCGGGGCAGTTTGCCCCGAGCGGAGTCGAGGGGGGGCCGCCGGGATGCTGCGACTTCCCTTGGGTGGTTCGCCGTGGTGCAGCTCCGAGCGGAGAACGTTGAGCGGACCGCGTACAACCTGGTCGGGTTCCAGACGCGGCTGGTGCAGTCAGAGCAGAAGCGCGTGTTCCGTATGATCCCGGGATTGGAGAACGCGGAGTTCCTTCGTTTCGGCTCGTTGCACCGCAACTCGTACATCGATTCGCCCAGGCTTCTGCATTCGGACCTCGGGCTGCGGGCGCTTCCCAGCGTGATGGTGGCAGGCCAGTTCGCAGGGGCGGAAGGCTACTGCGAGAGCACCGCGCTGGGGGCGCTTGCTGCCCGCTTCGTGCTCGCCAGGCTGGCTTCCGGAGACCCGCTTCGTGCGCTGCCCGACTGGGACCCGACTGTGCGGGTCGGGCCCACTTTCCCGCCTCGGGAGTGCGCCCTTGGTGCGCTGTGGGCGCACGTGACCCGTTGCCCGAGCGAGCCGTTGCAGCCAGGGAACATCCACTTCGGGATGTTCCCGGGCCCGAGCGGGAAGCGGGAGCAGATCGTGCACCGCGCACGCGAAGCGTTCCTCGTCTGGCTGGAACATAGCCGGCCTTTCCTGACCAGGACGTGATCGAAGATGAGAATGCCTTCTTCTTGCCGGGCCGGGACGTGATAGAGGATGAGTATGCTCCTGGTCCAGATCGTCTCCTGGCTGGTTCTTGGTTCCTCCGGCGAGGGTTCACCGGTTCTGGACTACCAGCGGATGCAGGATCTGAAGGCGTTGCTTGCGGCACGGATCGTGGAGATCGAGGTCGTGCTGCAAGTGGGCGGGGACCAGGATCCGTCGCTTGCAACGAAGCTCATCGGGCAGGGTGTCTGCCTCAAGGACCGAGATGGACGCACGCTCCTGCTCACCTCCGAATTCCTCGTCGAGGGCGCTGCTTCAATCGAGGCGCGGACCGCTGCTTATCCGGACCCGGTGCCGGTGCACGTGGAGCGGCGGAGCAGGGCGCTTGGCGTTGTGTTCCTGGGGCCGGAGGGGGGAGGCGAGGCCAATCCAGCTACTCCCTCCTCCCCCCTCGCGGGGCTCGGGGTACTCCCCCCGGGGGGGGGAGACGAGACGGGTGACCAACACAGCAGATCCTTCCCGTGGGGAGGGTGTGGAATCGAGGTAGTCCTGGCGCCGGCTGTGGAAGCGCAGCCGGGTGCGCAGGTGTTCTCGATCGACAATCCGCTGGCGCTGCCGAATATCTTCTGGGGTGCGTTGGACGGTCATGCCGAAGCGCCGCTGAGCCGGTTCCTGCTGACTTTGACCGGGATGCCTCTCGGCTACCCGCTGTTCACCGCGGACGGGCGGCTGGCCGCGCTGAACCTGCGGCCGTACACGACGCAGTCCAGCCTGTTTCTCGCGGTGTCCGCGCCGCAGCTACGGTCTGAGCTTGCTCTCGAACGGCCTCCCGAGCACGAGGTCGGCCGTCACCAGCGCCGCGACGCGGATCAGCGGTGAGCGCGGTGCGGGCCTCTTGACTATCTTAATGCGTCGCCTTAAGATAGACGCATGTACTTGACGCGCTACATGGAGAGCGTCGTCCTTCGGCTTTCCAGGTCATTTCCGGTTGTGCTGGTCACCGGTCCACGGCAGGCGGGGAAGACCACGCTGGTCAGGCATCTGGCAGAGGTGCAGCGGTCGCGACGGGGATACGTGAGCCTGGATGATTTCGGGGCACGCAGGCTTGCAGTCGACGATCCCGTCCTGTTCCTGCAGTCGTACCGCCCGCCTTTGGTAATCGACGAGATTCAGCATGCACCGGGGCTTCTGTCCGCGATCAAGGCGGCAGTGGACCGCACGGGCGAGATGGGACAGTACTGGGTGACGGGCTCGCAGAGTTTTGCTGTGATGCGAGGAGTCTCGGAGTCCCTGGCGGGCAGGGTGGGGATCGTAAGGCTGGTGGGTCTGTCGGCAGCGGAGGAAAACGGGGTGCGTTTCGGGCCGCGGCCCTTCCGTCCTTTTGTGGGGAGAGGCGTCGGGACAGGCCCTGCGCCTGCGCTCGATGGTGTGTTCAGGAGGATCATAAGGGGTTCTTTCCCCAGACTCGTTCACAGGAACGCCCCACCGCTGGGCGCGTGGTTCAGCTCGTATCTTCAAACGTACATGGAACGGGACGTGCGGGCCTTGATGGAGATCTCGAATCCGGCAGCGTTCGAGCGTTTCCTTCGGTTGCTTGCAGCGAGGGTCGGGCAGCTCCTCAACATGTCGGATCTGGCGAGGGACTCCCGCGTCTCGGTGCCGACCATCGGCGGGTGGGTGTCCCTGTTGGAGCAAAGCTATCAAGTCATCCGATTGTTGCCATACTCTCCGAACATCGGCAAGCGCCAGATCCGGGCACCGAAGATATATTTCATCGACACGGGGTTGCTTTGTGCGTTGACCGGGTGGAGCGATCCAATGTTGGCCGCAACCGGTTCCATGGCCGGAGCTCTTTTCGAGAACCACGTGGTGGTGGAGCTGGCGAAGAGCTTCTGGCACAGGGGGATGGATGCGCCGTTATGGTTCTGGCGGACCAAGGAGAAGCAGGAAGTGGACGTTGTGATGGAGAGCGACGGAAGGCTGTTTCCGGTCGAGATTAAGCTCACCGCCAGCCCGGACGGGCATGACCTTGGCGGCATGCATGCATTGCGTCACCAAGCGGCCGAAGTCGGACCGGGAGCCGTTGTTTGCCTCGCGCCGCGGCGCTCCATGCTGGATGCTTCCACCCAGGCCGTACCCGTGAACGACATCCGTTGACATCGGACGCCTAAGGAATGACGGGCTGCAAGCGGTGAGATTCCGGACCACCGGCTACGGGCGGCGGAGCGGGGTGGGCGGGGGCGGGGGCGAGGCGGGCTCGGATTCGAACATCTTGCGTATGGCACCGATGGAGCCCAGCACGCCGGTTGCCTCGACGGGCATGAACACGGTCTTCTGCGGCGAGGCCGCCATCTCCTTGAGCGCATCTATGTACTTGACTGCGATCAGGTAGTGGACCGGGTCGCCCTTGGCCCCCACTGCGTCCATGACGATCTTCATGGCTTCAGCTTCCGCGTTGGCGACACGGACCGTAGCCTCGGCCTTTCCTTCAGCGGCCAGGATCGCGGACTGCTTGCTTCCCTCGGCTTCCTGGATGTATGCCTGCCTGGCGCCTTCGGCCTTGAGGATCGCGGCGGACTTGAAGCCTTCGGCCTGGAGCACGTTGGCGCGGCGCTCGCGCTCCGCACGCATCTGCTTCTCCATATCTTCCCGGATCGCTGCCGGCGGGCTGATGTCCTGGAGCTCG
>Ga0172371_10007491_pt1 | contig 15528 bp, 13 predicted proteins | sample Lak12m_FD_114543 | JGI IMG/M metagenome (GOLD analysis project Ga0172371, IMG submission 114543) | Freshwater microbial communities from Kabuno Bay, South-Kivu, Congo - kab_022012_12m | ecosystem: Environmental > Aquatic > Freshwater > Lake | place: Democratic Republic of the Congo: South-Kivu... | reverse complement strand
CTCTCTTTGTCCCGCCTTGGCGGAAGAGACGACCGGGCAATGTGTATATTTTAACTTAATTGTGGTCTGTGCAGGAGTCGAACCTGCTGCGTTCGCGATGTAAACGCGACATTCTACCGGTGAATTAACAGACCTAATTTTAATTTCCTCCCGCTGGATTTGTTAGACAATCTACATTCTAGCGAGCCCTAATACTCTCCGTTTACAAATTGCTCCAGGAAACCGTCCCACCCTGCAGCCTGGAACTGTGTATACTTCGTTTCCAGGATCTCTCGGCGCCCGATCTCTATCGCTGAACGCACTTGGATTTGGATGATTATGTAATTCTGCCGATGGAATGTTTGACATATAATTATTAATAATAATTACGTGCGCCTAGTCCCGCAAATTGAACTTTGGTGCGCCTAGCAGGAATTGAACCCGCATCACAAGTTTCGAAGACTCGTGCTCTATCCGTTGAGCTATAGGCGCTTATTTGTAATTAGCCAATCCAAATACTTTATCCTTTAACCCCGATTAAATCGGGGTTAAGCTACAGAGGCTTGTCTGTATTATATCAAGATTCATGCTCGTAGGCCAAATTGTTGTTTTTCATCTGGACATTGAGTTTTTAAAGTGATATAACCCAAATGAGATAGCTTCTGCCCACATATATTTATGTTGGGAAAAAGAATTACTGCTCTCGTCAAAAAAACTTCAACTTTCTACGGACAGGTGGTGCTGGCTTCGGTATTAATCGTTCTGTCTCTTTGGCTTGGCGCCGTTACTTTTCAACCAGTGGTGGCGGATAAGGAAACACACAACGTTTGCGAAAACAACACTTGCAAAGAGAAACCCGGCGGAGGGACAGACCTTTGTGATAATCCGGGAGGGTGCTGTGGTGGAGGTTGTGGCACCGAAACTTCTTGTGAAGGTAAAGGGCAAAGCTATTGTGGCCCCGATGGAGTTTGTAATCCCGACACTGGTCGTTGTCAAAGCAAAAATCCCGCTCCCACTGAGCCACCGAGTCAAAAAAGGTCAGCGGCTGACATCTGTAAGGCCAATGGGGGAGAATTAACCAATAATTGTTCGGCCGACCCCAAATGTGGCTCTCAAGGGGGAGCTTGCTGCAGCGTGGGAACAGCAAATAAGTGTTGCTATGGAGATTCTGGCACGCGCTCCGATGGTGCTTGCTATTCGGGTGGCTCCAATACGACCGTATCCTGTGGAGGCGGAACAATTACCAATAACACTAATAAAGCAATTTCTGTCTTAACTTTTACAAGATCACCGGGTCAATCTTGTCCTTCCTCAATTGCCGCCGGTTCATTTATGCTTGCTCCAGGGGCTTCAGAAAAACCGGGAGATTGTGAGCAATTCGATGCGCCAGGCTATTGCGGGGCTTGTAATAATAGTTGCCCGGGTGATAAACCCGGTCCATCACCTCGACCTTCACCCACACCTACATCAACACCTACACCAACACCACGCCCGTCACCGACCCCGACGCCATCGCCGACACCAACTCCTCCTGTCAGAACCCACTTAGTTTGTCAAAATGAGGCCTGCATCAGAATTAATGGTGAAGGACGAGATCTTTGCCGAAATGATTGGGAATGTCGCACACAGACACACAAAGAATGCCGCGATAATGCCTGTGTCACACTTAATGGATCGGGCAGTAATTCCTGCATCATTGACGGCGATTGTCAGCCGGCCACACACTTCGAATGTCGAAACGAGTCTTGTGTCAGTGTTCTTGGATCGTCAGCCTCCACTTGTAACAACGATTCCCAATGCCGCAGCGCGAGTCAATTTTCCGTTTGCGACAATCTGACCGTTTCCCCACAAGTAGGCACTAAGCCGGTGCAGATTACAGCTGTCGCCTCTGGACACACCGAAAATGGCGGATCGATTAATGCCTATCGCATTAACTTTGGGGATGGAGTTGAAGTGGAGCAAGGCGGCAACACAGCCTACCACACCTTCTCACAGGCGGGAACCTACATAGTTAATGCCTATGTAATTGACGATCGTGGCAATCAATCGGGAGCCTATGGCAATTGTCAAAAGGGAGTAACTGTTTATAATCCTCAAGTTCTTGGCGTCCAAACTCCTCCAGTAATGCCTAAGACAGGTCCCGAGGAAGTGGCCATGGTTAGCTTTTCTCTCGCCGGAGTTCTTGGCTGGTGGTTAAAGCGACGGGGAATTTAATTGAGCACGATTTTCTTCTTATGGTCCCGCCACTACAACAAATCTTTTACTATCAAGAAATCCCGGGTAGTTTGTAATCAACAATAAGATGAATTTGAAAGGAGGTGTTTTTCTTGCTAAAAACTTGATTGATGTCAACGATTAGCGAATCAATGTTTTTGGTGTCGGTGGCAACCGGCACGATTACGTCTATAGTGTTCATTTTGAAATAGCTTCATTTAGCTACAAAAAATCAGCCTTAAAAACTGAGTTATAGGATTATAATTAATATAGTAGTAAATAGCAAGCGGGCCGAAGAAAAAGCTCTAACTCAAATCTCCAACAACAATTATGGCTGGTCTAGATGCAAGAAGTTGTTGTTGAGCTATTTTTAAATCACCAGCGGTCACCTGTAAATGAATCTCGTCCTGAGCATTACTATCAATTATTCTTCCATGATGTCGTAATCCGGAAATAACATCAGCAAATCTAGTTGACCTAGTTGGTGGAACTGCTCGGGCTCGTTTCACTGCCAAATCACTAATGTGGCTTATTTCTGTTGGGCCAAAATCATTCAATGTCGGGATGACTAAATCGTCGACTAATTGCTTAGCTGTTTGCACGAAGTTTGTATCTTTTGACCGCAGTAAAGAAAACCCCACCACCCGTTTTTCCTCCCCAAGACCTAAATTTACCGGTTGATCTTCGTATCCCATACCCGCAACTCTGACTCGCGAAGAGAATCTTTTGCTAGCAGCTTCCAAAAAACTCGTCTGAGCAAATGTTTCTAGGGTCCAGGGAGTACTTTCTAATAACCAGACAAAATACATCATCACCAAACCGTTGTTAAAACCACGGGATGACAAGTCCACAGAATATATTTCGCCATCTTTAAAATCCGGATTTACTCTTCCATATTCAGATGGGGCAACACGTACAGGTTTTCGACCGCTTTGGGGAAGCGTTTCAGTAAATTGGTCTAAAATTGAAATCACTCGAGCTGCAGATTTTGTCCCGCCTTTAGTACTGGCCGATACGACTAGTCCTTCCGGAATCATTACTCTGTTAGCACGTTCGGCAACAATTTGCGGAGTTAATGCTCTAACTGTTTCTTCTGTTCCCAAAGCAGAATATCGCCAAGGATTAGTGGGTGGCATGATAACAGCACTAAACGCGTCCCAACAATTGTATTTAAAATCTCCTTTATATCTTCTAATCTCTTGAATTACGACACCTTGTTTAGCAACAAAATCTTTTGGAATTAATGAAGCTGGATCAGAAATAGCAGCATGAATTATCGGAAGAACAGTCCAAACCCCATAATCTGGAACGTGCCTATTCGCCACTCCAGAAAGATAGTAGCTGAGTTCGTCAGGACCAGTTTGAGCTTTTAAATCGACGTCCGTTCAAGCAGCGTGAAAAACTGCACCACTGACCACTCGGTGTTCGGCAAAATGAGTTTCCCCGTGATGAACTTCGCCAAGTGATCCAGTCGGAAAGGCATAATTAATTTTTGTTCTTTGCCCACTCTTACTATGCATCCATACTAATGCAGCTCCATTAGGTTCATATTGAACATTAATACCATAACGGGCTAGATACAATTCCTCCTTATCTTCTGGTACAAAAACATTAAAAGGTGGTTTGTTCCTTTGTTGTTGACCAAAAGTTGCGAGATAGGTTTTTTGTGATCAGGACTATATGACATAATCGAGAATTGCTTGTTAATATTGGCCGCATTCTATCAAAATTTAATTAATTTTGCCTTAATCCGCTCTTAATGTTCAAAGTCATATGATGACTTTAATCTAAAAAGAAAGGCGGTGAGAATGATGAATAGATTATTAACAAATAAAATATTAAGTGGAATTTTGGGAATATTTATCGTGGGAATTATTCTGGCATCGAGTACTGCTGGCATCGTCAAAGTAGTCAACAGTTTTGAAAAAGCGAAACCAGAAGTTCCCCAAGTGCAAACGATTAATAATTCACCGACTAATCCGACAGGGGAAGTTCTTTCTGCTCATGAGACCGCAGCCGTGAGAGAGGGCAGTGAGAAAGAAAGCCCAACCATTCCGCATCCCACAGGCACAAATTTGCGAACTGGATCGAGTTTAAGCGCTCTTTCAGTTTCCAATCAGACAATTACACCCAGTCCGACTCCTACGAGTTCGACAGATTGTATAATTACTCTGTTTGGGAAACAATATAATGTGACACCATTAATTACGACCCATTCTGGTGGGAACGTTTTTAAGTGTGGGACGGACATGACAGTCGTCTATCAAGGTCAACACGGAACTGATGTCAGCCGAATGCAAGCGTATTTGGTGACTTCAGGTTCCACAGGATCTACTGGTGGACAAACAGGTGGATTAACAGGTTCCGGTTCTACAGGCAGTACGGGCGGAACACAAATCAGTGAAGGTGAAAGAGAAGAATTGGAAGACCATAAAGTGAAAATGGAACAAGACCTTCACGATGCTGTTGAAATTAGGACAAACAGTAAAGACGATTAAAATCGCCTGGATTTAAAGAGCTCCGGCGAGTTGTCGGAGCTCTTTTTAAGTTATGAAACAAATTGTTGCTATCGCCGTGATTTTAATTTTTCCTATCATTACCACAATATTGTGGTTGACTGGAAAAATCGATCTCCAATTAGTTTTTGACAACCCGATGCAGTCCCTCAGTCAAATCTTGGCTTTGGTGGGATTTACCGTTCTCTCACTTTCTTTCGTTTTAATTACCAAATATAAAAAATTGGAAGATTTTTTTGGTGGTTTAGAAAAAATGTATGTCTATCATCAAAATATTGGTGCCATCGCTTTCGTTTTAATCTTGAACCATCCATTGCTGTTGGCCATCAATGCTCTCCCGCATTTTGAAATAAGTGCAACCTATCTTCTTCCCTCTGCCAATTTTTCCTATAACCTTGGGTTTTTTTCCCTAGTGGTGTTAATGTTGGCCTTTATTTTTATTTATTTAATCAAACTGCCATATCATATCTGGCTGATGACGCATCGATTTTTGGGATTAGCTTTTCTCTTGGGGGGAGTGCATTCAATGCTCATTGGAAGCGATATTTCACAAAATGTGATGCTTAAAATATGGATGTTAGGGCTGTTTATTTTGGGAACTGGATCATTTATCCTAAAAATTTTTCTCCACAAACAAACGTCAAAAAGATATTTTTACCTGGTGGAAAAAATCGAACGGAAATTGGATATTCTTGATATCTATCTTCGACCAGAGAAAGAACCAATTCCTTTTCAAGCAGGTCAATTTGGGTTTATTACTTTTTTTAGTAAACTAATTTCCGACGAATCTCATCCCTTCTCATTTTCCTCCAGTCCCAAAGACAAGAGCTTACGTATCTCAGTAAAAATTCTTGGGGACTATACTTTAACATTACCTAATCTTTCTATTGGTGATCGAGCTGAGGTGATGGGGCCACACGGAAATTTCCTTGCGAACACTAACCAACCACAAATCTGGATTGCAGGCGGCATTGGCATCACGCCATTTTTGGGTATTCTTAAAGATCGACTGTTAAACAACAATAACGGGAATATTAATTTATTTTATTGCGTTCGAAATAAAGACGAGGCGATCTATCAAGACGAACTGAATCAATTAAAATCAAACCTCACTAACTTTAATTGGCAATTATGGGACAGTGCTTCAAAAGGACGCATTTCGGCAGATAAAATCAGTGAATTTATCGCGACTACCGGCATGGAAATTCTTCTTTGCGGACCATCAGAGATGATGGAAAGTTTGAAAGATCAATTCGTGATACTTGGAGTTTCCAGAGAGCAAATTCTTTTTGAAAATTTTAAATTTATATGAATAAATTTTTAACAACCGCCGTTATCTTGACTATGGTGCTCTATTGTTCTTTTACTTTATATGTGATGTTAAACACACCTGTAACCACCGTTTACAAAGCTCCGCAAACGGCTGTGACAACACAACCTTTACTGCCGACGCCAACACCAATTCCCGTTTTACCAGCCAACCTTGTTTCGCCAACAATACAGAAGCCAGTCCAACCCACTGCCGCTCCACAACGAGATTTTTTTGCCGAAACAGCGAAACATAATAGTTCGGGGGATTGTTGGATGATTATCTCTGGACATGTTTACGACATTACTAATTATTTTGGCATGCATCCAGGAGGCGATCGGGAACTGGCAAAATTCTGCGGCAAAGACGCCACTGACGCGTTTAATACCAAAGATGGTCGTGGTCAACCTCATTCAGCCGGAGCCCAAGGTCTTCTTATCCAGTACCTGATAAGATGAGGCCCTATGAAAGTTTTAATTGTTGAAGACGAACAGCAAATCGCCCAAAATATTCAAAAGTTCTTAAAGCTACACCAGATTTATTCGGCTGTTGCTGAAACGGTGGATGAAGGCAGTTTTTTGGCAGAGACGGAAAGTTATTCGGCTCTAATTCTTGATTGGGGATTACCCGACGGAACTGGTCTAGAGTTGTGCCTTACTCTACGCCAAAAGGGAATTAATACCCCTATTATTTTTCTGACAGCAAAAGGTGAGTTGGAACACAAAGTGGCCGGATTAAATTCCGGTGCCGATGACTATCTGACGAAACCTTTTTCTCTGGAAGAACTTCTGGCCAGAATTAAAGCAGTGGTTCGGCGCAAGGAAACCAACGAAGCTAGCCCTATTTGGACGATTGGTGAGATTGTGATTGATTCTAACAAGTGTGAAGTAACCTACCATGGAAAAAAATTAGAACTCTCCCCTAAAGAATATTCACTTCTGGAATTTCTCGCACGAAATAAGGGAAAGGTTGTCAATCGAATGGTCATTATGGAACATGTTTGGGGAGAGGACATCGACCCTTTGTCGAACACCGTTGATGTGCATATTAGGTATCTTCGAATGAAACTAGGTGATAAGAAAAATAAACTAATTACGACCATTAAAGGTAAGGGGTATATGCTATGCGACTAATTAATTTAACTGTTCGGCAAAAACTCAGTTTTACCTACGGCATAATTTTGTTTCTTTTGCTCATTTTTTCCGCTATTATTTTTGTTTTTTCCTTTCGTCTTGTCCTTCTTTCCGAAGTCAAAAAAGATCTCCAAACGTTGTCAGTGGAAACACTAAGAAATCACACCGTGATTGATAATAGCAACATTGCGTTGACCAATGACAAATCAGGAATAAGCCCTCGAGAAGAATTTCTGGAATCGAATACCTCGGCACTTTTTTTGGATGCGAATTACAAATTAATCGCCGGATTTGGGCTCTTTGAATTTTATGATTCGTCAGACAAGGTTAATCTTGAAACACTAGTCACTCTCGCCAAGAAATCGTTTTCAACACATCAATTTACCGAAGGGCAATTTCGATGGCGAGATAAAAATGTTGATGTTCTAGCCACTCCTATTAAATCGGGTGAGAAAGTAATGGGAATTTTATTGCTTTCAAAAGATATTTCTCCTCTGGAACAAATTTTTAATAGCATCACTTTAATTTTGATAATAATTTCCGTAGGAGCATTTTTTGGCAGTATTTTGTTGGGTAATTTTCTCGTCAAGCAAATGTTTATGCCATTAATTCGATTAACCAAATCCATCGAAAAAGTGGACTTGGACAAACTCGATGATTCCATTCATTTTCCTGGCAGTAAATCGGACGAATTAGTTATTTTGGTGGACAGATTTAACGAGATGCTTAAACGACTTAAGGAAAGTTCCTCGCAACAAAAAGAATTCGTGGAAAATGTCTCTCACGAACTAAAAACTCCCCTGACTAAAGCCATTTCCAGCCTAGAAATCGCTGGATTAGAGCACCTTGAGGCTAACAATGACTTGGAAATAATTCGTGGTAACTTATTCGGTTTAAATTCATTAATTGAAAATATATTATTTCTTACCAGTCTTAAAAAAACTAATTTAGGACCTGTTAATCCGATTTTTATAAAGCCTGTCTTGGAACAAATTTTGTCGGAATTTAAGGGAGAAATTAAAGCCAACGGGTTAGGATTAAATATCCGCTTTGAAGATCGCAGTCGAATTTATTTACCTGCCGAATATCTGACAGTAGTCTTAAGAAATATCCTCGGAAACGCCATTAAATATAGTCCTCCGTGGGGAAAAATTGAAATTATTGGAAGGAAAAATCATCAGAGTTTTGTTCTCTCAATAATTAACAGTGCCGAGTCTAGAGTATCAGGAGAAAATAGGAAGATTTTTCAAAGGTTCTATCGTGGATCAAACTCAGGTAAAATTGGCTATGGCATTGGTCTGGCGATTGTGAAACGAATTTGTGAACTTTATGAGATTAAGTATTTAGCCCAAACTCTGCCCAATAATCACTTAGAAGTTACCCTAGAATTTGCGCTATCTCGCGATTAGACATTAGGCAAGCCAGTTGCCTTCGGTCTCTTAGTGGAACGTTGTCCCTCCCAAAAAAATCCTCCACCAGGTCAACCACGACCAAGGCATGTTTAAATCCTTTTTCTGATTCCGTAGACGAATATTTTAACAAATTTATCTGCCATGGTCAACTATAGGACATATAATAATCTTTGCTAAATTTAATTTATGGCATATAATTAAAATAGAAACTATGAAAAGTAAGCCATCCAAACTTTGGTTTAAAAGAAAGACCTATGGTTGGGGATGGACACCGTCCACCTGGCAAGGATGGGTGGTTCTTCTTATTTGGGCAATTTTCTTTGGTTTTTCGGTCAATAAAATGGATCATGAATGGTTAAAAAATTTTATCGTTATCTTTATTTCCACCGCCATTTTATTGTTCATTTGTTGGAAAAAGGGAGAAAAACCGCGTTGGCAGTGGGGAAATCACAAAAATAATAGAAAATAGGCTGTATCTAGTGTAAATTTATTATTATGGCTGAAGGACAAGAATTAGTTTCGAGAAAACCGAATGCTGTAGAGCAAATCATAATATTCGTCAAAACGTTTCTTGGTGGACAAAGAGTGGACAAAACAACCCCAACCAACACTATTACTGATGCTTATACCCCACCTGAAGAAAAAATAGACACCAAAGGAACCAATGTTGACCAACAAGTTTAATCTCCTTTAATTATCGTAGAAAACAGAATTACCAAGCACTACTTCATTTCAAGAGATTGCCGAGCTCCTTAAACCTTAAAAACGAAATTTAATTTGGGGTGGTGTACCGGAATTGAACCGGCAACCTTCAGTTCCACAAACTGATGCTCTAACCAATTGAGCTAACACCACCATAACCAAACTTCATTATATCATTGCCTGTGCTGGAAACAGCAAAGAATGAGTTCAATTCGTTGGGTTGACTTTAGAATTGAAAGATGGACAATTAAGATATCGAAAGAAGAAAGCGAGGTGAAAAATTAATGGCAGCAAAAAAACAATCAATGGACGGGTATATGAGCATGATGGAAGAATGGTTTGACAAACTCCCTGCATTTCCAGCCAATGTTAAGGACATTTTGGTCAAAATTTCTCCCTGGTTAGCTTTGGTTTTTGGAGTTCTCGGCGTTTTGGGATCAATCGCCGCTACTGGGCTTCTTGCCGCGCTTACACCAGTTATGGTGTTGGGCGGGGGAGTCGGAGTTGCAACAGGAGGATTAGTCGGCGCTCTTTTGGGAGTCGTTTCCAGTGTCTTAATGCTTATGGCATTTCCTGGACTTCGCGATCGGAAAATGGCTGGTTGGAAAATGATGTTTTACAGTGAATTAGTTTCCGTTGTTTCATCACTAGTCGCGTTAAACATCGTGGGAGCAGCAATCGGAGCTTTTATTGGGTTCTATATTCTGTTTCAAATCAAAAGTTACTACAAGTAAATTTTTTAAATACGCCATTAGCAGTCAATGCTCTGGCGTATTTTTTGTGGAGTTAGGCTTTTGCTTTGCCACGAAGATCAATGGCGAATGTCGCCTTATCGGTAAATCCAAAATTCATCTCTGTAATTTCTGCACGTCTTGGGTCTAATTGACTTTTTAAAGCTAAATATAAAGCACTGTCTGGATTCACCAAAACCTTTCTGGCTTGAGCTTCAACTTTAAGTGCGCCGAGCGCTAAACCAGCAGTAAAACCAGCTTTTTGAGTGTATTTAAAACCTTCTAAGCTGAGTCGCTGGCCCGTTACTTTGCTGTTTCCTAACACACAATTAACTCCTATTTCAGCTTGAATCGGTGCTTCAATTCGGGCAACACCCTTAATTGTTCCTTGCATATTCGCAATACTTACATCCATAGTTGGAACACTGGCGCGAACTTGACTTTGGTTAGCAAGAAGACCTTTAACAACACCCTTCATTATTTCCGCAAGCTCCTCAGCCGACAGTTGTTTCTGATATATTCCTTTAAACTTTAGCTCTGAAGCAACTTCATCAAATAATGGATATTGAACGACTGATTCAGTCATGGGAGGAATTCTACCACACAATTACTATTATTTCGAACTAGGACTCAAATTTGCGCCCTCGGCGGGAATCGACCGGCATTGTATGCGAACTTGTGAGCATTACAATGCCTGATCCTGATCCAGAGAGAAGGAAACCCACAACCTTACATTCAACTTCGTCTCACCTTTTTTCAACAAGTTTAAAAAAGAGCGTTAGAACCGATTTAAAAAATTTGCGCCCTCGGCGGGAATCGAACCCACAACCTTATCGTTAGAACCGATTTGCTCTATCCAATTGAGCTACGAGGGCAAATCGCGCAAATTTTTTGCTCTTAGGCCCGCAGCTAGCGAGGACCGCAACGTTCCCCGCCATGAGCGGGGGTTGTTATCCAATTGAGCTACGGGAGCCCTGCAATTGCTGCAGCGCAATTATAACAAAATGACTTTATTTAAACTCTTTCAGTCTGACTTAACTAGCGTAATATACTAGTTAACATGCCAAACAAAACTTATCCCAAAATAATTGGCACCCGGCCAGCAGCGGAAACGTGTAGTTCCTTTCTAACAAATGGTAAATGGCCAGATATATTGGAATTCTTCCGTATGGCTATCTGCTCAACTTCACACCGCGTGATTGAGCCAGGAGAAGACGTACTAGTTGGAGATGAAGTTTTCTATTGCGCACCTTTCCGACCAGATTCTGTTTCCACGTCGCTCGAGTGGAAATTACAGGAGAGGCTAGTAGGAGGTCGCGAGTGGTAGTTTCTAAATTCCGAGGCGATCCATACGTATATTTACATGAAGTAACTGGCTAACCAATAACTAATAGCCCGCTCTCAAAATCACAAATTTACTTCCAAAAACCACCTTCACGCTCATGGTAACACTTTTTTAAGTGGTGGAACATAACGGTGATAATATTTAACGATATTCCCTGAAGTGGTTTTAATTTTTAAGGTGTTTGACCAATTCCCTGTAGCACAACCATTGCCCCCTCGAACTCGAAAATAGTAGGTGGTATTGGGAGATAAATCGCGAATTTCATGAGAAATCGCGCCAATGCTGTGAATTTGTCCAAAAGACGTTCCAAAACGGTTATCACCATCACTAAAGCCATAGGCAATAAAAAAATTGGAGTATTGTCCTCCCGGTGGGGCAAAATAGAGAATTGAGCGATTTTTGTAGGCCCGAATTTGAAATAGATCGGGCGAGCCAAACGGTGGATTATCGCTGCAAGTTGGTGCACTGGCGACGCTTAAATTGTTGCATCCGTTTGTGTTAATTGAAATCGTCGAAATCGTTGTTCCTGATGTATCCTCACTGGAGGTTTCTGAAGCTCCTTGGTTAAATTGGAGGGAACAAGAATTGGCGACAGCAGTTTGAAACGTGACCGAATTTTGTTGATTACGAATTAATGTCCCCACCGGAATAGTTAAAACATTGGAAGATAGGGGATTAGAAGAAAGAACGGTTCCATCAATTTTTGCTGTACCACTGCGATAGGATAGATTTGAATTAAGTGTAATTACTGCATTAGTATTTGTCGCCGTGCCATAACCGGTGTTAATTAAATTAACCGTGTAGGTTTGAGTCTCCGATGGCTGTAGTGTTCCGCCATTATCATCAACCGCTGAAATGGTCGAGGTAGAGAAATTAGGAATACTGTTTTCATAGGCAGTTACTCCTTTTGACGAACCGGACATTAAAAAGCGATTACTATCCGCCTTATCCTGAATGAGGCTGAGAATTCCTGTTTCAAAAGTCCCTGTTTGCGGTTGGGCGACCCAATTAGCGCCAGAATCGGTTGACTTGTACCAGGTATTGCCGGTATCTAAATATAGAATTGTGTGATCAACAGCATCCACGACCACTTTTCCCAACGATTGAGCAAAGGTACCACTTTCTGCCCAGGTAGCACCACCGTCGGTTGTTTTATAAATTATCATTGCTCGAGTCGAGGCATACGCAATGTTGGCGTTAGTAGGATCAATCGAAACATAATTTACCCAATTTGAAGCTGAATCTTGAGGAATGCCATTTGTTTGTTGTGTCCAATTGACACCATTATCACTGCTGGTCCAAACAGATTGATATGACGCGGCGTATACAATCTGGGAATTTGAAGGGGCAAATTCGACATCGTTGGAAATTGAAGATGGCTGTCCATGCGTGGGGTTAAATGTCGCTTCAGTGGTCCATGAAGTTCCTGAATTATCGGAGCGCTGCATATAGCCATTTAAATCCACAACCAACAGAGTCGACGGAGTGGTTGGATCAATGGCACTCCAGCCAAAACCGCCGGTAATGGTTATTCCGGTGTCCGCCCAAACCGATCCACCATCGATTGATTTAAAAAATTTGAATGCAGATCCTGTGTAAGTTCGAGCATAAATTATGTCTGGATTAGTGGGATGAATATTAAATCCGTAAGTTGTAAATGTTGTCCCCGTGGGAACTCCCAACATTGACCAAGTAAATCCGCGATCGGTAGATTTATATCCCACCGTAGCCGCGCTCTGGTGGGCACCAACGAGCACTATATCGTGATTTGAGGAAGATTGTGTAATCCACTGCATGTTAGAGCTAGTGGGCAAACCGGTGTTTTTTGCTGTGGCGGTCGCTCCGCTATCAATTGACCGATATATCCCAAGCGCTGAAGTAGCAATATAAATCACCGTCGGGTCATTGGGATCAATGGCTAATCCCACAGGCGAAAGAGAAGCTTGTCCCATCTGCGTCCAATTTAAACCACCATCAGTTGTTTTATATATCCCATTAGAACTAGCTAGATAGCCAATAGCTGAATTTGAAGGAGCAAACTTGATATCGTCTACTGAAGACGACACTTGAGCTAATTCAGACGTCCATGTGTGGGCGTTGTCGGTAGATAAATATAGTCCACTCGCGTTACCCAATAAAACTCGACTCGGAGTGGCCGGATTAACAGCAATAGTAATACTGGTTTCAGCGGCTCCGGTGGGAAAATTTTGTGTCCAGTTGTGACCACCATCCGAAGAATAGGCAACGGCGAAATGGATTGTCCCGACATACATCTTTTGATTGTCCGTGGGATCGATCGCGAGTGTCCAAGCATCATTTCCCAAACCTGATCCGACACCAATCCCCGCAATTTGCGTCCAGTTTGAACCAGCGTCAGTTGATTCAAAAATTCCTCCGGAACATCCCGAGGCCACATGAGCAGCAAAAATGTGATTCGAATTAGTCGGATCAACAGCCACACCAGCTACTTGCGAAGGACTACACACCGAAATTCCGGCACCAATACTCGTCCAAGAATTCGCTCCATTAGTCGTTTTGTAGGGGACTCCACCAATGTTTGCATACAGAACACTGGAATTATTGGGATCCATTGTCAAAAGATTTCCTAAACCGGAATAACTCACCCCCAAAGCTGCGGGAAGGCCGGTATTTTTCTGCGTCCATGTATCCCCGTTATCTGTTGATTTATAGACACCCGCCGTGGCGGTCAAAATGTAGACTGTTGAAGGAGTGGAAGAATCAATCGCCACACCGGATATGTGGCCTGTGGAACTGCTTGGTTGGTGTTGCACCCATTGATAGTTATCTGCCGCCACAGCAAATACTCTAGCCGGATTAGCTATGATTAATAAACTTGTTAGGAACAAAAAAACAAACCTACAAAATGTGCGCACCTAATCATAGTATTTCTTTTATAAATAAAGGGCAACTTGACAGATCTGTTAGAGGGAAAAATTATCGAAAGTTTTTAAAAAATGGGACGAGCCTCGTTCAAGTCACGAAAGGCGCTTGAGCGGGATACCGGAATCGGACCGGTGCTCACACTTTGGAAAAGTGTTGTTCTACCATTGAACTAATCCCGCATTTCATGCTCACCTACGGTGAGTATTCAATGTAAACTATTTTATCGAATACTCAGTATAAACTTTTCGATTAAATTTTCTTTCTTCTCAATTCAAGTTTACCCTGAGCAGAGCTTAAGTTTACCATTCGCTCTGCGAAGGGTCGGGGTGAGAGGAATTGGACCTCCCGCCTCTCGGTCCCAAACCGAGCGTTCTACCGATGAACTACACCCCGAGGCTCTATTTTATCACACGCTGAGGCCAAAATTTGTGCGGGCGAGAGGAGTTGAACCTCCACGGGTTTTAAAGCCCACAGGCACCTCAAGCCTGCGTGTATGCCATTTCACCACGCCCGCATTATTAACTTAGTCACTCAAGCCTGCGTCCTCGCTTGTCACCGACTTTGGTCGGTGCAGGCGGACTCCCAGCCTAAGGCTGGTCCGTCCCATTTCACCACGCCCGCATTATTGAATTTTTACCTTAATTGTCAAAGATTATCCTCCCGCATTGCGGGATTAACTGACTGTATACACTCTCCGACCTTGTCGGAATCGTGAACAGTCAGTTGAACATTTCACCACGCCCGCATTTCCTTTTATGATGAATTTTTGTGAGCCGTCTGGGGCTTGAACCCAGAACCTATTCCTTAAGAGGGAATTGCTCTACCAATTGAGCTAACGGCCCCAATTAACCAATCAATATATTTAATTTGCTCTACCAATTGACCCCGATTAAATCGGGGTTGAGCTAACGGCCCTTGATTACCACAGCGAGTATATCAAAGATTGTGCCTTGAAGAAATGTTTAATCGAAGACTAACGGTTTTCCTAACCAAAGAGTTCTCCGACCGTTCAAAATTAACGTTCCGTGACCTGTGTGCCCTGGTTTAAGAACAACCGTAATGTTGTGTAGTCTCTTTTTTTCCAACGCATAGTCGGGTAGGGCAGGAGAAATTATTCCGGTCTGATCGTCGGTAATATCAATATAGGCGTCAGAAAAATCGTTTAAGGTGAAATTAATCACAGTTGTTCCTGGACCTGTTTTTGTTTGAGTCAATCGAATAATGCGGATATCAATTGCCGCCTGAGAATTTAAGGTGGTTTGTGATTCCAAAAGTTTAGCGGT
>Ga0172371_10007488_pt1 | contig 15529 bp, 13 predicted proteins | sample Lak12m_FD_114543 | JGI IMG/M metagenome (GOLD analysis project Ga0172371, IMG submission 114543) | Freshwater microbial communities from Kabuno Bay, South-Kivu, Congo - kab_022012_12m | ecosystem: Environmental > Aquatic > Freshwater > Lake | place: Democratic Republic of the Congo: South-Kivu... | reverse complement strand
GGAGCCACCGATGTCCGGGTGACGTTCACGCCGTTGAGCCCGAGCCATCATCTGCTCAAGGCAGCTTCTTATCATTTCAACCTACCGGAATTGCTGCCGGAGCCGGGGAATCGCCGCATCGAAACCAGAGGTTCCCAGGAGGCTCTCAACAAGTTTCTCTCCGGAGCCGCCGACGTTGCCGTCCTGTGGGAGCCGGACGTTGCACGGGCCCTTTCTCAACCCGGCGTGGTAAAGATCCTGGGAACCGAGGACACTGAGAAGCTCATCGTGGACGTGCTACTGGTGAATCGCACGTTTTCCAGGAAGAGTCCCGAAGTGGTCAGTCTGTTTTTGGCGAATTATTTCAGAACCTTGAAAAAATACCAAGACAGCCGGGATCTTCTCAGAAATCAGGTGGTCGCCGAATCCGGACTGCCTGAGAAGACCGTCGAAACTATGCTCAAAGGCGTGAATTGGGTGAATCTCACCCAGAATTGCGAGCAATGGTTCGGAATATCTCCGCCTGGAGGCCGGGCGGTTGAGGGACTCAAGGCTGCCCTGGAAGCCACTGTCAGGATACTGGTGAGCTCGGGAGACTTTCCCGGAGATCCCCTTCCTGACAGCGACCCGTACAGACTGATTTACAGCGCTTTTCTGGAGCAACTCTTTGTCAAGGATGTTACTGGATTCAAGACTCCTGTTCAAACCGGCCAACAAGCTACGGATGCGCTCCACGCAAGGTTCCCGAACCTCCCCGAAGACGGATGGCTGAGACTTAAGGAGGTGGGGACCCTCAAGGTTGACCCTATCATTTTCCAGGTCGGCGCAACCGAACTCGATCTGATGGCAAAAGAGACCATTGACCGCGCTGCTGAACTGTTAAGCCACTACCCGAACTTTAGGCTAGTTGTCAAAGGACACACCGGAACAAGAGGAGATCCCGCGGAAAACCAGCGCCTCTCCGAGGAACGCGCAGACGCTGTAGGCCGATATCTGACGGTTGTGCACGGCGTTGATCCCAACAGGCTCCGGGCGGTTGGGTTCGGGGGGAGCTCTCCACTGAAGGAACTGCCGGGTGAATCTCAGAGGGCTTACCAGTACAGACTTCCCAGAGTCGAACTGGTGCTGGTCCGCGACGAGTACTGACAGCGGCTCGCTTTGGAACCGCGTGTGTTCCACGGTGGCCCGCTCACGGCCCCGAGGAAGAATCCGCGGCCGTAAAGAGGGATGTCATGCCTGATAAGGTTATAGACGCGTGCGTTCCGGTAGACATCTCCGACGACGATGTCTACGAAGCTATGAAAGACATCTCCGGTTACCTGGACATAACCCCTGGAGATTTCAAGGAAGTCTATCTAAGGGCCTTTCAGCACGCTGTCGGGCGGCTGACTCGTTCCCTTAAGGCCAAAGATGTCATGACGCGCGATGTGATCCTGGTGCGGCCTTCCACATCTCTGGCGGAGGTGGCCGAGATCCTGTCCGCAAAGGGAATCTCAGGCGTCCCTGTCGTGGAAGAGGACGGCAAAGTCGTCGGCATCTTGTCGGAGAAGGACTTCCTGTCTGCCATGTCCCGCGGAAAAAGCACCAACATCATGGAGATAATCAGCATCTGTGTCAAAGAGCGGGACTGCCTGGCCGCACCGATGCGCGCAAAAACCGCTGCGGATATTATGTCCTCACCGGCTGTTGTGGTGCAGCCGGACACTGCGGTGATGGACGTGGCCGAATTGTTCACTCAGAAAGGAATCAATCGGGTCCCCGTGGTTGACGATACGGGCAAACTTCGTGGAATAATAGCACGGGCCGACATTGTGCGGTCATCCTTTGGCTGGGAGAAAAGATGAGCTACTTCGGGAAGATGAGGGGCGCGGGCAAAAGCCCGCCGCGGGTACACTTTTCTGAAATCCTCTGGTCCTGGATTGGCGGTTTCCTGGGGATCTCTGCGGTGGCGTTTCTCAACTACGAGCTTCTCAAAGGATCGGACGTTCTCTTGATGATCGCGCCCTTCGGTGCTTCGGCCGTGCTCATATACGGCGCCACCAAAAGTCCGCTGGCACAGCCCAGGAATGTTTTGGGCGGCCACGTCCTCTCAGGTTTCATCGGTGTGGTCGGCTACAAACTATTCTGCGGGCACCTGTGGCTAGCTTGTTCACTAACAGTGGCTACCGCAATAGCCTTGATGCACCTCACCCGAACCCTTCATCCCCCCGCGGGGGCCACGGCGCTGATGGCTGTCATAGGAGACCGTGACATCCACGCCCTGGGCTTCCTCTATCCTATTACTCCCGTGGCTCTGGGGGCGGTCATGTTGCTGCTGGTCGGGCTGTTATTCAACAATATTCCAAAGAATCGAAGGTATCCCGAGTTCTGGTTGTAGTGGACATTCTCCAACGAGGGAGGTCCGTGAGTGACGGGCCTCCCTGATCCAAACTAATCGCCGAAGGGATATCTCTCCAAACCGATAATGGTGTCGGCAACCAGGCGCCGCAATGTGACCGTGTCGGCGGCCCGGTACCCAACAAGTTTCTTGCTTGCCTTGGAAAGCATCGTCAAATCCTGTCCATCTTTCAGGTAGGCCAGGGTAGTCTCGACCCAAGAGGCAATCCTGGCGACCGCGTCGTTGGTGTAGATCTTCACCGCGGCAATCCTGATTGATGCCTTGTCCTCACCGTGGGACGCCATGAACTTCTCCGCCCGGAGAAGACCACTCTCCATGGCAAAGCACTCCATCATCATGTCGGACAACATCGCGAGGATTTCCTGCTCTTCAGTCAGGTTGACGCCGAATTTGTTTGCTGCTGCAGTGGCAGCCAGCAATGCGACCTTCTTGCAGAACCCTATCACGGAGCGTTCTGCGGCCAGGGTCCCTTTCGCTTCAAGGGGAACCTCGGGGTCGTAGGACTCCGTAGCCGATGCAGCCTCTGCCGCGGCCTGAACCAACGGAAGCCGGCCCTGCATGGCCCGTCTGAACAAAGTCCCCGACATGAGCAGCCGGTTGATCTCGTTGGTCCCTTCAAAAATCCTGTTGATCCTGGCGTCACGGTAGCCGCGCTCAGCCGGGAATTCCGCACAGTACCCGTAACCGCCGAGGATTTGAACCCATTCATCCACGCAGTAATCCAGGCACTCGCTGTCGAAGACCTTACAGATGGAACACTCGACGGCATACTCTTCTATTGCCTTGGCCATCTCGGTCCCCGATTTCATGGCCTCGGGCGTCAAGGAGCTCAATTTGTCCTCTATCATGGCCGCGACTCTGTAGGAAAGGCTTTCGGCCATGTAGGTTTTGACGGCCATCTCGGCGAGCTTCTGCTTTATGAGACCAAAGGAGCTGATGGGCTTGCCGAATTGGATCCGGCCGTTGGCGTACTTGGCCGCGTGCCCGATGCTGGTCTTGCATCCGCCGAGGGTAAATGCCCCCAATTTGTAGCGACCCATGTTCAGTGCATTGAAAGCCACCTTGTGGCCCTGTCCTATTTCGAAGAGCAGGCTTTCCACCGGGACGGCGCAATCCTGAAAGACCACGGACCGGGTTGATGAACCCTTGATGCCCATCTTCTTTTCTTCGGGGCCGGTGGTGATGCCGGGACACGTCCTTTCGACAATGAAGGCGGTGAATTTGTCCCCGCCGACCTTGGCGTAGACTATGAAACTGTCAGCCCACGCGCTATTGGTTATGAAGATCTTCTCACCGTTGAGGATGTAATGCTTGCCGTCCGCTGATAGGACCGCTCTAGTACGAATATTCAGAGCGTCAGAGCCGGCGTTGGGCTCCGTAAGACAGTACGCCCCGATCCATTCTCCGCTTACCAGTTTCGGCAGATATTTGAGTTTTTGTTCTTCCGAGCCGAAGAACACTATGGGAAGGCTCCCTATGCCGGTTTGGTTGCCGTGGGAGACGGCGAAGGAACCTGCGTTGCCGATTGCTTCGGCCACCAGGCACGAGCTGATTTTATCCAGTCCGAGTCCGCCGTACTCCTCGGGCACGTCGGTGCCGTTAAGGCCTATTTCGCCGGCCTTCAGGAAAAGATACCTGATCAACTCTTCATCCTGTTGATCGAGGCGTTCCAGATTCGGCCAGATCTCCTTCTTGACGAAATCGAAGGCCGTCTTGTAGATCATTCTGTGCTCTTCGCTGAATTCCTCGGGGACAAACACATCCCCCGGGGAACAATCATTAACGAGGAACTCGCCGCCTGCGAAAATCTTTCTTGCCGTCATTGTCACCTCTTATATAAGAATGAGCCCCCATTGGTATTCAAGTGCAAGGCTCGACACTCCAAAAAAAACTCTGAAACAGGCCCGATAGCGTGCCCCAATCTCAGGAGGCCCCAAGCGCCTGTCTGACGTCCGCGGGAGAAATGGGCAACCGCCGGAATCTCGCCCCAGTGGCCGCAAACACCGCATTAGCCAGAGCAGGGGCAACCGGGGGCAATCCGGGTTCTCCTATTCCGCCCTGTTTCTCTCCGCTCTGCATTATGTAGACCTCAATCCTGGGAGCGCGGGACATGGTCAGAAGCTCATAGTCATCGTAATTGAGGGATTGAACGCCGCCCTGGGCAAATTCCACCTTTTCCTTGAGAGCCGCGCTGAGCCCCATCAAGATGGCCCCCTCCATCTGGGCGACAACGTTGTCGGGGTTCACGACAGGCCCGCAGTCCACGACACAGACGAATCTCTCAACCTTGATCATGCCGGTTTGACGGTCCACTGATACCTCGGCCACCAGTGCCACATGAGTGCCGAACGAATAATGCCTCGCTAGGCCGCGGCCGGTTCCCCGAGACAAAGGACCGTTCCAGCCCGCCATCTCCGCAACCCTTTGGAGAACTCTGTATGCGCCGGGCCGCTTTTTCAGCATGTTGAGGCGGAATTCAAGGGGGTCTTTGCCCGCTGCGTGGGCCAGCTCGTCAACGAAGCTCTCCACGGCGAAAGCATTGCCTGAATGACCCACCGACCTCCAGAATCCCACCGGAACCGGAGTGTCCACAAGGACCTGCTCGACCCTGAAGTTGCGTATGGCGTATTCCGTGTCAAATATGCCTTCCACGGCCGAGGGGTCTATTCCAAGCTGGATCATTCCCGGAAAAACCCTCTTCACGATGGACTGGACCGCAACTTTGTGGGACCACGCTACGAGGTTGCCGACGGCATCGAGGCCGCCCCGGACGAGGCAACAACTACCGGGACGATAGAAGTCGTGAGCAAAATCATCTTCACGGGTCCATATCAGTTTGACCGGCTTACCGATTGCTTTTGAGACACGGATTGCGTCCCGTTCCACCTCGACTTCGGTTCGGCCGCCGAAGCCGCCGCCGACAAAAGTTGTATGGACATAGACATGGTCCTTGCTCAGGCCGGTCTCTTTGACCGCGACCCCAACCACCGCAGATTGGTACTGCGTGGAGCACCAGACGTCGCACCGGTCTTTCTGGACGAATGCGGTGCAATTCTTGGGTTCCAGTGCCGCGTGTGCGAGGTAAGGGAGTTCATAGCGCGCTGTTATCACCCGTGAAGCCGACTCCAGCGCGGCCGTGACGTCACCGTCGTTCCTTGCCGTTACACCCGGCTGAGACAGACCCTCGGAGAGGAGCTTCTCCAGGCCGCTTGTATCCAAATCGGTCTGCGTTCCGCCGTCCCACTTGGCTTTGAGGCTTTCCCTGGCTTCAAGCGCCGAATGGAAGCTGTCGGCGCAGACTGCCACGCTTTCCCCTACACGGACGACATCGTGTACACCAGTCCCCAAGGAGGTGGTCGCGTCTTCGTACGACACCAGTTCTGCCCCGAATCGGGGGGGCTTAACCACAGCGGCGTAAACCATACCCGGGAACGAGACGTCCATCCCGAACACGGCCGTGCCGTTCACTTTTGCTGGGACATCGAGTCTTGGCGTAGAATTCCCGATGATCTTGAACGCGGCGTTGTTCTTCAAGGGAGGATCCTGTGGAACCTGTATCCCCGCCGCCCGGGTGCACAACTCCCCGTACTTGAGGACACGTCCCGTAGGAACGTGCTTCACGCTGCCGGCGGATGCAGTGCATTGCGCGGCCGGCACCTTCCATTGTTCGGCAGCAGCGGCCAGCAGCATTTCCCGTGCAGCCGCGGCTGCCTTCCGCAGCGGTGAGAACATGTGCCGGACGCTTGTACTCCCCCCCGTGAGTTGGGTCTCGAACACCGGATCGCAGTATTCGTCCCTTGTAGGAGCCGCTTCCACACGGATGTCTTGCCAGGCAGCTTCGAGCTCGTCGGCCACGATCATGGCCAGGGCGGTGTGCACGCCCTGTCCCATCTCGGACTTTGGAACCAATACCGTAACGGCGTTGTCCTGCGACACCCTAATCCAAATATTCAAATGGCAGGAGCCGGATGGATCGGCGGCCACCTTTTCGGTCTCCGCGGAAGACTGGTTTGCGAATCCCCCCATTCCGGCCGCCAGTGTCAATCCGGTACCGCAGAGGGACGCCTTGAGGAAGTCGCGGCGAGGCATGTTCTCCTTCATTTGCCCTTCACCTCTGATGAGGCCCTGATAATGGCGCGTTTGATGCGGGAGTATGTACCGCAACGGCACAGGACGCCGTCCATGGCCTTGACTATTTTTTCCTCTGAGGGGTGGGGATCCTTTGCAAGCAACTCCACGGCCTGAAGAATCTGCCCGGGCTGACAATAGCCGCACTGGGGAACCTGTTCCTCTATCCAGGCCTTCTTGATGGGATGGTCTTCAGGCACGCCTTCGATGGTGGTGACTTCCTTGCCCTGCACCGAACCCGCCGGCGTCCGGCAGGATCTACTGGCCTCGCCATCAACAAGAACCGTGCACGAGCCGCATATTCCCTTACCGCACCCGAATTTCGTCCCAGTGAGATTGAGGCAATCCCTCAGCACCCAGAGCAGCGGTGTGTCCGGGGGCACGTCCGCCTGGTAGCCTTTGCCGTTAATTCGAAGAGCGATCATGACTCCTTCCTCAGTGCTGCCACGGCCAGGTTACAGAAGCTGTTGTATGTATTGTACTCGATATGCCCTACGAAGAACAGGAGGTTCTGGGCGATCCCGTCCAGTTTTCGAGATCCTGAAGCATTCGCTTGCCTATCGCGTACTTGTCGAATTTGTGGAGGACGGGCGTGATCGGCCTATTCAGAAGGTCGAGGATGGAGCCGCTTGAGCTGCCATCCAGTATACGGTCTTCGGTGAGGACGAGGATATTGTCTTGTTGGACGCTGCGGGCTCTGAGTTCCTGTTCGCCTCCGCCGTGGCTCTCTGGGATGATGACTGCCTTGGCTCCGGTAAGCAGAATCTCATTGATGGTGTTGTATCCGGCGCGACAAATGACCAGTTCCGAGTGGTATATCAGGTCCACCAGATCCGGAACGAACGGAAGAAATCGCACGCCGTTGCACAGAGGGAGTCTCCGGAGGCACGTGACGACTGCCTCGGGAAGGTATGGGTCCAGTATCATGACGACCTGATGGTCCTGTTCCAGGCCGATGGCTCCGGAAATATTAAGCAGGCTCGTGCAAAGGTCGGTAACTCTGTTATTCCGGCCCATTGAGACAAGGACAATCTTCTTGTCGGGGAGACCGAAACGGGTGAGGACTTCTCTACGCGGGGGGAGTTCCTCGTAGACCCTGTTGGTGATCTTGCCCATATAATGGATCTTCTGCTCCAACTCGGGATCGCTGCCGAGGAATTCTTTGTTAATATCAATTACGTTTCTATCCTCCAAAACGTACATGAAGTCGTAGAGAGACCCGATGTTGATGGATTCCGAACGGTGCCTGGGATTCTGGTACGGAATCCTCAGAAGCGGAACCCATTTCATTATGCCTCGACAGATATGAACAAGCGTGAAATCGAGGGGGCCGCCCTGCCTGATCCATTTCTTCATGAGAAGCGGAATCAGTTCGCTCATCTGCCCTGTCATGTTGTGCTCTATGACCAAAACATCCGGCTGAAAGAAATCGAAACTGGCCATGATTATCCGCTGGCGGAAATCGAATATCTCCTCGAGTTCGAAGCCGGACAGGTAACGGGACGACATGGGGCTGTCTTCGCGGTCAATATCGAGCTTGATGGAAGGGAGCTTGATTACTTCAACGCCATCCTTGAAGAATACCTGCGGAATGGATGTTCCGGATATCACGAGAAAATCTATTTCGGGCCGCCATTTCTTGATCCCCGTGATCACCGCGGCAGTCCGGAAAGCGTGCCCCAACCCAATGGAATTGTGTGTGTAGACCAGGATCCTTTTGATGTTTCTTGCAGCCATACGAGCCTTTTCCCGATAAACAAATCCAGTCTACTTTGTATCAGAAATTGCGTGGATTTCAAGCGTTTCCCGGCACTAATCGGCAGCCGCAGAAAGATCGAGGGCGGTCGAAGCCGGCGCGCGGTGCAGCGAGTAACCAGGAATACCCCCGACAATCAACGATTATCCGGCGGAGAGTCCGCGCCGCAGGTGAGGTCTTCTCTTCGCCAGACGCGCTGATTCGTCCTGACTTCGTTCCGCATGTCGCATGGATCGTGAGCGCATACGGGGCACTCCGGGTCCGCGCATGGATCCAGATGGATAAGGATTTCGGCCAGGCCGCGGAAATGGCGGTCAAAGATTTCCTCGAGCTCTTTCACTTCCTGGTGTCCTGTTTCCAGGGGCAGATCGCGAGGCAAGATCAGGTGGAAATCTACGTGTACACGGCTCCCGGAACGCCATGCCCGTAATTTATGGACATCAATCCATATGTCCTTGCGATTCTGCTCCAGAAGGTCGCAGATTTCCTCCAACAGCAGGGGGTCGGACGCGTCCATCAGGCCGAAAAAAGCCTCGCGCACCAGCTTGAACCCCGAGACAGTTATGTTTAACCCCATCATGCAGGCCAGCGCGCCGTCCAGCCAGAACCAGCCGGTAACATGAACGAGTCCCAGACCGGCCACGACTCCCCCCGATGTGTACACATCCGACATGATATGCTTGCCGTCCGCTACCAGGACCACCGATCGCGTGCGCCTTCCTGTTCTGACAAGGAAGACCGCAAGAACCAGATTGACCAGTGTCGCGAGGAGCGTTACTGCCAATCCACTTTCAAGCCTCGGAAGGACATTGGGCGAAACGATCTGGCGAATGCCTTCCATGAAGATTCCCAGAGCGGCCAGTATGATAAGGGCCCCTTCAAAACCTGCTGAGAAATACTCTATCTTCCCATGACCGTAAGGATGGCTGTCATCCGGAGGCTTGGAGGACACCAGAAGACTTCCGAGAGCAAAAGCGCCGGCAGCTATGTTTATGATGGATTCCAGTGCGTCGGAGAGAATCGCGGAAGAACCGGTGATCCAGTACCCGAAAAACTTCATGCCCATCACGCAGACGCCTACTACCAGAGCCGCCAGCATGGACCTGATGTTGATCTGAAAGACGTCTCCGACGGCCTTTTCCTTACGCGCCGACGAGTCAGAGATTTCCCTACCGCTCTCGCTCTGCAAACATTCGCTCCTGTAGCGCGCCGGTTACCTGGCCTCCGACCTGACTGTCAGCACCGGACACTTGGCCGTGCGCACAACGTTCTCAGCGGTGCTGCCCAGGATCAGATGCCTCGCGCCTGTCCATCCGTGGGTGCCCATCACGATGAGGCCGACCCCTTCCTCCTCGGCAAACAGGACGATCTCCTGGGCTGGGGCACCGGTCCGAAAGTGAGCCCGGACCCTCTCCGCCTCCCGGCTGCAATCATTGGCCAGCAGTTCCAGTTCCTCCTCGACCCCCCGGCTGATGTTTGCCTCTATGGAGGCCATCTCGTCCGGGAATTTTGAAGCGAAACCCGGATAACCCACAAGCCTCGAATTTACCACGTGCAGAAGGATCAGTTCTGCGTCGAGAGCGTTCGCGTATGCTACGGCGCAGATCCGCGCCTTCACTGAATTCTCAGAGAAATCAGTACACACGACTATCTTGTCCGGGATCACGGCTCAGTCCTCCCTTCATTCCCCAGTTCTTAAAGATGGGTGAGTAAGCCGGGGCCGCATATCTCATCGTGCATGGGTATCAATCCGCGGCTCCCACGGTTGATAAAAGCCCGAGTATTTCCTTGGCCATTTCCCTAAAGTGGCGGTTCAGCGACTGGGTAGATTCCAGAATGTCCAGATAGAGAGACGAAGCACGGGGAGCGGTGCTGCCGTCCAGCAACCGGTCCACGTGTGCAAACTGCCAGTCCTGGCACATGTTATCCAGCTGGATGGACTCGGAAATGACGTGCTCCAGCAGGAACTTGTTGGGCCTGACAAGAATGTCTCTGAAATTAGTCATGAGTGAAAACAGCAGCTTGAAGGCTTCGTCAATCTCGAAGACAGCGCGCTCGGTGAAAGGAATCGCATCTCTGGTCTTGATGCGGCAGCAGTTGGCGATGCTCTCCAGGTAGTCTCCCACTCTTTCCAGGCGGCCGGGAAACATGACGATGATCCTGCAAATCTCCGGCGGCTCGGTCAAAGCGCAAGCGAGATTGCTAGTAAGTAGCTTCTCCTGCTGGTGAACCTCTTTTGCAAGCTGGTCGAACCCGGCCATCTCCTCGGGAGAGCCATCCATGAGGTGCCGATGAACAGAGCGGGTCATCTCAATGAGCTTGCTCACCATCACCAGAAGGCCTTCTTCGAGGGTAAACGATTCGGACACCGGAGTCTGGTACAACTCCTCGAGTTTCAAGGCCTCCGAATCCAACTTGGGGCTCAACATGCGGATAGGGTTGAAGAAAACTCGCTTGTCTTTCATTCGTGGATGCCTCCTACCTGTCAAGTGGTACTTATGAGACCGTGGCTCTAAAGGAAACTGCCCCGCGTCAAAGTATCCGAGGGCAAACTTCTTGTTAAGAAGATTTTCCCACGAACCCTCTCGTTCAACGCTTGAAGGCAAAACAGTTCTGCGATCGTCCGTCGCGACCTGTTACCGACTCTGATAATTCTATCTATCAGAATCGGATTGTTCACTCAAGCCGGCACAATCCGGGATGATCTTTGATCGTTCCGCGGCTTGGATACAAGTTCAGACAACTCGGCTGAGCTCCAGTTCGGCTTCGGGATACCCTTGACAGGAGGAGAAAAAGACCAGGGGAGTCTGGTTGACTCCCCTGGTCCGGTCGGAATGGGAGGTAAGAGAATGCGTTGGTAGAAATGTCCTAATAAACGAAAACCTCAAAAATGTCATAGTAGGGGCACTTTTGGGTGCCCCTACAAGTGACGATGCGCCAGGAGCGGACGGCGCATCGAGGATGACCCCGATGTTAGGGGCAGTTCAGGGGGTGTAAGCAATCAAGCGAGGATTGCCCTCCTATAATCAAGTTTCATGCCACAGAACCGGAGCAGCGGAAGCTTGGCTAATTACGCGAATACCTTCACTTTTTAGCTGGAGACCCATTCTAGGTCCAGCGAAGTGTCAACCACAGGCGCGTCAGCTTTTTTTACACTCTGTAAAAAACGTTTTTTCTCAACCGATGGTCTGGTGCTCTACAGGCCCCTGGAGAGGCCTCCTCTCTTTCGAAATCGAAACGGATGACCGTGCCGGTACGAAGTGCTATATTAAAGGTTTTCGGGCAATCCCTCTCCGGCCTATGCCTGTGGCCGGAAAGGACCGGACCCGGACCGAATCCAACTCCAGGAAGATCGAATTTTCGGAGAGCGTAAGAATGATGTTTTTCGAATTGCCGGCTCTCGTGAAACTGATGGTTACCTTTGTGATAATACTGCTTTTCAGCAGATTCGCCCCCTTGTACGTGGGGCTTTTCGCCGGGACATTTATCATTGGCGCATGGACCAGATTGCCTGCGATGCGGATACTTGATGCCGTATGGCTCGCCGTGAGCTCTCCGGCCGCTCTTTGGTTGGCTTTCGTAATTGTGCTCATTCTGGTGCTTAGCGAGTTGCTCAACAGGAGCGGTCAATTAGAGCGCATCGTGTCCTCCTTTCAGGCCATCTCACCGGGGACGCGTTTCACTCTCGCTGCAATGCCGGCTCTAATCGGGTTGCTGCCCATGCCGGGGGGGGCTCTGTTCTCAGCGCCCATGGTCAATACCGCTTTGGGGAAGAACCAAGTTTCGGCCGAGGTCAAGGTGGCCGTCAACTACTGGTTCCGTCACGTGTGGGAATACTGGTGGCCGCTGTACCCCGGGATTATTCTTGCCATATCACTTTTCGGACATCCGGCCTGGCAGGTAATAGCCCTCCAGTCGCCGCTGACCTTGGGTGCGATCATTGGCGGAATCCTTTTCGTGCTGGCGCTCTTGCCCGATTTCGACGAAGCCCGCACGAAGTTCTCACTGCACAACGCAAAGGAGTTTTTTTGGGAGACAATTCCGATAACCATGGTTGTCGCGGTACTGTTCGGATTACAGGGGTTGGTGGAATTGCTCAGTCGGCTCTTGGGCGTTGCGATTCCCTGGCCTCAATATCTGAGCTTTGCCATAGGGCTGGCAGCTGCTCTTCTATTCGTGGTGACCAGGAACGGCATGTCTTGGAATTCCGTCAAGGAATCATTGCTGAGCAAAGATATAGTACCCATGGTCATGATCGTGTTCGGCATCATGGCCTTCAAAGGAATGCTCATCGAATCCGAGACAATAGAGCACGTCAGACGGGAACTCGCTGCGCACAACATACCCCCCGTCGTCGTGATCGCCATGCTGCCGCTGATAGCCGGATTCGTAACAGGGATAGCAATCGGCTTTGTGGGAACCTCGTTTCCTCTTGTGGTAACCCTGTTTCCGCAAGGGCATTCTCCATTTCCCTACGAAGTGTTGGCCTACGGGTTCGGTTTCATGGGAATGATGCTCTCTCCGCTGCATCTCTGTCTGCTCGTAACAAGAGAATATTTCTGTGCCGACCTGATGGTAGGGTATCGCTATCTCTGGAAGCCGGCTCTGGTGGTAATGGGGTGGACGGTCGCTCTATTTCTGATTTACCGCGCGGTGTTCGGGTGAGCGGTAGTTGCCACGAATGCCTGCCCGCGGCCGGTCTTATAAGCGATCACCACTTTTCCCGGAGGCAGGTTGACCGAGGGGCAAAAGAAAATTATTCTGAGAATTGGATAGTGAGCGAAACGGCTGGTTGGAGGTCCGGATTTGCAGGTGAGGGGCTAGCCAATTAGTCCCTGTTCCCTATGTACAACACGCCTGAAGGGGGGAGCCGCCGCGGATGATGCAATGTCTCGGCACCAAATTCAATTTAGAAGGAGCGGCCGATGTTCAAGAGATTGATTGTCATTCTACCCCTTTTCTTTGCGGCCCTTTTCCAGAATGGTCCTGTGGCGCCTGTCGCGGGCCAGGAAACCGACGGAGTGATTCGAGTAAGGGGAGCCAATGCCATGGCTACCCTGTCCGACCAATGGGCAAACGCATTCATGAAGGCCAATGCGGGCCTGAGAGTCATGGTGAGCGGTGGTGGAACCGACGCCGGTTTCGAAGCGCTTTTTGACAAGCAGGCCGATGTCGTCATGGCAACCCGCCGCGTGCTCGAAAAGGAGCTCCAGGCAGCGGCTCTGAGCGAGTGCAAACTGGTAGAGACCGAGGTTTGCAGCGATGCCGTGGCCGTTATCACTCATCCCGGAAATCCGGTGAGCGAATTGACCTTGGATCAATTAGGCCAGATCCTCCGCGGCCGCTATGTTGATTGGAAGGAGGTGGGAGGCCCGCCGGGACACATAAAACTCATCCTTGGTCCCACCCATTCCGGAACGGCAATGTTTCTCCGCTCACGAGTGATGGAAGACGACTATTTCAGTTCCGACGCCCCAGTCAGGGATTTCTACCACCACGTCATCCGAGATCTTTCAAGGTCTGATGTCCCCACCACATTGTCGGTCGCCTCCTTGGCGGACGCGGAAGCAGCCGCCCAGAAGAAGCTTGTCAAGATTATCGCCGTGAAGAAGGACGCTGAATCCCCGGGGACGGTGCCTTCAGCGGCCAATCTCAGGGACGGCTCGTATCCGCTGATTCGGCCGCTCTATTTCTATTTCAATGAGACGACCGTAACCCCGGCTGCAAAGAAATTCGTAGATTTCTGTAAGAACCAGTGTCAGGTTCGCCGATGAACTGGGCGCTTTCTCCCTGCCTGAAGCCGGATTGTTGACACTGTGTAAAATATTCCGACATCAGAGCCATCAGGAATGCCGGAGCAGCGATCTCGATCGGTCGGGGCCTCCTTGTCGCTGGACGTTCCGGTAAATCGAGGCCCCTTCCTGTAGCCGGGCACGGCTCTTGCACCACATACCGGTGTGCCGCCGGCGAGGCCGGCGCAAAGTCGGCGATGAAGTCCTCTCCTGCATCCCGATGGTCTGAAGAGGTGATATGAGAGCATTTCGCTTTGCGAGCGGTGAAGCGAGGAGGGTCTCTTTGTCCTTGGACTGTAGGAGCATTACGTGGCTCTGGAGTTCCCTCACCCGCGGATCGGCATCGGCTTTGATCGAAAACAGTACGACCGGCATGGTCTGTCATACGACCGAGTATCAGGTCCAAGATGGAGGATTAGTCATGAGAAACATTTTCTGTTCAGCGCTGGCCGTTAGTCTTGTGTTATTGACGGTTATATTCGCAGCTGATTCGATCGCACAGGATAACGGAAGAACGGCCGTGAGAGTCAATGGCGCCGGCATGTCCTCAGATCAGGTGGACAGCTGGGCCAAACGTTTCATGGAGAAAAATCCGAACGTGAACATAATCGTTATAGGGTCGAGCGCGGGGAAAGGATTTCAGGCCATCCTGGACGGCAATGCGGACGTGGCGATGATGAGCCGGGCAATCAGAGGAGATGAGCGCGAGAAGGCCGGCCAAAAAGGCATCAGGCTTGCCGAGAAGAATATCGGTAGAGCCGCAATAGCTGTGATAACGCACGTTCGCAACCCTGTGAGCGAGCTGTCATTAGAACAGTTGAGAAAACTCTATACCGGCCAATTTGACAACTGGAAGCAGGTGGGCGGCCCCGATGCACCCGTCAGATGCTTGACCCGTAAGATCCCTGAGTCCGGTGGAGCTGTATTCTTCTGGAGCCATGTCTTGGATGGAGAGGCGTTCGGCAAGGCAACCGTGTTGACGGACACCTGGGGGGCCATTCTAAAGGTCTGCGAGACGGCTCAAGACTTCCCCTTGGGAATAATACCCGCAACTCGCGATCTCAGCAAGGTGAAAATCTTGGCAATAAAGGATAATGAAAACTCACGGGCTGTTAAGCCCTCGGAAGACAATATAAAGAGAGGTACCTATCCCATAGTGCTAAAATTCAGTTTTGCCTGGGACGAACTATCCAAGAATCCGGCCATAGTCAGTTTCGCGGATTTCTGTCAAACTCAGGGCGGTGGAGACCGGTGACGCCATTTCGCGTTCAAACGAGTGTGTCTGTCTTGCCCGCGGGGTACCTCCGGATCGAAGTCAGGTCCTCCATTCGGACCGGATAGTTGCCCCGCCGGGCCGTCTTGCTCCCTTGATTACCAACCCGTGTCAGAAGTTGTCGAACATGGAACGATGGACACGGGGGATCAGGTCCTTGATCATCATCGAGATGGCCCTGCGCCTGTTGGAGAGAGTCTGCG
>Ga0172371_10007487_pt1 | contig 15530 bp, 9 predicted proteins | sample Lak12m_FD_114543 | JGI IMG/M metagenome (GOLD analysis project Ga0172371, IMG submission 114543) | Freshwater microbial communities from Kabuno Bay, South-Kivu, Congo - kab_022012_12m | ecosystem: Environmental > Aquatic > Freshwater > Lake | place: Democratic Republic of the Congo: South-Kivu... | reverse complement strand
TTTCCTTCAGAAATGCCGAGTTGCGCGGCAAGAATTAAAAGCGAGACCAGTACTGCCACCAGTAAAGCCGCGGCCACGATCAAAAATCTTTTGACAAACTTTGATCCGCCCCATCCATTGCGAAGTGCGTAATAAACAAGAGGCACGGTTGGCATGGCAAGCGCAGGAATGATATAGTCGTAACCATTCATCGTACATTTGAACAACATGCCTGCGAGGGCAAGTAAGGCAAGACGCAGGTTGGATGTTGTTCCCTTCTTTTCTTCCCAGGCAAAATAAAACGCGATCAATCCCAGCGGCAGGAACGTAGCCCAGAGGAAATAAAAAAGATTACGACCATATAAAGTGATCCATTGAGAAACAAGGGTGGTAAGCAGGACCACAACAGCGGGCAACCAGCCAAATTCATACAGGATCCATGAAAGGAAGAGAGTAAGCGTTAAGCCAAATAGAAGAGCTTCAAGCGCGCGGAAATTCCGCAAGTTGATAGCTGGAGAAAACGGACTGAGGCGGTCGAGCGCACCCCAGAACATGGCCTGAAATCCGCTAATGGATTTATACAAGGAATAATTCTGAAAGTTCTGGCCCGCGAGATAAATATCATACTGATGTTGATAATCGCTATCGCGCAGGGTAAGTGGATCAGCGTCACCCCACCCGAGGAGTCCGTTCTCGGCGAAGATTCCATTCTGGCGCGTCTCCACCAAGCGGGCAATGACGAGGCTTTCGCTATCGGTCTGGAATTGTTTGAATTTCTTTTCGCGGACGACATTCCACTGGTTACGGTAAAGCCCAAGAAAGATCGAAACCAATGCACAAAGCAGGAAAAATAAAGTGGTTACAGACTTTGGGGTGAAGATTTTTTGTTTTTCTGTCATCCGTTTTATTCCTTAATCCTAAGCGTGAAAGAGTTTTCATAAGCAAGAAACAGAAGCCATCCGAGTAGAACCAATAACTCTCCTACTATATATTTGTTAGTAAATATTATTTTCATAAACGGTAAATAATTACCCGTATCCGGTATAGCCGCCAAAAGCAGACCAAGCACTACAATCCAAATCGAAAAAAATTGGTTACGGTTAGTTAAGTCGGAATATTTTAATACAACAATAACAACGGATGGCAAGAGCCAAACAACATTCATGGCCCAAGTCAATGGACTTGATAGTAGAATCACGCAAAAAACAACCTGCCACCAGATGAATTCATTCTTATCATTGATTTCTATCTTATTAAGAAACAATTTATGCCACAAGAAAATCAAAGTAAAGATAAATGAGAACATAAGCAAAGAAACCAATGTTTGATTAATGTCCCACCCCTTATTTTGAAGATAGTTTGTTATGGGCCGAACAATAGTTGCATTAGATTCAAAATTCTTGAAATAGGAAGGCAAATAGACTCTTCCGTCCTTTATCGTATACTCAACCAGAACATTTCCCTTGACTTTATGAATTATCCCGGGATCAATCATCATTTCTAACGTTCCATCAAAGCCATATGTTGAAACTCGAGGTAACACATTGTTAATATAGTCAAGAGACATCGCCCTGCCTCCCGGAAGAAACAGACCGGTTGCAATCAAAGCCAGACCTCCTAAGACATAGCCTATTATTACATTCCATCGTTTCCGGAGAACAAGAAAAGGAAGCAGGTAGACACAATGAAGCTTCAATAGAGTTGATATCGAAAATAATATCCCGGATAAAAACTGTTTCTTAATATCATTTTTCAACAGCAAAAAAACAGAGCAGGTCAACAAGAATAAAATGACCGCATCGATTTGTCCTCGTTCAAGTTCAATCTGAAGCGGAAAATATAGCGTTACAACAATTCCTATAATTAATAGATGAGATAAACGGGGCAGCGAAAAGGATTTAGATACAATAATCAAACAGAGAACGACAAGCAAAAACGAGCCGCCTGTCCAAAACAGTTTAGCAAATCGATAAGGTAATAAAGCTAGCGGTTGAAATAGATTTGCAGCCAACGGTGGATAAAGAAAAATGCTGTGTTGAAAAACGTCCACGCCATCCCATATAGGAGGTTTATTATTAATATTGTTTATATAGGGTGAAAGTCCTGCATTCAAAGATTGGGCAGCCGTATAATATACCGAAAAATCAATCTGAAGAATCTCTCTAACAAACTTAAAAACAAGCCACCCAAACTGGATAGCTGAAAGAATAAAAACAATAATCAGCAACAGGTTAATGGTGGATAAAATCAGATGTTTTCTGTTTTCTGACATAAATCCTTTTTAGAAACAGGCTCAACGCCTAGATTGTCAAACATGTGTATCCTCATTGATCTTTATTTCTCTTCGCCAAATGCAATGACTACAATGTGCTGGTTCAAGAAACGCGGAATAGCGCCTTCCTTGCCAGGACGATCTGTCCCAATATGCAGCCGCCTGCAATCCGGCCTCGCGTCCATCGAGGGCTTGGGCATATCCAACAGCGGCGTGTAAAGTCATGAAATCTTGTCCTGATCTTTCGCGAACAAACTAATTCTCTGCAATCGGAACCGTAAAATGGAAGGTCGTCCCTTTGCGGAATTCGCTCTCAAACCAGATGTGCCCACCCTGCATTTCAATCAGGCTTTTGGTGATGTTCAGGCCCAAACCAGCGCCGGGCGATTCACGCGCCTTTTGATCTTCGGAACGGAAGAACTTCTGGAAGATCTTTTGCTGATCTTCAGAAGTAATTCCAATTCCATCATCCTTAACCCACAGATGAATGACTTTGCTGGCACCATTTGCATCCCAACGATTCTCGGAAGATTCCGCCCCAATCACCAGCACGCCGTCTTCAGACGTGTATTTGTTGGCGTTGCTAACCAGGTTGGTCAACACTTGTCTAAGGCGAGTGCGATCACCCCATACCATTGGCAGACTGGGTGAAATCTCAGATTGAATGGTTTGCTTCTTATCTTCCACCTGTCGTTTAGTCGAACGCACAACCTCATCCACAAGATCGTTAACGCTTACCGGCTTGAAGTCAAGCCGCAATTGGCCGGCTTCGATCTTGGAGTTATCGTTCAAATCAGAGACCAGCGTGGACATGCGTTCCACGTTCGAGCGGATCGTGTTCAAGAAATTCGATTGCATTTCATTGATCTGTCCCACGGCGCCGCCCGCCAGCAACTCAGTGTAACCTTTGATCGAAGTCATTGGGTTCTTGAGTTCATGCGCCACGAACGAAACGAACTCGCTCTTTGCAAGATTGGCGCGCTGGACTTCTCCATAAAGCTGCGCGTTCGAAATGGCAATGGCGGCATGGTCGCTCAGACGATTTAAAAATGCCGGGTCTTCCTGTGAATCACTCGTGCTTTCCAACATGACCAAGCCTATGACAGATGCCTCGCGGCGGATCGGGATAACGATTTGCGTGTGCGCGCCAGTCAGCAGCCCGCCTCCCGCACTTGCATCCAACTGAACCCTTTGCGGGAGCCCCGTTTCGACAGCATTTTTCAAGGCCGGAAGATTCAACGGCATGGCCTTTTCAGTGTATCCAGTCAGGTTGCCTTCATAGTCTTGTTGGGCGACGATACGCAGCTCACCTTCTTCCAACATGCCGATCAATCCAGCCTCGGCCCTGGATTGACGCATGGCCCATTCAAGCGTAATACGCATGGCACGATCCATTTCAAGGCTGGCATTGAATTCACGGTCAATGCGTTGCATAACTGAAAGCTCTTCCACGCGCGCGGCCAGTTCCTGATCGGTCAATGTATATAAGCGTGCGTTTTCCAGGGCAACTGCTGCCTGACCTGCAAACGCAGTTAACAAAGTCTGATCTTCTTCTACAAACGGTAAACCGTCGCGGCGGTTGATGACTTCGACTACGCCCATCACGTTATCCTTGATCTGCAAAGGAACCGCAAGTAATGAGCGTGTGGTAAAGCCAGTCTGATCATCTGTCTTTGCATTCCAACCTGATGAACGTCTGGCATCATTTTCCATTACTGGACCGCGCGTATTTACGGCGCGTCCCACAATGCCACTGCCGGGCGCGAGACGCTGGCCGAGCAGGTCTTTCGCCAGCGGACCGACTGTTACTTTAAAGATTAACTCACCTGTTTGGTCGTCCAACAGGAATAGGCTGCCCGCTTCGCAATTCAAAATATTGACCGCGCTCTCCAACACATTTTGGAACAGAGGCTCCAGCTCCAGTGTGGAGGTAAGCCGCCGCGTCACATCGTTAAGTGTGGTCAGTTGATGTGCGCGTTGTTGGGCCTCCTGAAGCAGACGGGCCTTCACGATAGCACCTGCAGTCTGGTTGGCAATGGTCTGCAGAATATCAAGCTGGCCGTGAGTATAAGTTGTGGCAGGATCGCGGCTGCCAACGCTTAACGCACCAATCGATTCGGTGCCTGCATTAAGCGGAACACCCATCCAGGCATAGATGCCCTCCGTTTCAGGCGCAAATCCGTGCATCTGATTTTCTCGAATGTAATCCTGAGTCTGGATCGGGCGGCCTTTGCGAATAACCTCCGCTACAAGACCTGTATTAGGCGGGAAGGGAACATTTTCCCGAACGGTTATTCGGTCGTTGTTCTCTACGGCGAAACCGTAGTAATAATAATCATTATCTTTGTTATAAAGCGTTATGTAAAAATGAGATGTAGGGATAATTTGCGCGGTCTGGGCGTAGATCAATTCCAACACGTCATCGAAGGTCACGGTGATGTTTACGCCCTGCGAGACGCGCATCAACGCGTTCATTTCCTGCACACGCCGCTCGAGGTTTGCAACCGTCTGCATACGCTGAACGGCAACGGAGGCCTGATCGGCTAAATTTTCCAGAAAGATTAAATCGCGAGGGGTATAGGGCTGGCCGGAAAGGCGCGGGCCAAGCGCCAGCCAGCCAACCGATTGTCCGCTTGCCGGAAGAGCTACAAATAAGCGCGCGCTCAACAGGGCCAAGGGCGTCTGTTCAAGTTTGAGGCTGGCAGGCAAAGACGCACCGTCCAGATAAAGCGGCAATTTCTCGTTGGCAAAATATCGCGCCAAGGGACTGTTGGATGAAAAGCGAATATCCGTGCTGGCGCGGTTATCGTCTGCGGGCAGGGAAACATATTGATCGTTGAGCAGGTCATAAGTGAAGATGTGGACGCGGTCAGGCGTCAGCGTGGATATGATCTGTTGGCGCAGGATCCGTCCTATGGTCGAAAGATCGAGCGCCCCTGTCAATTCATGAGTAAATTTTTGGAGGCTTTCAGCATACACGCGCTGGCCGCGGAAGAAAATTGCATCCACAAAACTTTGCAAGCGCAGGCGAATCGGTTCCAACAGGACGGCCACCAAAAAAACAAGGCCGCCGATCCAGAGCGGATGCGTGGAAGGCATCGCAACAGCAAAAATTAAACTAAGGCCGCTGACCAGTAATGCATAACCTCCAACAATTAAAATCGAGAGCAGCAGATATAAGATACCCTGCCGCACCCAATCGTCTGTGCGAAGGAAGCGGAAACGCAAAATTGTGTAACCGATAGTAAAAGGGAAAAGAATGACTGGAAAGAAAAGGTAGGGTTGAAAACTAAACAGGTTATAGGGTGAAGTTAACAGCCAGATCGTGATCGGAGTAAAAGCAATCAGCGTTCCCGTCAGGATCAAACGGGCCTGGGTTTTGACCACTGGCGATGTCGCCGCCATGCTATGATAAATGTTGAGTGCCAGATAAAAAAGCACGGCAGCGGCCGCAAAAATATAAATATATCGCCAGGCCAGGATATATGCTACAGGCTGAGAGAAATTAAAAAGGGTGGTGTAGGCGTAACCAGTCAGGATCAACCCGATGACTAATCCTGACCAACGCAGATATGGTCGCCGTGCCACAAAACGCAGTTCCTGTGGGAAGGATACAGCCAGGTTAATGATGGCACCGCCCGCCACAGCACAACCCAGAGTCCAGATATAAGTCAGATTATGAGTTGTAAAAAGATCGAAGAGGGAGCCAGTAACAATGCTCAATGAAGATGCAAAAAGTGCAAATGCCCGGCCGGGCGCTTCGATGCGGCGCAGGCCAAAGATCCACAGGCTGATAATAAGGAAGAACAGACTCAGGAAGGTCGGAATCACAAAGTATGAAGTTTGATCCTCGGACGGGAAGGTGTTTAACTTTACCTGGAGCACCTTTTGTTCCCCTTGTAAAGTGCGAATGGTCACCGGGATCGATTCACCAGGAAAAAATTTGCTTAAAACATTTTGAACTTCAGCCGCACTATGAACATTTACTCCATTGACAGCGATCAACTGATCGCCAAGTTTGACACCTTGATTGTGGAGGTCCCAATCTGCGCTATCACCGCTGGGCACGGAGCCATTGAAAACCATAGTATGTTCATAGAAAGCACCCAGGAAAGGGATCTTGATCCAGGAAGTGGCAAAAAAGAGTGCAAGAATAAAGGCCACGACTGCCAGAAGTTGATAAGCAACAACAACGACCTGGAGGCCTTGATTGAGAAGTGTGTTGGAACGTTCGGAAGAAAACATACTCTTTGGAAGAATTAGCGACAAATATGCCTGCAAATCTTACGACGACAGGAAAAATTGTACTCAGATTGTTATTGAAAAGTATGCTACTTTCATAACAAAGCTCATCACGTGTCGCATTGCCGGAAGAAATCACGAGTAAAAAACATAATTCCAGTTTAGGTGTTATGCGGTACTCTGTAAAATATACGGGGTGGACTTTTGAAAGTCCACCCCGTTTTGTTCAAACTGACGGGTTAAATATCCAGGTTCCTAACGGTTTTGGCATGTGTTTGGATAAACTTTTTACGCGGGGCTACTTCGTCACCCATCAACATATCAAAGGTGCGGTCGGCTTCCGCCGCATCATCTACGGTGACTAGTAGCAACGTCCGGTTCTCAGGGTTCATCGTTGTTTCCCACAACTGCACGGGATTCATTTCACCCAAACCTTTGTAACGCTGCATACCTACTTTGTCGCCGCCGCCCAAATCCTTGAGCGCTTTATCTTTCTCCTTGTCGCTATAAACATATTTGACTTGATTCTTATAAGCCATGCGGTACAGCGGCGGCTGGGCGATAAAGAGATGTCCGCCGTCAATTAACGTCGGCATGTAACGGAAGAAGAAAGTCAGCAAGAGCGTGCGGATGTGACTGCCGTCCACATCAGCATCGGTCATGATGATAACGCGTCCATAGCGCAACCCTTCGAGGTCAAAATTATCACCGATGCTGGTGCCAAGCGCAGAGATCAAAGCCTTGACCTCGTTGTTGCCCAGAATTTTATCGAGGCGGGCGCGTTCGGTGTTGAGAATTTTTCCACGCAAAGGCAGGATGGCTTGGAAGTGGCGGTCGCGTCCCTGCTTGGCCGATCCACCGGCCGAGTCACCTTCCACGATGTAAAGTTCAGCTTTGGTTGAATCACGCTCGGAACAATCAGCCAGCTTGCCCGGCAGAGTCAGCGACTCGAGCGCTGACTTGCGGATGACCAGATCACGCGCCTTGCGGGCCGCGTCACGCGCACGCGCCGACGTCAGACACTTGGCAATGATGGCTTTGGCGGCCTGCGGATTTTCATCGAGGAAAGTAGCGAAGGCATCCCCCACCACTTGAGTAACATAAGTCTGCACTTCCGGATTCATCAACTTGACTTTGGTCTGCGACTCAAATTGCGGCGACGGATGCTTGACCGAGACAATGGCCGTCAGACCTTCGCGGGTATCATCGCCGGAAAAATTTGGGTCGGCATCCTTGAGCAAACCATTCTTACGCGCGTAATCGTTGATCACGCGAGTCAATGAAGAACGAAGGCCTGTGAGATGTGTACCGCCGTCAATGGTGTTGATCGTGTTCGCAAACGAATAAACAGATTCAGTGTACGCATCCGTGTATTGGATGGATGCTTCAACGCCAATGTTTTCAACTTCTTTCTCAACATAAACCACCGGATGCAGGGTCTCGCGATTGCGGTTCAGATAGCGCACAAAGGAAGTGATGCCGCCTTCAAAATAGAAGGTCATTCTGCGCTCGTTGCGTTCGTCCACAAAGTCAATCGTCACGCCCCGGGTGACAAAGGCCATTTCGCGGAAGCGTTGAACGAGTGTATCAAAGCGGAAATCAATGTCTTCGGTAAAAATTATTTTGTCAAACTTAAAGGCTTGCTTGGTGCCACTTTCTTCCTTGCCAACTTTACCGATCTGTTTGATGGGACCTTGAGGCACACCGCGTTTGTAATTTTGCTGCCATAACTTGCCATCACGCTTGACCTCGGTAACCACCCATTCTGAAAGGGCATTCACCGCGCTGACGCCAACGCCGTGTAGACCGCCTGAGACTTTATATCCGCCGCCGCCAAATTTTCCGCCCGCCCCAATGACCGTCATCACCACATCCACGGTCTCCATTGGCTTTCCGTTCGCGTCCTTTTTAACGGGGTGTGGACCGACCGGGATACCGCGTCCATTATCTTCAACGGTCACGCTACTGTCAGGATGAATGGTGATATTGATGCGGGTGCAATAACCGGCAAGCGCTTCGTCAATGGCGTTATCAACAACTTCATAAACAAGGTGATGCAAAGCCTTAATGTCCGTGCCACCCACGTACATGCCTGGGCGTTTGCGAACATGTTCAATGCCCTCCAGGGCTTGAATGGAACTGACATCATAATTGGTATTGGTTTGAGCCACAAAATCCTCCGGGTAAATTCACCGCTATTGCGGAGAAAAAATATTTCACTACAAGCAACGATAAATAATGTTAAGCCTGTTGTGTCGGCAAATTTGAGCGCATTCGATCAAGCACAGTTTGGATCCAGGTCGTCATATCACGGTAATAAACAAAAGATGAAGCCAGCAAAGCAGTGGTGACAAAAGCATGACCGAGGATTCCGATCAGCGTCAGCCAGGAATCATCGGACGGGATAGCCCACAGAAAATTCAAGCCGATCCCGACCATGAGAATCGTCAAAACGAAGAGACTGCTGGACGGCATGGTGAACCGCGCCGTTTGAAAACTGGTCATGATGGAAGCTACAGCGTTTTGTTTGCGGACAAACATTCCCAGCGACGAGAAAAAGATGGGCACGACCAGCCACATGGAAAGGAACCCCATAAAAAGCAGGACGCCCTGTCCAATTAACGGATTGATCATAAAGATCAGATAAAGGATGAAAGCGGCGGGCATACCCAATATCCAGAAAAGAAGCGACCAGATCAACGAGTAAACAAGCGTCTGAACGACAGCATGGCCCACAGAAATTTGCGAATCTGCATTCAAGACAAGACTGGCGATCCATCGAAAGTACAATCCGCCAAGAACCCATCCAGCGAAAATAAATAGAAACATCCCGGCATAAAAATGAACAAGAGTGTCCACCTGAAAAGTTAATGGTGTACCCAATGGGGTCTGCACTGAACCTTTGCTGCTGATCAAACTGGAAATGCCGATCGGCAATGTACGCAGAGCCGAGAATATATTGATCTGATTCAAAGAGGTCTGCATTTGATCCAGAGATTGGATGTCAGGGGCTGCGACGCCGGTATCCGCAAACAACTTTTTGACCTCGCCGAGGGTGGTTATAAATAGTTGGGAAACGCTGAGATGCGGACCGAGCCACAAAAAAAGGTCAAGGACAAGCGGAAAGAAAATAGCCGTTATATGCCCTGCAATGGCATCGAAGCCGGTTCTCAATGACAAGATAATGCTGGGCGGTGGCGGCAAAAGTGTCGTCTCGTTCTTTGATGATTCCATAGCCATTTGATTCTACCATACCCATGCAAACATCCGCAAATCTGTTCTACTTTTGAGGCGTCGCCTGTCCATTAACGCGATTCGTCCGGGTAAATCGGGTAGAATCCGGTTTATGCAGGAACAACAACGTTATCTTCCGGATGCAAATCGCATAGGGGTTTTGGCGGCGGTCGTCCTTCTCACCTACGCGCTGGATCATTTAGTCAAAACACCCGGTTTTACTTTGACTCTGCAACTGCCCGGCTTCTATTTTGCCTATCCGCTTAGTCTTAGCACAGCCATGACCTTGATGACATCTGGCCTGACTGCCACCGGGATGGACTGGCTATTGCACAACCACCCTGCTCTGCGAGACCAGCGAACCTTCGAACACTGGCTCTTGCCCACATTGACCGCCTTTATCCTGGGGATATTGCTCAATATTCTGTCCACTGGGCCTGCTTGGTGGATCGGCATTGCGTTGAGTGCCAGCATTTTGATTTCTGTTTTCATAGCTGAATACATCACCGTTGACCCTGGCGCGCCAAACTATCCGCTTGCTTCGGCAGGGTTGACCGCTCTTTCATACGCATTGTTCTTTCTTCTTGTGATTGCCCTACGCATAGGAGGTGCCCGCTTGTTTTTGATTATCCCCGCCATTTTTCTTGCTTCAAGTCTCGTATCACTGCGAACTCTGCATCTGCGTTTAAATGGCCGCTGGGAATTCCCGTGGGCAATTGGTATCGGCATTGTCTGCGCGCAAATCGCAGGCGGATTACATTATTGGCCGTTATCATCTGTGCAGTTTGGGTTGATCTTATTGGGCCCGCTCTATGCATTGACGGCACTCGCTTATAGTCTCAACGAAGACATCCCAGTGCGAAGAGCATTGACTGAGCTGGGCATTATCCTGGCCTTTGCCTGGGGCGCGGCTATTTTCATCCGCTGATGCAAATCGATCTCAAGCACTGGGACGCCATGCGCACCCACGTTGAAAACAGTGCGCCGCTCGAAGCCTGCGGATTGTTAGCTGGCAAAAATGATTCGGTTGAAAAAGTTTTCTTGATCACGAATCAAGTCCAAAGTCCGGTGCGATTTCGGATGGATCCGACGGAGCAGCTTCACGCTTTAGACTGGATCGACTCAAATGGATTGGAACTGCTTGCCATCTTCCACTCGCATCCTACTGGACCTGAAACGGTTTCCGTTACCGATATCAAAGAGGCCGCCTATCCTGTTGTCAACATCATCTGGTCGCGCAACAATGGTCCATGGCAGGCACGCGGATTTTGGATCGAGACTGGACGCGTGACCGAAGTAGAACTACGAATCGCCGGCGGCGAGTAACCCTGCCCGCCTTTTTGTGTTACCAGTCATAGCCCACTTGGAGGAACGTTCATGCAAATGCTTATAGATGCCGGCATCGTGGTGCTGGCGTATCTTTTTGGCTCAATCCCCTTTGGACTTCTGGTGGTAAAGATAAGCACCGGCAAAGATGTTCGCCAAGTTGCGAGCGGCCGCACCGGTGGGACGAATGCCATGCGCGCTGCGGGATTCGGAGCGGGATTGGCGACCGCCCTGCTCGATATTTTCAAAGGGGCAGTTACTGTGTGGATAGCACAAGCGCTGACAGGCAACGACTGGGTACACATGCTGGCTCCCATTGCCGCCATCCTGGGACATAATTACTCGATCTTCCTGGCCGAACGCGATGAGAATGGGAAGTTTCGCTTGCGCGGCGGGGCAGGCGGCGCACCAACCGTTGGCGGCGCAGTCGGATTATGGTGGCCGTCCTTTTTCATCATCATCCCCGTCGGCGCGTTGATCTTCTTTGGCGTTGGGTATGCTTCCGTTACAACAATGAGCATAGCCCTGGTTGCCACTGCAATATTCACCGTCCGCTACTTTATGGGACTTTCCCCCTGGCAGGATATTCTATATGGCGTGATCGCATTCTTTCTGTTGGTATATGCATTGCGCCCAAACATCAAAGCATTGATGGAAGGCCGCGAACGTTTCCATGGCTGGCGTCCGTGGAAAAAGGAAGAAGCAACAAAGGACGAATAAAAGACAAAATATTAAAGCAACAACCCGACATGTAAGACCAGTCGGGTTGTTTTATTTTATAAAACTAAGTTATTCTTCGCGCGCGTCTCTGATTAGTTTCTGCAAGTTGCGCTTGTGCAAAGCATCGGCCAATCCACCCAAATAGACGCGGCTCTTGCCGCATTCTTCAATGCCTGCATTGTCGGCCATCTCTTCGGTTGGCTTGCGCCGCGCCGCGGCTTTGGCAACCTTCTTAATATTGCTGACGTAAGTCAGGTTATCTTTTACGGCCGCTTCGATCTCGCCGCGCAGAATAATGTCGCCGTGACCCTGTACGATATTCTCGAGCCCCATACGCCCGATCTTCTTGATCGATGCAGCAATGTCATCCGCGTCGCCGTCCACAATATAAGGCAAGGGCATGAACGAGTCACCGGCGAAAAGTACACGATCCTCCTCCACCAATACCGCGATCCCATCTTCGCTATGGCCCGCGGCGGGCATGATCGTTAGATTCTTTTTACCGACGCGCAAATTGACCTCGCCGCTGCTAAATGTCATTTGCGGCAATACGATTTTGACCTGACGAAGTGAGGCGTTTTGCTTCTGAGCCGCCTCCAGCGACGGACGCCCGCGTTCGTCCAGAAGGTCGCGGCATCGTTCGTGAGCGATGATCGTCGCACCGGGGAAGAAACAGTTTCCCCAGGCATGGTCAGCGTGATAATGAGTGTTGATCACATAGCGCACCGGCACGCTCAATTCATGTTCGATAAACTCGCGCATACCGAGCGTCTCATCGGGCAAGGCCAGCGTATCAATCATCACAGCCCACTGCGGACCGGCCACCACCCCCGCCGTCACCTGAGCGTAAATCTCACTTTGGAACCAGAAAACATTTTCAGAAATTCGTTCGCGATGCATGCTAACCTCAACAGAAATTTCCTTATAGATAGCACAAACAGCGCGGAAAAGCAAGTTGTACAGACAAATTTCCGAAATCCATTCGACTTTTACTGTTCGCGGAAAGCGAGCAAATCCCCTAAAAGAAATGCAAAGCGTCTTGCCTCCCCGCTCTTGCCGTGATAAACTCAGTTCGTGATCGAAAACTTGCTGGTTGTCACGCCCGACCCCATTTTTGGGGAAACAATCCGTAGCTCGCTTCAAGACACGGGTTCTTATCGCATTCGTGTCGTAAATAACAAATCCGCCGCGGTTGTAAGCGCCGACGAGTTGGCTTGCAAAATGGTATTCCTCGACCTCCAACTTGGGGATCAATGGGTTGAAGAGAGCGGGCAGTCGCTTCGTACAGTCATACCCAGCATTCAGCTTTTTATCCTGGCCGATAATGGGACTCCCCCGGCGCTTGATTCCATCCGCCCGTGGACTCTCCGCAAGACGTTTAATATGCCTGATCTGTTTAATAGTACAGGCAAGCTCCCACTATGATTTCATCTCCCATTCCACAAGTCCCCCCCTGGTTAAGTGACGTTGGCAAAGCCGCGCAACACCTGACACGCCTCACACTTGAGAGTTCGTCGCAGGCCGCGCTCATCACCCGCGACAATGAACTATGGGCCTACGCCGGTCAACTCTCCCAAGCCGCGGCCAAAGAGATCGCCCAAACATTGACAAAAAATTGGAGCGCACAAGAAGGCAGTGACCTTTTGCGCTTCGTCCGTCTTGAAAGCACCAAAGCCGAGCATATGCTATACGCCACTGAACTGGCCAAGAACGTTTTGCTCGCTATGGTCTTTGATGCAGAAACGCCTTTCAGCACCATCCGTTCACAAGCCGGTCAGCTTGTGGCCTCCCTCAGCGAAAATGAAACCAAAGAAGAGAAGATCGAAAAACCGACCTGGCCGAAAACATCCAGAACAGACCCCGTCCCCACCGTCAGCGCAGAAATGGATGAAGGCCAGGATGAAGATGATAGCATTGCCATTCCCGCCATTTCCGAAACCCTGGTAGACATTCCCACGCCGAATCCAAAACCGGTTGCGAAAGTTCCGCAAGTCGAAGTTAAACCCGCTTCGGTCCCGGACTTCAAGCGGACTCCTGTTGATCCGGGCGAAACTCACCAGCCGGTTTTTTCGCGCGAATCATCCACACCACGGCCTCAGACGCCCGTTCGCGGCCCAAGACCCGGCGAGTTGGACGAGATGCGTCCGCACTCCATCAACGAAGTGGCCGGAAGCATCGTGCTCGAACCAGCTTCGGCCGGCGTCTATCAGTTGACATACGCCTGTTTATTGGTGCCCCGCTTCACGTCCCATTATTTGACCGGTGATGTCGCTGACCGGCTTTCAGAATGGCTCCCCAACATCTGCATCGCTTTTGGCTGGAGGCTCGAACATCTCGCCGTCCGCCCGGAATATTTGCAGTGGGTTGTCAACGTCTCGCCTGCCACTTCGCCAAGTTACCTCATGCGCATCATGCGCCAGCAAACATCCGAAAAAGTTTTTGCTGAATTTGTGCGGTTGAAAAAAGAAAACCCGTCCGGCGATTTTTGGGCACCCGGTTATCTCATCATTGGTAGCGCTCAGCCACACCTCCCGCAGTTGGTAAAAGATTACATCAGACAAATCCGCCAGCGGCAGGGAATCGAAAAACCGCAACGCTGACAATATTGCACGTATAATCGAAAGAAGTGCAGAGACGGCATAGAAAACATTCCGCGCTCTGCGTTTTTTATTCACTCCACCAATCACGGAACACTGATTACCGGAAGCCACCATGCCCCCCACGCTTTACCTCATCGATGGACACGCTCTCGCATATCGCATGTATTTCGCATTGACTGCTGGATCGAACACACAACGCTGGCAGACTTCCAAAGGCGAACCAACCGCGGGAACGTATGGTTTTGCGCGCGAAGTCATGCGCATTCTCGAACAGGAAAAACCTGAATACATGGCGGTGGCTTTCGACGTTGGAAAAACTTTCCGCGACGATATTTTTCCAGAATATAAAGGCACGCGCGCAAAAATGCCCGATGACCTGCGCCCGCAGATCGAGCGCATTCGACAAATGGTGGATGCTTTCAACATTCCGCGCCTTGAACGCGAAGGCTACGAAGCGGACGATGTACTCGGCTCGGTGGCGCGCATCGCCGCCGAACAGGGACTTGGCGTCAAGATCATCACCGGCGACCGCGATCTTTTGCAGCTCGTCAACAAACGCACCGCCGTTTATCTGGCGGGCGATGACCAGAATTACATCACCGATGAAGATGTCATCAGAAAACTCGGCGTGCGTCCCGATCAAATTGTTGATTACAAAGCCATCGTCGGCGACAAATCCGATAACATTCCCGGCGTGCCCGGCGTCGGCGAAAAGACCGCCACATCTCTGCTCGAAAAATTCGGCACGCTTGATAACATTTACAAAAACATTGAGCAGGTTGAAAACCGCTGGAGGACAAAACTCGAAGCGGGCAAAGAATCTGCCCAGATGAGCCGCGAGCTGGCGCGCATCCACACTGACCTTGAATTCAAATTGGATCTCGAACACGCCAAAGCTGACGCGTACGACCCGGCCAGGATCGAAGCCTTTTTCGCGGAACTCGAATTCCGCACCCTTATCAAGACGTTGAACCGCCTGACAGGCAAAGAAACTTCGTCCACAACGGAACCCGCTCCCGCTAAAGGAAGAAGCGGACAGCTTTCGATGTTCGTCAACGAACCGCAGGTCATCTACGCACCGAGGACCGAGTCCAATATCGAAATCATCATCGTGGACAAGGACGAAAAATTGTCGGCGCTCGCCAAAGAACTCAATA
>Ga0172371_10007486_pt1 | contig 15532 bp, 14 predicted proteins | sample Lak12m_FD_114543 | JGI IMG/M metagenome (GOLD analysis project Ga0172371, IMG submission 114543) | Freshwater microbial communities from Kabuno Bay, South-Kivu, Congo - kab_022012_12m | ecosystem: Environmental > Aquatic > Freshwater > Lake | place: Democratic Republic of the Congo: South-Kivu... | reverse complement strand
GACATAGCCCGGAGGCGCTCCCAACAAGCGTGACGTAGAAAACTTCTCCATATACTCGGACATATCGATCCGTATAAGCAGGTTCTCGTCGTTAAACAAAAACGCAGCCAGCGTTTTTGCCATTTCCGTCTTTCCCACGCCGGTCGGCCCTAAAAACAGAAACGAACCCAGCGGCTTATGCGGATCGGAAAGGTCTGTCCGGGCACGGCGAATACAATCCGATATAAGCGTAATCGCCTCATCCTGTCCGACGACTCTTTTGCGCATCGCATCTTCCATCTTCAGCAATTTTTCTTTTTCCGATTCTATCAGCCTTAAGACCGGTATTCCTGTCCATTTCGAGACAATATGCGCGATATCTTCCTCATCGACTTCTTCCTTAAGCATCTGATGGTCTTTTTGGAGCGTGCCCAGCTGCTTGTTCAAAGAAGAAACCTCTTTATCAAGATCCGGGATCATCCCATATTGGATCTGCGCGACTTTGTCCAGTATCCCCTCGCGTTCATATTTCTTTGCTTCATTACGCAGCTTTTCTGTCTTTTCCTTGGCCTTACGGATCTTCGTAATGATCTCTTTCTCTTTTTCCCAATGACTGATCATCTGATCGTACTCTTTCTTCATCGTTTCCAACTGAGCGTCGATCTTTTTCAGCCGTTCCTGGGAAGCTTTGTCTGTTTCTTTCTTCAACGCCGCGCGCTCGATCTCCATCTGAATGATCTTCCGCTTGATCTCATCGATCGGCTGAGGCAGACTGTCGATCTCGATACGTAACCGGCTGGCAGCCTCATCGATAAGGTCGATAGCCTTATCCGGCAGGAACCTGTCCGCGATATAGCGGTACGATAATTCAACCGCGGCGATCAGCGCGGCATCCTGGATCCTGACCCCGTGATGCACTTCATATTTTTCTTTCAATCCCCGCAAAATCGCTATCGCGTCTTCAGTCGTCGGTTCTTCGACCAGCAATGGCTGAAACCTTCTTTCCAAGGCCGCGTCTTTCTCGATATGTTTACGGTATTCATCCAGAGTCGTCGCGCCGATACAACGCAACATACCCCGGGCCAATGCCGGTTTCAGCATATTCGAAGCATCCATAGCGCCTTCGGCTTGCCCCGCGCCGACTAACGTATGCAACTCATCGATAAAAAGGACTATTTTCCCGTTGGAATTCTCTATTTCCTTAATAAGGCCTTTCAGCCGCTCTTCGAACTGGCCGCGGAATTTCGTTCCGGCGATCAGATTACCCAGATCGAGAGCGATGATCTGCCTGTTTTTTAGACTCTCCGGGACGTCGCCGGAAGCGATACGCTGGGCAATACCTTCGATGATCGCGGTCTTTCCCACGCCGGGTTCACCGATCAAAACCGGGTTATTCTTCGTCCGGCGCGAAAGGATCTGTATGACACGGCGAATATGCTCATCCCGGCCGATTACCGGGTCTAATTTTCCTTCCTTTGCCAATTTGGTCAGGTCTTTCCCGAACTTCTCAAGCGCTTGTAGGCCCTCTTCGGCCTCCTCGGAACTAATATGCTGCCCCTTGCGCGACTCTTCGATCTTACTTAACAGGTCTTTTCGCGTGATTCCATGCTTGCGCAAAAAATCCGAAAAACCGTTCTGCGTGTCAAATAAGCCTAATACCACGTGCTCGGTCGAAACGTATTCATCTTTCATCGACTGCGATTCTTTCCGCGCGCTCTGCAAAACCTGGCCGCTGGAATTGGAAAGATACAAATTTCCCCCGGCTGTGCTGCCGACCTTCGGAAAATGATCCATGCGCTCTTTGACAGCCGCGGACAGGGTTTCGCTGTTTACCCCCAGTTGCGCCAATATCGCGTTCGCAGGTACATTTTCCGCGCTCAAGAGAGCCATCGCGATATGATCCGGTTCAATAGCGGGACTCTTATTGCTCAACGCGATCTGCGCGGCCTGTTGCAAAACTTCCTGAACTTTGAGTGTTAATTTTTCGTTATTCATCTTATATTCCTTTTTCTTACATGGTTAGCACTCACTCCCCGCGAGTGCTAAATCGAGCTTAAAAAAAGGGTTACTCTTCGTGCTTCGTCTTCATCTCAAAGATCATTCGCACACCCTTGACATTCACGCCTTTGACTTCCATCAAATACTTCGTGTACTCGATCAGTTTTAAATCGTTCTTACAAAAATACATCTTTTTCTTGCTCTCGACCTTCGGATTAACAATACCTTCTTTAATTAACGTGCGCAACGTCCACAACGGGACATCGACTATGCGCGACGCGATATCTAATGTGTATACCGGCTCTTCATCATCAATATCAACCAGAAATTCCTCCGGTAACGACTCTTTAAGCAAATGGTACAACGGATTTGGGTCCCTCTTTATATCTTTTTTCATCTTCCCCTCCTCCTCATTATCTTATACCACAGCTCTCACATACTGTCAATATTTTTATTACTATTAATAATAAATAAAATTGCAAATAATAACCATATTTATCGTATTATACGAATAGAACATTTTTTGTCAAGCACCTTCTTCAGCTTTTCAAACGGTACATCCTCAACGACCACCGAAAAATTAACGCTGTCTTTTTGATAATCGATGTTCTCAACCTTAGCATACGCGTGGATATGATGAAAAAACGATGCGTCTTTCTGCTGCAGCGTAATTACCGCCTGTATCTGGCGGGGAAAAACCATATTCTCAACGCGCAGCAACAAAACATCCAAATGCGTGTTATTCAGAGCCGAAACGAACATCCCGTCCGGATATTCCTGCTGTAAGCGTTCCAGCGCGTCTTTTTCTTCGCACAAATCGATCTTATTAAAAACCATCAATTGCGGCTTATCCAAAACGTCTAATTCTTTTAAAATCGCGTGGACGGCTTTTATCTGAGCGAAAGCAAAGCGGGATGACGCATCCACCACATGCAATAATAGAGAAGCAAATTGCAATTCCCGTAACGTCGTCTTAAAAGCTTCTATCAAATACGGCGGCAGGTCGTGCATAAACCCGACCGTATCGGTCATGACCGCCTTATGCCCGGAACGAAATTCCAAAACGCGGCTGATCGTGTCCAACGTCGTAAAGTACGTGCCGGCGACCACCTGCTGCGCGGCAGTGACCGCGTTCATCAGCGTCGACTTGCCGACGCTGGTATAGCCGATCAAGCTGACCGTCGGAATGCCGCTGAAGACTTTCTTCTTGCGCATGGTATCCCGATGGACATCCATATTTTTTAATTCACGTTCCAGCATCGTCACCCGGTCCGTGATCCTGCGGCGTTCGATCTCCAATTTCTTTTCTCCGGGCCCACGGGTCCCGATCCCGCCGCCCAGCCGTGAAAGCATGACTCCCTTTCCTTTCAAGCGCGGCAAGAGGTACCGCAGCTGGGCTAATTCGACCTGCAATTGCCCTTCCGAGGAATGCGCATGCTTGGCAAAAATATCCAGGATCAGCTGGATCCGGTCTATGACTCTTTTCCCGACGATGTCTTCCAAATTTCTCTGCTGTGCCGGAGACAAGGGTTGGCTGAATACAACGACTTCAGCTGATTTCTCCGCGGCAGCCGCGGCGATCTCATCAGCCTTACCGCTTCCTATATAGAGGGCGGCGCTCAAACGGGCTAAATGAGCTTCAATGACCTCCACGACTTCACAACCGGCAGATTCGACCAGCCGGATAAACTCTTGCTTTACTTCTTCCGCGGAAAAAGAAGTATCCGGCCCCGCATCAGGCGTTTTCCGCTCCGGCTTTTTCATCACCGTGTATACTAACAATGCTTTTTCGATCATAGCCGTTTATCTCTTCTTCCCCGGCGTCATGGCCGTATTTGATCTTTGTAAGGCAAATTCGACATATCCGGAAAGGATCTCCTGGACTTTGGCCGGCGGCGGCACGACAAAATAATGGCTCATGATCGCGTGCGCGATCTCATGCCCAAGTACCCCGGCCGTAACATCCGCGGCAGAAACATAAATCGTATTCATCTCATGCACATAAAATGCCCGCGCGTCATACGGACAGGCAATGATCGACGTTACCATATTCACAACCGCTTCCCTGTCCGGCAAAACGCAAATCGAGCCGTGATAATCATAGACCTGTATGTCTAACGCATCGGAAACTTCCTCAAACAACGCGTCAAGGCTCTCTGCCAACACTCCTTCCAAACCGGGGTCCCGCTTCCGCGAATAAGAATCCATCCGGGATGACGGGCCAAACGGTATGCGCTCCAGCAAGGATGAAATGCTGAAACCGGCTTGAGCGTAAACCGTAAAATATTTGCTTTGGGCGATCACCGCGTCAGTTTCAGCGGAACGCGCGCCATCGTTCCCCCAAAGACTTACCATGAAAAAAAAGAAAACAATAGGTATAACTCGCATTATCCCGATCAAACTTTAAAATGATTTAAAACAGTATCGATCTCCGCGGTTATTTCGGATAGCTTCGACTTATCTTCCACGGATAACGCGTGAAAATATTGATCGTGCAGTTTCTTGAGAACGTCCCATTGCGTTTTCAAAAGAGTATGCTTATCTTTTAACATCCCGGCCATCTCATTGAGACTGACCGACAACAACTGCAGCTGGTCCTGCTCCCGTATTTTGAAATTTCGCGAGAGGTCTCCCTGTATGACAAACCCAAGTTCCCGTTTGATCCGGTACAACGGCCCGGCTATTTTGTGCGATACGTACATCGTCAACAACAAAACCGCTCCCGCGGCTATCAATGCCACGGCTAAAGTCACCCAACCGATGATCGGCAGGAAGAAATCGATAGTACGCTTCACGACGACCTGCGTATGCTCAATGGCAACGGTTGTCGACTGCTGCGAAAAGAACAGAAGTAAAAAACCGATAAGACAAGACGCCAATACGACAAGGATACAAAACTTCATTATAAAACGTGCTTGAAACGAACGGTCTATAAAATATTCTTTACGTTGAGCCTGCGACATAACAACCTCCGTTGGTTTATTGAAGGACTCTTAATGCCTTATAATCTATTTTTACTTCGATCTTTGCCCGCAGTTGAGCGATCCAATCTTCTATCGCTTTATTCTGCGCGGCTTGTAACAGTATCCATTTGATCTGCTCCCGGACATCATTGAGTTCTTTCCCGGAAAAACTTTGCTTATGCCGGTCATAATACGCCTTGATCGCTTTTTCGTCTGCCGATTCCAGCGGTATCAATTCTTTCGATTTAACGTTGACCACCTGCTTCAATAAAGCCTGTTCCCAATAATGCTGGACATTTTGTAAAAAATGCGGGTCTTTATCCAAGCCCATGCGTTCGGCTTCGATCAATATCAGCTTCGCCGAGATAAAGAATTCCAGGAACTTTTTTCTGCCTTCTTTCGGATCCAGCGCGAAATTTGAGCGGATAAAAGCTTGATCAAACTCCTCGGCGCTAATAGGGACTTTTCCGATAGATAGCGCGGCAGTTTCTTTTGGCTTGCAGCCGCTGATCCCGATAATAAAAGAAAGTATTAAAATCCATCGCATACATCCCTCCCGGTTTATTCAGTTTCTATTATACAAGGTTTCTTAATGTTCCGTAAAGTTCCTTTAGGTTCCTTAAAGTTTCTTTTCCTCAAACTCATTCCCTGAATTTAATCGTCCTAGTGAGCCCGCTAAACGTGGCGAACGGACGTCCCTCGTCCTAGCCCAGAGGGCGGTCGTCCGTCAATCATCAGCTTCTACTCACGAGCTTATATATCTTCTCCACAATAGTTTTCGCTGATGCATCCGTCGCAGTAATCCACTCTATCCTCTTCTCTTTGCGGAACCACGTCATCTGCCGCTTGGCGTAATTACGGGTATTCTTTGCCAACAGTGCTTCTGCTTCATTTAAATCACATTCGCCGTTCGAATACCGCTTGATCTCTTTAACGCCTAAAATCCCCGCGGCAGTCACGCTTAACGGCAATGATAAAAGTTTTCTGACTTCGTCGACCGCGCCTGACGCAAACATTTTCTTCGCGCGCCGGTCGATCCGCTGATACAACACACCTCGATCGGCCATGATCCCGAATAACCGGTACGGATACTGCCGCATAATGCCTTCAGACTGCTTGCGCAATTGAGAAATCGGGCTGCCAGTCAATTCATACACCTCTAACGCCCGCACGATCCTTTTCTTATCATTGCCGCTGATACGCTCGGCAGCACCAGGATCAACCTCTTTTAACCGCTGATAGAGGCTCTGAAGTCCTTTCTCGGCGATCCGCGCCTCGATCTTATCCCGCAGTTCGGGGTCCTTCTCTACTCCTTCAAAAATACCATCCAACAATGCCTTCATATACATACCGCTGCCGCCGGTAATAATGACATTTTTCTCCCGCCGCCGGATATCTTCTATTGTCCTCTGTACATCCTGAGAATACATGCTGACGTTATATTCATCAGACACGGAAAGTCTATCGATCATATGGTGCGGAATAGCCGCGCGGTATTCGAGCGAAGGCTTCGCGGAAAGAATATCGACCTCTTTATACACGACAACCGAATCGCAATAAATGATCTCCGCGTCGATTTTCTGGGCAAGAAGGAAACTGATCTCCGATTTTCCGGTACAGGTAGGGCCGACGATGAAGATTACAGGGTAAGCGCTTTTCAATGATTAAATGGGATCTTATTTATTTGTATTCTTAAAGGACATACACAGTCTCAGCTCTTGGCTCTTAGTACTTGGTACTTAGTCTTTAAAAAAAATTAGCAGTACTAATCGCTAAGTACTAAGGACTAATAACTAACGAGTGGAGCCCCCTCGGCCTAAAGGCCGAGGCTCCCTCCCGAAGCAGAAACAATTTCTTACTCCGCATTCATCCCCGGGCTAAAGCCGCGGGGGTTTCTGCGGAGAGGACTAAATCATGGATATATTATCGTCGAATACCCGTCGGCGTTCAATTTACTGGCGGTTTGTATCGCTTTATCCCGGGATGTATATTTTCCGCAAATGACTTTGTAAATAGTCTGTTTTTCAAAAGCTTCTTCAAAAACAGACGCTTCGTGCCCTTTGGCCTGCAATTCGTTAATAAGGCTCAACGCGTTGGCTTTATTCATAAAAACTCCGGCCTGAATGATAAAAGAAAAGCCTTTCTCCTGCAGCGCGTCGGCTTTTTCCTGCAAAAGCGAATACGGTTGCGCGTGGTCTCGGACTTCCTTGAGGTATCCGCGTAATTCATCCCACTCGCCTAATTTCGACGCGCAAAGCCCCATTTTATACGAAACGACGCTCCGCTGCGAAGAATCGGAAAACTTCTCAAGAAAGTATTTATATACCGCCAGCGCCTGCGCGAAGTTATCTTCCAAATAGAAAGCATCCGCGATCTTAATTGAAGCATCTTCCTGCATCTTCCGGTCGCCGGATTCATTAAACGCTTTTCTGAAAAAATCACGGGCAAGGCACGGGCTGCCGATACTCATGTAATTCAAACCGGTCAGATACAAAGTCCTCGCCCGATGAGGAGCATCGCCTTCAGCAGTACAAAACGACAACGATTCGGCGAATTCCTCTTTCAGGAAGCTCTCTTCGATCTTCCTGACCTGATCCTCTTTGGCAGATACTGCCACTACACCTAAAACCAAACTTATCGATAAATAAAAAAGGTAGTTTCTCATATCCATCCCTTATTGATACACCTCGATATTCGCTTCGCGATACACGTCCCTTACGGGACGACACACATTGTCAAACATTCTACTGGCTTTACAATGTATATCTATCGTATATCCATTGAGTATCCACGGTGTATCACCTAATCCTATTTATTTAACGCTATCTGCTTCAGTAAATCAAGCAGAATCTTATGCCTGCGCTCTTTTTCAATCTCCGGCACATCATCAACAAACTTCTGGGATTTCGTCCCGCCCCGCGTAGAATATTTAAAAATAAAGGCGTAATCAAACCGGGCCTTTTCCATGATATCGATGGTTTGTTGAAAATCTTTCTCAGTCTCACCGGGAAAACCGACGATGATATCCGTGCCTAAAGACCCTTTCACGATCCGGCGATAATCACCGACAAGCTTAAGATACTCTTTTTTGGTATACCCGCGGTTCATTTCCTTTAAAATCCTATCTGAACCTGCCTGAAATGGCAGATGCAGGTCTTTTAAGATCTTTGTGGACTTTGCCATCAACTCAAACAAAGCAGTAGTCGTATTCTTCGGATTGCTGGTCATAAACTTGATCTCTTCTATTCCCGGCACGTTCTCAACCATTCTCAGCAACTCGACAAAATTTACACTCGTATTGCGTACTGCGTATTGCGTATCGCGTTTTTTATCTTGTGACTTGTGACTTGTGGCTTGTGCCCTGTAATTGTAATCATTCACATTCTGCCCCAAGAGCATGATCTTGGTACGACCGGATACGACGTTCTTCTTTACTTCCTCAAGGATATCTTCGGGTTTCCTTAAACGCAAATCGCCGCGAGCTGATGGCACCACGCAATACGTACAGTAATTGGAACAACCCGTTGAAATGACCACTTGCGCGCGCTTCTTATCATCCCGATATTCCGCTGCATAAAAATCCTCATCCCGCTGTTTATCCGCTATATCTATGATCCTGCCTCTTTGCTTCCTTATCTTCTCAATATACTCCGGCGCTTTATCCAAATTGGCCGGCCCCAATATCAAATCAATATGCGGATACTTCTTAAATAACGCCTCACCCTCTCTCTGCGCCACACATCCAACGAACGCAATGATAGGACGTCGCGCATGTTTCGTATTGCGCAGTGCGTCGTGCGTATTGCGTTTCTTTACTTGTGACTTGTGACCTGTGACTTGTGACTTAAGTCGTTTCAGAGTCGCCGCCGTCCACACCGCCCGGTTCTGCGCGTTATCCCTAACCGCGCACGTGTTTAAGACAACGACATCCGCGTTGTCGACATCATCAGTCAAGACATACCCCTTCTTTAGAAAAAGACCGGTCAAAGCCTCGCTATCGCGGACATTCATCTGACATCCGAAAGTGCGTAGGAAAACCTTCTTTTTTTGTATCTCTTTATTAGTCATATCGTTACAAAATATTTAGCGTCTCGGGGTTTCATCACGTACATTCATCGGCTCCTAAAAATATGTGTTTTGATTTTTATTTTTCCAATAATTGATAATCAGTTAATGCTTGATATACATCCCCTAACTCTTTATTTAATTGTTGAATATATTCCTTCGCAACTTGATAAATTAAATCTCCATCTTTTTTCTCTTCCATTTGAAAATTAAATAACCCCTTTCTCAAATGTGCGATTAGCTCATTAAATACTTTCTTGATTTCATTCGGCTCATCTTTCGTTAAGGGTATTTTTAAATCTGCACCCTCGATTTCTAAATCTAAGAACTGTTCTGAACCAACCGTTGTTATAATTGCCTTATGGGTTACCATAAATTTGCCCCCTCTCCCCAAATGCATTTCTCCCACCTTCTAAAGTTCTCATACTGATCTCTTTCCAATCTTTTTTATCATCTTGATTTCTAATATTTTCAAGATAGTTTAAAAATGGGTTACCTATAAATGTTTCATACCCATCTTTTTTATGCTCTCTAAAAATTGAATTATACGGCAATGTCCTAACGGCTATGTTTGCATCATGAGTCGCAATAAAGACTTTTTTGCCAAGTTTTGCTTTTTCTTTAATCAATGGAACAATAACATTATTTATATATTCATTACCTAGACTTTTTTCAGGTTCATCCAGAATATAAACATCCTTATCTTCTTTCAATTCTCTATGCAATAACAGCATAGACTGTTCACCAGTTGACGCTTCATATTGTTCCTCATTCAAAATAAAACATCTTTCTACCATTAGTAGTTCGTATATTGTAGGGATAGAATCAATGCCCTCAAGATTATTTAGTTCCGAGATCTGTTTGAATAATTGTGGCGAGTATAAAGCATCGTTAATTGATTTAACCTTTTTTGAGAAATCTTGTTGGGAACTCTTTCTAACATTAGGAGCGATAGGATCAAATCTACCATCACGGATACTGCCATTCTGAATAACTATTTCAGTCTTACAATAAAGATCGCCTTTCTCATCTAGGTTACCAATATACTCAGAAGACTTCGGTATTTCTTTATTAATATTTCCCAAAATAAATTTAACGGCAAGTTCTATTTTGATTCGGTTCAATGCATATCCATGAAATCCAGTAGTAGTTGGCTTCTCAGCAGTTCCAGTTTTTATAGCCACCTCTTCTTTGACTTTTTGAATCAAGTTATTAAAAAGACATGTGGCCCAATATTCCATAAATTTATTGAGGCGTTTCTCTTCAAGGTCACGAATAATTTTTGTTAAGTTTTCAAGCAACCCGCTAAGGTCAGCCTTATCAACATATTCTTTGACTGATTTATCAGTTTTCAAATATTCTTGAAATTTAATAAATCTTTCATGTACATCTTTGATTGATTTTAGATTCCTCTCAAAAATATCAGGATTTTCGGCAGAAAAATCCTTAATTTTAATCGTCTTTGCTTTCTTATTTTTGCTTTCTTTTGAATAAAATTGCTGATATCTAGATAGACTCGTTACATCTACTTCTTCCGCTTTCCTTATGAAATCAATTTCTTTCTTGCAATAATCAACCCCATGGTCTTTAAGATCTATTGATATCTTCTTGCAATTTAAATCATAAATTTCTCCCAAATCAGTCGGACCAAATTCAAATTTACGTGCGCGAATCCCCTTGCTAGTATAATAATTAGCAATAGCTTCCAAAATCTTTGACTTCCCCGTTCCCTTAGCGCCAAAGAAAATATTTATATCGCCATAGATCTTTATTTTTAAAATCTTCCCGTCTTCGAATGGCCTTATCGATATCTCTTCCGATGTTTTTTTACTAAGAAGAGTATTGATTGATGCTTGATCTTTATTCAGAAGCAAACAAAATTGTTCAAAACTTTCTACGGGCAACCTCAAATCAGGTAAATCGTTCGATAATGCTTGATATTTATCCCAATCTTGGACATCGGACCCATAAATTGATGAATGTCCGTGAGCCAAAAAAATCCCTGCCGAAATTGCATTAGTTGCTTCTTTTAGTACCCTATTTTTATAGGCGGTTTTATTGACAATTTTCCCAATATCGTCCTCTGACAAGTCCGGTTGTTTTTTATAATGCACAATATACAAAGGATTAAGTTTATCGAAATTTGAAAGCAGATTATCAATCGATATAGAAAATGCATCGGCGGTTTGATTTCTAGTTAGTGATTGCATTATTTTTTCCAAGGATTGTGCATGCTTTGGAGAAACAATCACCAATAGGTGTCCCCTTCTAGCATCTTCCAAAATATCCAGTTCAACTCCTGGCCAAATCTGAAAACTATCCCCTACAACACTATTGAAGTCATTATACTGTGTTAAATCAAAATGGTTATGATTAGTAATGGCGACTATTTTTACTTCAGTTGAAGAGATTATTTCATGGAATCTTCGTGAATCAATCTCTCTTGTCGTTGCATCACCTTTTTTGATCTTTTTTGTATGAACATGCACATCAATTTTCATATCTTTTCCTGAAATTTAGTATTTGTCACGGGCGTCTTGTTTTGGTACACCTTGCATATAGGGTATTCTTTAGGAAATCTGTGTATTTATTCGCTCATTCCTTGCTTTTCTTGATCCCTTCGTATGCGTTTCCAATTACTTCAAAATTACTCGCATCATATTCAGAAATTATTGGAAAATAATTTTTTTCGTTTACCAACCAAGGCCATATCGGGTTCGTTCTGTTATTGACTGCGTGGGCTTCGTAAAAAAACTTAATTATTGGTAAAGGACACTCACAAATTTTGAAAATGGTGGCTTTAAAATACTCTTTATAGAAGCTGGTACTATTAATTGTCTTTTGATGAATGATATCGTTGCGATATTGTTCTAATATAGAGAAATACCCCCACCATTTCTGACACTCCGCCTTCTCTGTCCCATAAATTTCCCGCAGAATATGTTGGATCTTTATTTTAAGGTTTAACCAACGTTCTATGGCATCTTTGTCGTAAGCTTCTATTATACCTTTCGATTTGTTTTCGACATTATACACGTATCCTTCCGGAATGCTGAGGTTCGCAAATGTCTCTAACGCCGTATAAGCAAACACAATAGACGTTTGTACCTGCTCAATATAATCGCAGACCATTCCGGACACCCGATTCAAAAAAACCTTCTTGTCATTTTTGATTTTTTCTAATCGAAACTCTGCTTCTGGTGAGCTAAATGATCTATCGTAGAGTTCTTTTGCTCTATGAAGCGATTTGGAACTTACGGAAAGAAGAACAGCTACATTATTGGGACAGAAATAGATGATTTCCTTGCGACCATCAATTAACGCAGTCTCAAGGTCTTGCAATAACATTGAACCACGAATCTTTCCACCTTCAATTTTCTGATGACAAACAGGCTTATTTAATCTCGGATCAGCAATTTGATATTGTTCTGGGCGAAGACCAACCACAAGTCCTGTTTTATGTTTTTCTTTATTCATGATTATTCATTCAAGATTATTTGATTGTTGCGTTATAAAACGACCTGCACCACCTAGCTCCTATTTCCAAATATTGACTGTATTTGAATCAAATAAGTGGATTTTTTTGCATTTAAACTTATCAAGTATTGAATTTATATGTTTTTCATCATCCTTAGAATATATCCCAATGTATATACTCCAAAGCTTATCAAATTTATCGCCCTTTTTCCCTTTGGCTGCTTTATTAATAGCATCGATAATATGTTCGTCATATTTTCCAAATCCGAACCCAAATACGACCAGAGAACCAGTAATACCAGATAGCGTCTTATAACAATATTCTAAATATTGATTATGCAAAATATGAGCAAGTTTCTGTTTACCATCACCAGCGGTTACAAAAACCGGATATTCCTTATTATTTATCCTCTTTTTAATATTCTCCAATAAACAGTCCTCGTCATATATTTCCTTAATTATTGATACTCCTTCGTCAAAAATATGTAAAGCCCCATGCATATAGTGCACATGCTGATCGACTTGATTTGGACCCCATTCTAAGTCACCAAACTCTGGCTTATAATCGGGATCGTATTCGTCTGAATCTTTTGGGATATATTCCTTACCGAAACCATCAACTATATTCGTGATTTGGTCTTGGTTTCGCATAAGAACCCAATACAACAACAAATCATAATTAGTAGAAAAAACATGCTCATCAGAATCGAGATAACTTTTCAAAAACTCTGCGCATTTACTGCTTGATTTTGCAGGTATCTTAAAGACGTGCTCTGGGTGTAACTCTGTTATGGCATCTACCATATTCTTTTTTAAAGAATCTCGTGCCTTGTTGATTTTTCTTGCTAATTTCTTATCTTCGGAAAATTCAGAAGCAAGCTTATAAAAAAGGTCAAGCTCGCGCATAACTGTCTCAAAATTAGCCGTGTCAATAATGCTGAAAAGCTTAAGCAACAATTCATCCTTCGTCTTGGTCACAAAATCACTTAGGGCGTTGTAAGAGAAAATTTTCTTATCATAAGACATGCTAAAGCCATTACCTAACAAAAGATGCTTTGTTCTTCCTTTCTTCTTTAACGAAGTTATGACTTCTTGATATGTAAGCAAATCCATCCTAATCCTCTTTATCACAATCACTTAGCATCTTCAAAATCCCTAAAATCATCACGCGGTACTTACACCATCGGGCATCCAAAGGACTTCAGATATATTGCTTTCTTTTTAACTGGTTTATTTTCCATCAGATTAGTTATGATTAATCTCCACATCGTCAGGAAACGGCTGCCCTTTGCCTTTTTCTAATAGATCCTTAAGGCTCACCAAAAAAACTCCCCATTTTGTTGTGGTGTGAGGAAACATCCCGCTATCGCTGCGCCAACCTGAGTGAGTGAAGCGGACATAGCACTGCTTGTTTTCGGCGCTTAAACTAAAGGTTATTTCAGTGCCAACCCATTCCTTTAGATTATCTTCCTTATCCACTTTCCAACGAACGAGCTTGTCCGGTCGAAGCTCTGCGACTTCAAACTTCTTGCAATGGTCCCCGAACCAAAACTCAAGCACGCCCCCAACCTTTGAGCCATTGCCACGGGTGTCAGAGGTCCACCATCCCGCAAGCCTCTTTGTGTCCGTTAATGCCTGATAAACGGCTTTTGGTGATGCCTTGATCCCGACTTCATGGCAGATAGAGAATGTTTTCATCATAACTCTACCCTGTAGTTCATTTCTTCCCTTTTCCCTCAGCAAGAATATGGTCGATCATCTGCTCAAGCAGTCTGTTAAAATCATCCGGCGCTTCCAGCATTATGAAATGGCCGTGACCTTTCATAAGCGCCATCTCGTATGACGGCACCAGTTTTTTATTGCCTTCGACATTGGTCGGCCAGAGATCGGCATTGACGCTTTTCAGCGGCACGGTCAGCCCTTTAATCAGTTCCGGGTCCGACACCTTAAAATATTCCTTCATAGAGCTCAAAGCTACGTCCTGCGGAGCGAATGACATATCCAGGGCAATGGTATCAACCAATTCCTTGTCGGCGTTGGCCGGTAACATAGTGCGAACAAACTTCTGCACTTCCGGCACAAAATCCGCGGCAATAGGCTCATATATCTTGTTTTTCACCTCATCCGGATAAACCATACCCAGATCTTCAAGAGTATCTACCCCCACTAGGCCAATAACTCTTTCAGGCGCGATCTTAGCCGCATACAGAATTATCTCTCCTCCCATTGAATGGCCCACCAATACTGCTTTCTTCACATCAAGCGTCCGCAATACTGCAGCCACGTCCTGGCCGAACGCTTCTGTAGTATAAACTTTCCTGCCGAAACCGGAATTACCGTGTCCTGCCAGATCTATAGTAATTACTCGGTATTTCTTCGAGAAATAAGGAATTTGCTTATACCAGTACCTGCTATCGCAACACCACCCGTGCACAAAAACCACGGCCGGATCAGTTGCCGGGCCATACGCCGCGTAGGCAATAGGCACATTGTCCGATGAAAGAGTATTAGCAAACGGCAGCGTACGCGCAGGAGGATTACAACCGCATGCGCAAAAAATAATGACAAAAACCGGAATAATATAACGTGCTAACCTAACCATATGTATTAACTCCTTTAGTGGAGCCCCCCTCGGCCACGCCTGCTTCGCTGGCAGGGCCGAGGCTCCCTCCCGAAGCAGAAACAATTTCTTACTCCGCATTCATCCCCGGGCTAACCCTTCGTGCGCTCAGGACAAGCGCCGCGGGGGTTTCTGCGGAGAGGACTAAATATTTAGATGGCCCTATGTATCTTCTCAACCCTTTGAATCGCAATCAGTCAACATCTTCAGAATCCCCAATATCATCACGCGCCACTTGCACCAACGGTCATCCGAAAGTGCGGAGAAAAACGGTATTGCCTTTATCCTTTTTCATTATCCTTCACCGTTCTATACTCACATACGAGTTCCTTAGGTATTAATCTAACGGCAATGAAAATCAATGTTGAAACGATAATCAAATCATCCAAATATCCCAAAATAGGAATAAAATCAGGAATTATGTCTATGG
>Ga0172371_10007484_pt1 | contig 15539 bp, 14 predicted proteins | sample Lak12m_FD_114543 | JGI IMG/M metagenome (GOLD analysis project Ga0172371, IMG submission 114543) | Freshwater microbial communities from Kabuno Bay, South-Kivu, Congo - kab_022012_12m | ecosystem: Environmental > Aquatic > Freshwater > Lake | place: Democratic Republic of the Congo: South-Kivu... | reverse complement strand
GGACCTGAGGCCGCTCGCGGGTCTGCGCGTCGGCGCGGTGGCGGCGATCGCGCGCCCCGAACGTTTCCGGGCGACGCTCGAAGCGGCCGGTGCGGTCGTGGTCGAGACGCTTTTCCTCCGTGACCACCACGCCTATGACGCCAGCGACTGGGGCCGCATCGCAGATCTCGCGCGGCGCTGCGAGAAGGTCGTGACCACCGAGAAGGACATGGTCAAACTTGCCGCGTTCGCCGATGGCGCAGACTGGCTCGCAGCGCTGCGCATCGAGGCAAGGGTAGAAGGCGAGGGGGCTTTGCTGGAACGTCTCGCCGTGTTTGACCGGAAGCGCGGCCCCACGCATCATCCGCGCTCCCGCGGGGGATCGGCTCGCCGGTAACTGTTGTGAGAGACGCGTGATGAAGGCACTGGTGACGGGTGCGGCCGGTTTCATCGGCTCGACGCTGTGCGAGGCGCTGCTCGATGCCGACCACCAGGTGATCGGCATCGACTGTTTTCTCGACTACTACCCGCGCGCGCTCAAAGAGCGCAATCTCCAGGCGCTGAAGCGACGCGACACGTTCCGGTTTCTCGAGGCGAATCTGGTCAGCGCCGACCTCGACGCTGTGGTCGAGGGGGTCGACTGGGTCTTTCACCAGGCCGCTCAGGCCGGTGTGCGTTCGAGTTGGGGAGAGGAGTTCCGCATCTACAGCGACAGCAATATCTACGCTACGCAGCGTCTTCTCGAAGCCTGTCGCAAACAACCGATTGCCAAGTTCGTCTACGCATCTTCGTCTTCTGTCTACGGCGACACTGACGACCTGCCGATGCGCGAGACCAGCGTTCCCAAGCCTGTGTCTCCATACGGCGTGAGTAAGTTGGCCGGCGAACACCTGGTGTGGCTCTACTACAAGAACTTCGGCCTGCCGACGGTGGCACTGCGTTACTTCACCGTGTACGGGCCGCGCCAGCGGCCCGACATGGCCTTCAACCGTTTCATCAGCGCGGTGTACGAGGATCGCCCGATCGTGTTGTACGGCGACGGCGAACAATCGAGAGACTTCACCTTCGTGGCCGACATCGTGCGCGCCAACATCGCGGCCGCCGAGTCCGCGCTCGGTGGCGCGGTGCTCAACATCGGCGGCGGGAGCCGCACGACCGTCAATCGGGTAATCGCCACGATCGGTGAGATTCTCGGCAAGACTCCGCAAGTCGATCGTCGCGAGGTGCAGCGCGGAGACGTTCGCCACACTGCGGCCGACATGAGTCGCGCGCGCGACGGCATCGGGTTCCGTCCTCAGGTCACGCTCGCAGAAGGGCTGCGCCGTCAGGCTGCCTGGCAGGTGAGCGAGGCCGAACGCGCCGCTGCGGGTTCGGGCACGCAGAGTGCGGCGCGGCTGCGAAGCGACACGCAGAGCGCATCGACCGGCGCAGCGAGCTCGGCGCAAGTGCGATCGCCGGCGTCCACCGAGGGCGCCGCTGCCAACAAGGGGTAGTCCATGACAGTCAGCAAGGAACTGCTCGAAGTGCTCGTGTGTCCGGCCTGCAAGGGCGACCTGCGGCCCACGACGGCGCTCGATGCGCTCGATTGTCCGCGCTGCAAGTTGCGCTATCCCGTGATCGACGACATTCCGGTGATGCTCGCCGATCAGGCCCGTCCGATCCCGTCCAATCAGCCTTTGTAGTCGGACCCGTCTTGCTGATCGTTCGGCTCCCGGAAGGCTACGTCGATCTCGACCGGGGACGCTGGCGCGTGATAGCCGCGCGGCTGGAACTCGCCGAGATGGTCGCGCTGCTCGACGGCGCTCGCGCGGGCACCTTGGTGGGCGAGCCGGTAGCCTCGGGCCGCGGCGGAGCCGTGAGGGTGGTGCTGCGCGGCGGCAAGGTGGTCTACGTACGTCGTTATCTGCGTGGCGGAGCGGTGCGCCGGTTGGTGAGTGATCTATACCTGCTGCGGCCGCCGCGGCCGATTCGCGAACTGATGGCGACCGAGAAGGCGCGTGCGGCGGGGTGCCGGGTGCCGATCGTCCACGCGGTGGCGATCGAGGAGACCGGGCCTTTTTATCGGGGCTGGATCGTCACTTCCGCAATCGAGGGAGCGCGCGCTTTCATCGACGTGCTGGCGGGAGCCGACGAAGAGGGCCGTCGCGGCCTGCTGCTCGAAGCCGGGTCGGCGATCCGCGATCTCCACGCGGCCGGTGTCTACCACGTCGATCTGAACGGCTACAATCTGCTGGTGGACGGCGCCGAGCGCGTTGCCGTCATCGATTTCGATCGTGCTGTGCTCGCGCCGCCGCACAACTACCGGTTGGGCCAGCGCGGCCGCGACCGCTTGTGGCGTTCGCTGACAAAGCTCGCCGCTCGGCGTGGCTTGGCGCTCGCACGGCAAGACCAACGCTGGATCGAACGCGGTTACACGCGCTAGGATGGGAACGCGATGCGAAGCATGACCGGTTTCGGGGCCGCTTCCGGGCACGTGGGCCAGTGCCGCCTGACGGTCGAGGTCCGCTCGGTCAACCAGCGCTTCCTCGACCTCAAGATCAACGCTCCTCGCGAGTACGGAGCTCACGAGTCGGAGTGGCGCCGCACGGTCTCGGGCGCGATTGAAAGGGGCCGCGTCGAAGTCTACGTCGGCCGCGTAGCGCCGCCGCGTAGCGCCGGGGTTGCGCTGCAGAAAGAGGTCGCTGCCGGCTACGTCAAGGCCTGGAAACAGCTTCAGCGCGAGTTCGGACTGGCCGGCGAGATCGACCTGGCGCTGTTCGCGACGCGCAGCGAAGTGTTCGCTTCGGTCGAATCGCTGGCCGACGTCGCGGCTGAAGCGGCCGAAGTGCAACGGCTGCTCGACAAGGCCCTGGCCGCGCACGCCAAGGAGCGCGAGCGCGAGGGAGCGTTCCTCAAACGCGACATGCAGGCGCGTCTCAAACGCCTGCGCGCCGTCACCGCGTCGCTGAAGACGGCGGCTGCGGCCGTGGTGCCGCGTCTTCAGGCGCGCCTGCAAAAGCGCCTCGGCGAACTTCTCGGCGGCGGAGCGATCGAACCCGCACGCATGCTTCAGGAGATCGCACTGCTTGCCGATCGCAGCGACGTTACCGAAGAACTGGTCCGGCTCGAGAGTCACCTCGCCGCCTTGGAAGGACTGCTACGCAGCTCGGAGCCGCTCGCCAAGCGCGTCGATTTCGTGCTCCAGGAAGTCAATCGCGAACTCAACACGATCGGTTCCAAGGCCTCTGCTCTCGACGTCACGAACCTGGTCGTCGATGGTAAGGCCGAACTCGAAAAGCTCCGCGAGCAAATCCAGAATGTCGAGTGATCGCCGACCAGAGGCGGCCCCGATAGCCAGAGGTGGGATCCTCTTCATCGTCTCGGGACCCTCGGGTGCCGGCAAGACGACGCTGTCGGACGCTGCGTTGGAGGTCTTCGAGGATCTGCAACTGTCGGTGTCGTGCACCACGCGCGCGCCGCGCGGCGACGAGGTCGATGCGGTGGATTACCACTTCGTCGGCCGCGAGCGTTTCGACGAGATGATCGCCGACGGCGCGCTGGCCGAGTGGGCCGAAGTGCACGGCCACCGTTACGGGACGCCGCGCGAGTCGATCGAGCGTGCGGTTGCCGCAGGCCGCGACATTCTGCTCGACATCGACGTTCAGGGAGCGCGACAGATCAAGCAGATCTACCCCGACGCGGTCTCGGTCTTCCTGGCGCCGCTCGATCGCGCCACTCTGGCCGCGCGTCTGCGCGGCCGCGGCACCGACGACGACGCTACGGTGCGCCGCCGTCTGTCCAACGCGTGCCGCGAGATTTCGGCGGCGCCGCACTACGATTTCATGATCGTCAACGTCGATCGCGCGGCCGCCGTCGCCGAGTTTGAGGCGATCGTCCGCGGTGAGCGCTGCCGCGTGGCACGGATGAGGCCCGAGGCGCTGGCTCGCTTCGTGCGCGGTTTCGAGGCCGAGCCGTGACCGTCGGCGAACTGATCGCAAGGATCAAGGAGTACGACCCCGGTGCCGACACCGCGCTGGTGGCGCAGGCCTACCAGTTCTCGTCGCAACTGCACCAGGGGCAGAAGCGCGCTTCGGGCGAAGCCTACGTCACGCACCCGGTGGCGGTGGCCGCGATCATCGCCGAAATGCGTCTGGACGTACCGGCCGTAGTCACCGGCCTGCTGCACGACGTGGTGGAGGACACCGCTGCGACTCTCGCCGACATCGAGAGCCAGTTCGGGGCCGAGGTCGCCGTGCTGGTCGATGGCGTTACCAAGATCAGCCGTCTGGAATCGACGCCTTACGAGAACGCGCAAGCCGAAAACGTCCGCAAGATGCTGGTGGCCAGCGCCAAGGATCTGCGCGTGCTGCTGGTCAAGATGGCCGACCGCACCCACAACGTGCGCACGTTGCAGCACCTGCCCCCGGAGAAACAGCGGCGCATCGCCGAAGAGACCCTCGAACTCTACGCGCCGCTGGCGGGCCGCCTGGGCATGAACTGGCTCAGGCACGAGTTTGAAGACATCTCGTTCCGTACCTTGCACCCGGCCGAGTACGAGGACATCCGCCAGCGGCTGTCACTGCAGCGGCTCGAGCGCGAAGGGCACATCAAAGAGATCACCGGCTTGCTGACCAAACGTCTGGAGGTCGGCGGTATCACCGCCTCGGTGAGCGGCCGCACCAAGAGCACCTACTCGATCTGGCGCAAGATCTCGGGGCAGGGGGTGCGCATCGACGACATCTACGACGTCGTCGCGTTTCGCTGCCTGCTCGACAGCGACCGCGAATGCTACGAAGCATTCGGCATCGTTCACATGTACTGGAGGCCGGTCCCCGGCCGTTTCCGCGACTATCTGGCGCTGCCCAAGGCCAACGGTTATCAGTCGCTGCACACCACCGTGATAGGGCCTTACGGCGAGCGCCTCGAAGTACAGTTCCGCACCCGCGAGATGCACCGCGTGGCCGAGTACGGGGTTGCGGCGCACTGGCGCTACAAGAGCAGCGGCGATTCCGCCGACGCCGAGAAGGAACGCTTCCAGTGGCTGCGCCAGATCCTGGAGTGGCAGCAGGCGCTCGACGATCCGCAGGAGTTCCTGTCCTCGATCAAAGAGGATCTGTTCGGCGAGGACGTCTACGTGTTCACGCCCAAGGGGCAGACGCTGACGTTTCGCAAGGGCGACACGGTGCTCGATTTCGCTTACCGCATCCATTCCGCGGTCGGCCACCGCGCGGCCGGCGCGCGCGTAAACGGTGGTCTGGTGCCGCTACGCTACGTGCTGCAACAAGGCGATACGGTCGAAGTCATCACCACCGACGACGCGCACCCGATCCGCGATTGGCTCAAGTTCGTGCGTTCGCCGCGCGCACGTGCGCGCATTCTCGCCCACATCCGCCAGGAGGATCGCAAGCGCGCCATCGCTCTGGGCCGCGAACTGGTCGAGCGCGACCTCGCGCGTTTCGACCTCGACATGGCACGCCTTCGCAGCGACGGCCGCGCCGGCGAACTGTTCGCGCACTTCGCACGGCGCGACGAAGAGGCGTTTCTCGAAGCGGTCGGCTACGGCCGCATCACCACCCGGCACATGCTCGAGTTCCTGCTGCCCGACGAGAACTTCGAGGCCGAAAGACCGCGCGGCCGCTTCACGCGTCTGTTCGGATTGCTCGGCCGCCAGCCGCGGCCGCTGGTGATGGCCGAGGACATAGAAGAGGCGATGGTGCGCTTCGGCAAGTGTTGCGAGCCGCTGCCCGGAGAGGACATCGTCGGGTTCCTGACGCGCGGACGCGGGGTGACGGTTCACGCCAAGGATTGCCCGCGGCTAGGCGAAAGCGAGCGTGACCGCATCGTCGCGGTCACGTGGCAACGCGGCGCGGCCGCTCCGCGCCACGTCAAGCTCGAGGTCATTTCGCGCGATCGTCCGGGCCTGCTCGCCAACATGAGTCAGGCCTTCGCTTCGGCTGGGATCAATATCGAACGTGCATCGGTACGCACGGTCGGTAACAAGGCCAACAATCTGTTCGAGGTGACTCTCGGCAATGCCGACGACCTGGCCCGTGTCACCCGCAACCTCAGGCGCGTGGCCGGCGTCAAGGACGTGCGGCGCGTGTTCGGGTGAGACGCCAAGCTCCCCCGGGCCCATCGCGGTGCATGGATCAACTGTCATCAGCGGAGACAACGAAGTGAGCAAGACCATCGTCAGAAGCGATGCCGCACCTCGCGCCATCGGTCCCTATTCACAGGCCGTGCAGGTTCATCCGGGACCGAGCGGTGGGCGGACCTTGTACTGTTCGGGGATGATCGGGCTGGATCCATGCACCGGCCAGATGGTGCCAGGGGGATTCGAAGAACAGGCGCGGCGTGTGCTGGCCAATCTGCGGGCCGTCACCGAGGGCGCCGGCATGAGGTTGGTCGATGCCGTCAAAGTCACCGTCTACGTCACCGACCTCGGCGACTTTCCCAAGCTCAACGCGATCTTCGCCGAAACCTTCACCGAGCCGTATCCGGCCCGCGCCACGGTGCAGGTGTCGGCGCTGCCCAAAGGCGCACTGGTCGAGATCGACCTGATCGCTGTCGAGGGTTGATTGCCGCGGAGCCGCCCGGCGGATACCGGCGCCGGGTCAGGCTGCCTTGGTGACCTTGCCGCTGCGGATGCAGCGCGTGCAGACCTTTATGGTCGTAATGGTCTTGCCCACCTTGGCGTGAACCTTCTGGATGTTCACCTCCCAGGTCCGCTTCGTCCTGTTGTTGGCGTGCGACACCGTATTACCGATGCCGCGGCGTTTTCCGCACAGATCACAGACACGAGCCACCTGGGGAGTCCTCCAAAGGCAGTAACATCGGCCGAGGCCGTTGCGCTAGCTAACACGCGACGGCGGGGCGGGCAAATCGCGCGGCCCGCCAGCGCCTAGCCCGGTGGCACGGGCGGGCCGCGCTTGAGATACGCACCGCGCTTGCGGCCTTCAGCGCTCCGCCCCAGTGGTGCGCCACTGAGGTCGGTTCGCACTCAGCCCACTGGAACCGGCTTGCGCGCAGTGTTAATCGCCAGCGATGAATTCTGCGGCATGCTCGGTGCGTTTGGACGTCAACGGCTTCTTTTCACACGTGATCGGCGCTCGCGGGCTGGACGGCCAGGACCTCGAGAGAGTTCTGCCGCGGCTGGCGACGGCGCTGGCCGACCTTGACGCCAAGCGTACGGCGGGCGAACTGCCGTTCTACGATCTGCCCTATGACTTCGAGGGGATCGCAGCCTGCAAGGAATTGGCAGCCGAGCTGCGCGCCGAGTTCGACACCCTGGTGGTGCTCGGGATCGGCGGCTCGGCACTCGGCACCAAGGCGGTGCTCGAAGGCGTCCCGGCAGCCTCGCTGGCGGGCGGCATGCGCGTGGTGGTGGCCGACAACATCGATCCGGCCACGTTCTCGCGGTTGGTCGCCAGCGCGGGCGCGAAGGACGGCTTGGACCTTTCTCGCACCGCCTTCAACGTCATCTCGAAGTCGGGCGGGACTGCCGAGACGCTGGCCCAGTTCCTGATCGTGCGCGACAAGCTGCGCGCGCATCCTGCGGTTGGCGAGGCGCGCTGGGCCCGCCACGTCGTGGTCACTACCGATCCGGTCAAGGGGCCGTTGCGCGCTCTGGCGGCGGCCGAGGGGTTTCGCGCGCTGCCGGTTCCGCCCGGAGTGGGCGGGCGCTTCTCGGTACTGACTTCGGTGGGTCTGCTGCCGCTTGCCGCCGCCGGCGTCGATGTAGAAGCCCTGTGTGCCGGAGCGCGCCACGCCGACACGCTGTGCTCGGCGGCCGATCCGCGCGTGAACCCGGCCGCACTGCACGCCGGCCTGTTGTTCCTGGCGCTACGCGAGAAGGGCTGCGGCATCCACGTCTTGATGCCCTACAGCGACGGGCTGCTGCGCCTGGCCGAGTGGTACGCGCAGCTGTGGGCCGAGAGTCTCGGCAAGGCCCGTGCCCTCGACGGCGCCCTGGTCGAGACCGGTCAGACCCCGGTGCGCGCTCTCGGCGCGACCGACCAACACTCTCAGGTGCAGCTCTACGTGGAGGGGCCGCGCGACAAGGTAGTGACCTTCCTGCGGGTAGAGCAGCACGAAAACGAACTCACGATTCCGAAGGCTTACGGCGACAAGGAAGAAATCGCCTACCTTTCGGGGCTGAGCCTGGGCGAGCTCCTCAACATGGAGCAGAGGGCCACCGAACTGGCGCTGGCAGAGTCGGGCCGTCCCACCAGCGTGCTGACCATCGAGCGCTGCGATGCCGGGTCGATCGGCCAACTCTTCCATCTGTTCGAGGTGCAGACGCTGGTGATGGGATCGCTGCTCGGCATCGATCCGCTCGATCAGCCCGGCGTGGAAGCGGGCAAACGCCTGACTTACGGGATGGCCGGCCGCAGCGGCTACGCGGCCGACGCCGAGCGGGTACGCGCGATGCTGGCTCGCAAGCGCGACGACCTGGTGCTGGGCTGAGGTGACCTTGGCCGCGGCTGCAGATCTGGCCCGCATCGCCCTGCTCGACGAAAGCGTGATCGCCGGCATTGCCGCCGGTGAGGTGGTGGAAAGGCCGGCCTCGGTCGTCAAGGAACTGGTAGAGAACTCGCTCGACGCCGGTGCCCGCCACGTGCGCGTCGAGTATCAGGACAAAGGCGCCACGCGGATCGTCGTGACTGATGACGGCGCGGGCATCGCCGCGGATCAGATCGAGCTGGCGCTGACTCGCCACGCCACCAGCAAAATCCGCGGCTTGGATGACCTTCCGGGCGTCGCGACTTTCGGTTTCCGTGGCGAGGCTCTGTCGAGTATTGCCGCCGCCAGCGAAGTCGAGTTGCTGACCGCCACGGCCGCTGCCGAGGCCGGCTCGCGCGTGGTTGTGAAAGCAGGGCGCGTCGCAGAGCGCAGCGCCGCGGCGCTGCGCAAGGGCACGACGATCGACGTGCGCGACCTGTTCGGTTCGGTACCGGCGCGGCGCAAGTTCCTGAAGAGCGCCGCCACCGAGGCCGGCTTTGTCACCGAGGCCGTGCGCCACTTCGCGCTGGCGCGTCCCGATGTGCACTTCACGTTGGTGCAGAACGGCCGCAACCTCATCGATGCCGCGCCGGTTGCCGGCGGCTGTGCGAGGATGCGCCAGATTCTCGGCCGCGACGTAGCCGCCGGCCTCGTCGAAGTCGATGCGCGTTTCGGCACGCTGCATCTGGGCGGTTTCGTCAGCAGTCCCGGCACCGCCTACGGTTCGGCGCGGCGCATCGCGATGTTCCTCGGGCGGCGCTGGGTCAAAGATCGTCTGCTGCTGCGCGCGGTGATGGAGGGCTACGAGACCTATCTGCTGCGAGGACGCTTCCCGGCTGCGGTGCTGTTCCTGGAGTGCGAGGGCGGAGCCGTCGATGTCAATGTTCACCCGGCCAAGCTCGAAGTGCGCTTTGCCGAGCCGGACGAGGTTCGCCGCTTCGTCGCCGAAGCGGTGCGCGACTGTCTGCGCCGCTCGGCCAGTCCACTGGGGCGCTGGGGACTGGGTGCCGACGAAGCTTCGCGGCGTCGCGCGGTGGTGCCGGCCGCGGGTGGCTGGACCTCGGGCCAGTCGCCGAGTGCCGGGCGATTCGGTCGTGGCATCCAGAGCGCGGCGCAGGCACCGTGGCGCGGTGACGAAGCTTGCGACGCTGCGATTCCGGGATACCGGCCGAGTACGCCGCCGCAGCAGTCGCCGCTCGGAGTGAGCAGCGCGGCCGAGCAGAGCGATCTCGATCTCGGTGCCGACAGCGAGCGCGGCGTGCTTGGCAGTCTGCACGTCATCGGTCAGGTCTTCGACGGCTACCTGGTTTGTGAAGGCGACGGCGAAGTGGTGCTGGTCGATCAGCACGCGGCTCACGAGCGCATCTTGTTCGAACGTCTGATGGCGGCCTGGGCTGCACGCGCGGTCGCTTCGCAGCCGCTGTTGTTGCCGCTGGCCGTGCGCGTCGGCGTCGCCGGTGTCGAGGCCTGCGAGCGCGCGCGCGAAGAACTCGCGTCACTGGGTTGGGAGATCGACACCTTCGGCGATGAAGATGTAGTCGTGCGCGCGATGCCGGCGATGGCGGCAGCGGCAGCGCTGTCGCCGCTGGTAGAGGCACTCGCCCAGGATCTGGTATCGAGCGGCAGAGCGCTGGCGGCCGAGCGACTGGCCGAAAAGGTTCTGGCCACGGTCGCGTGTCACTCGGCCGTGCGGGTCGGCAAGCCTCTCGACAACGTCGCTGCACGCGCGCTGCTCGGCGAGACCGCCACCGTAGCGTTCGCCGCGACTTGCCCCCACGGCCGGCCGGTGGCCCGCACGCTGACGCGTTCGCAACTCGAGCGCATGTTCGGGCGTTGAGCAGTAGCAGCCGGTGTGCCGCCCGAACGTCTCTGCGGGATCGAACATGGCTGTTGAAACTGCCGCCAAGCTCTCGCAGCGGAGCGCGGACCAGGAACGCGTCGGTGGAATCAGCCGTGGTTGTTGAACCCCTTCCAGCTCGCGTGCTGGTGGTGGCCGGTCCCACCGCTGCGGGCAAGAGCGAACTGGCGGCGCTGATCGCCGAGGCGGTGGACGCGGAGATCGTCGGCGCCGATTCGCGTCAATTGTATCGCTACATGGACGTGGGTACCGCCAAACCGCGAGCGGCGCTGCGCGCTCGCGTTCGTCACCACCTGATCGACGTCGTCGATCCCGACGCAGACTACGACGTTGCGGCTTGGCGAAGGGACGCGCTGTCGGCGTTGGCCGACATCAACCGTCGAGGCCGACGCGCGATCGTCTGTGGCGGCACCGGACTGTACCTGCGAAGCCTCGCGCGCGGCCTGTTTGCCGGGCCGCCGGCCAACGCCGAATTGCGCGCGCGGCTTCAGCAGCGTGAGGCCGCGTCACCCGGCACCTTGCACGCCATGCTGGCTCGCGTCGATCCGGCGTCGGCGTCGCGCATCCACGTCAACGACCAGGTGCGTCTGGTGCGTGCGCTGGAAGTATTCGAGTCCACCGGACGTCAGCTGTCGGCGTGGCTGGCCGAGCACGGCCTCTCGGAGAGACCCTTCGTCACGCTGACGCTCGAGGTCGAGGTCTCGCGCGAGGAACTGCGTGAGCTTATCGAGGCGCGCAGCCGGGCGATGGTCGAGGCCGGGTTGGTCGAGGAACTCCAGTCGCTCTACGCGCGCGGTTATGCGCCGGCCACGCGCGCCTTCGACGCCATCGGGTACCGCGAGGCGGCGCTGTGTCTGGCCGGCCGGTTGCCGCGCCAGCATCTTGCCGAGGCCGTCGGACGCGCCACCACGCAGTACGCCAAGCGCCAGCGCACCTGGCTGCGCGGTCAGGCCGATACGGTTAAGGTCGCGCGCGGCGATGCCGAGACCGCGCTGCGCCTTGCCAGAGAGTTCTTTTCCTGAGAATTTTACCGCCACGCGGCCGCCGGTCGCCACCCGCACCCGAGGCAACTGTGAGCGAACTACCGCAGAGGACTACGACTTGGCTTCGAAGAAGAGCCTGACCGACCTGCGCAGCGCCATCGACGAGGTCGACCGGCGCGTCCTGGATCTGGTTTCCAAACGGGCCAGCCTCGCCAAGGCGATCGGCGAGGCCAAGGCGGCCGACCAACACAGTGTTCTCGACGTCGGCCGCGAAAGACAGGTGCTCACGGCTATACGTCGCGCCAACCCGGGCCCGCTGCGCGACGACGCGGTGGAGTCTATCTTTCGCGAGATCATCTCCGCGTGTCGCGCGATACAGTCGCCGATTACGGTGGCCTTCCTCGGACCTCCCGGAACCTACTCGCACGAGGCGACGGAGCGGCAGTTCGGCAGCAGCGCGCTTTTCGACCCGTGCGACTCGATTTCGGAGATCTTCACTGCGGTAGAGACAGGGCGCGCGACCTTCGGTGTGGTGCCGGTGGAGAACACCACCGAAGGCGCGGTGACGCCGACTCTCGACGCGCTGGCGAGTACCACCGCGACGATCCTGGCCGAATCGGTGCTGAAGATAGATCACTGCCTGATGGCCAAGGATCCCGAGCGCAGCGCGGTCAGGCGCATCGCCTCGCACCAACAACCGCTGGCCCAGTGCAAGCGCTATCTGGCCGAGAACTTTCCCGGCGTGGAACTGCTGGCCACGGCCAGTACCACCGCTGCCGCCAAGTTGGCGGCGAGCGAGAAGGGCACTGCGGCGGTCGGCAGCGGTCTGGCGGCACGCCTCTACGGTCTCGAAGTGGTGGCGCGATCGATCCAGGACAACGCCGCCAACGTCACGCGCTTTCTGGTGATCGGCTGTGGCCAGAAGACCAGACCGAGCGGCCGCGATCGAACCTCTCTGGTCGTCACGGTCAAAGACCAGGTAGGAATCCTCGAACGCATCATCCGTCAGTTCTCGCGCAATCGCGTCAACCTTTCGATGATCGAGTCGCGGCCGCTGGTGGGGCGCTCATGGGAGTACCGTTTCTTTGTCGATGTCAGCGGCCACGCCGGCGACGCGCCGGTGGCCAAGGCCCTCGAGTCGCTGCAGCGAATTGCGCTGTCGGTCAAAGTGCTCGGCTCATACCCGGTGGGCGGATAGCGGTCTGTTGAAAAAGCGCCGATCAGCGCTGTTCAAAATGGCCCAGATGCAAGGCGCGCGCGAAAGACAACGAGCGGAGGCGTACTTCCGTGTCCTGGACTCCGAGCAGGTTGGCGTGGTCTTGCAGGCCATGGATCAGTATCAGCGTCTGTTGGTGCTGCTCGAGGACTGGGAGCACGAATCGGCCCGCATCATCTCGGGGCCGGATCGGCCAACCCGGCGCAGTCGCGGGCATTAAATTCGCCAAAAAGCCGCCGAGCAGCTGCGGAAAGTGGGGGCTAGTAGCAATGCCAGTAACTTAAGAGGCTCGGCACGGGCAGGGGTCTTGCGCCGAGCCAAGATTCTTCAACAATTTCGCCACCGGCGCATTCTCCGTCGGCACCACGATCGCCTTAAGTTACTGGCATTGGGGCTAGTAGAACAAGAACGGCCAGATCCCCGGCATCGTGCGGCCGTCGGCGAAAGTCTGGCCCGAGCCCGGCGACGGCATGTTCTGGAACCACCACACCAGGAACGCGCCGCCGCAGTCGGGAGCGAGGCTCGAGTAGATCGACCAGGTATCGGCATCGACGAGCGTGGTGGCATCGACGCCGCCCGCGCCCGAATGCGTGCCGAAGCCCTCGCAGGTCGACAGCACCTGCGTCGTGTTGACGTCGTCGTAGTGGCCGCGCGCGTTGGGCGGGAAGTGCACGTTGCCGCAGGCCGGCTCGTACGGGTTCACGTCGTAGGGAGTGGCGTCGTGGTAGAAGGTCGCCGAACTCGTGGTCGGGTAACTGGCGCAGCCGAGCCCCGAGCACGCGAGCCCGTAGAGCGAGCCGAACGGCAGGCCGTAGCGCGAGTCGAGATCGAATCCGGCAAACGGCGCGAACCACTCCGCCAGCGCCGGGAGCGCATCGCCGCGGCCCGCCGACTCGATGCCGTGGCTTTGCGAGTGCAGGTAGCAGCCTGGGCCGCGGTTGTAGTTGACGAACCCGATGCGTACCGAGCGCGCGCAGTCGGGGACGTCGGCATCGAAGCAGCCGTTGCCGGCGCAGCGATCGAAGGATCCCGCAATGAGGTTGCCGGTGGCAGTGTAGCGTCGCTTGCTCTCGAGCACCTCGGCCGCGCTGACGTCGGGGACGTCGCCGGAACCGACCACCCACAACTCGTGAATCTGGCCCGATTCGATCAGTTCGCACAGACCGTAGTAGGTGCCGGGCGCGCTCGGCACCTCGTAGCCGTAGTAGGGCGCGAACGCGCTCGAAAACAACTCGGCGTAGTTGAAGCCCCATGCTCCGTCCACCGGATCCTCGCGCGGCATCAGCGTGGAGTTCTCGTACGGCCACCCCGGCGGCGCCGCCGGGTTGCCCGCGTAGCCGTTGCGCAGGTCGATGATGGGCTTGGCGAGCTGGTATTGCAGATGCACGGTTGCCCCGGCGTCGGCGTAGCCTCGCGGCCGCGAGCCCTCGGCGAAGCCGGCAAGCACGTCCGCGATCAGCGTGTCGACGCTGGCCGCGTTGCTGGGGTTGACGAAATTGAGCACCAGCACACGCGGCTCCAGGTCGGTGATCTGCGCGTGATGGTAGCGCAGCCACGCGTCGCCGTTCACCGAACTCGACGCGTTGGGCCAGACCGAGAAGCTCGCGTCGTTGGGTGGCAGGCAGTCCCCGCCGCTGCTGACGAAGTCGGCGGCGCAGGTGTCGCACAGGTCGCCCGCCCAGCCGAGCGCGCACTGGCAGTTGAAGTTGGCCGGGTTGCACGTGCCGTGGCCGCTACAGCCGCCCGGGCACGAGTTCGGGCAGGTCGATGCCGCGACCTCGAAGCTCATCGCGTCGAGGTCGATGGTGAAACCGGCGTCCCAGGTGTCGGCCTGCACTTCGACCGCGACGATATCGGAGAGATTGACGCCAGGGTTGATCACCTGCCATTGCGCGTCGCCGTCCAGCGGAATCTCGATGCGCACCCAGTTGACACCGTCGATGTTCAAGTGCTGCGACAGCGGCCGGTAGGTCGCACGGGTTGCAGTGCTGTCTTCCAGCACCACGACCGGGAACTCGCCCTGCCAGCCATAGGGAGTGACGTTGTTGCCGCGGATCGCGAAACGAATCTGGTCGGCCGCGCTCGCATCGATCGGGGCACCCGGTACGTCGTAGCGTAGCACCCACTCGAAGGGAGCGTCGGTCACGGCACGCAGCGCGGTCTCGCCGGCCACCGCCGGCGAGAGCAGCGAGAGCGTCGTGTTCGGGTTGTTGGTACCGTAGGAACTCCAGTTGGCCAATACGTCGGTCTCGACCAGATCCGCACAAGCGCCTGGTGGTAGCGTCGTCGTAGTGGTGGTCGTGGTCGTCGGGCAGATGTCGATGACCACGTTCGCGCCGTCGGTCTCTGTGGCCGGCGTTACGCAGTGGTTTTCGATAACGCCTTGTGGCGAAATACCGTCCGGGCACGCTCCAGCTTTGGCAATTGCTGCGGAGAACTTCGAGGCAGCCTTCGATATGCACAGCGAATCCAGAGCTGCACCGGTGCGCGCCGCCTTCGTGTAGCAACCGAGTTGGCCCCTTGCCAACTTGCCGGCGGCTTTGAGTTTGGCCGCCTCGCACTTGCTCGGGAAGGTATCGGTCATCGCCGCCGCCGCGCTGCTGTCGCAGTCGGCGGTGATTGAGTCGCAAGTCGCCTGGTCGCCGACGCAGGAGCCAGCCTTGGCAAAGCCCGCGGCGAATATCGCTCGAGCCTTGCTCTGGCACGCGGCCAGCCCCGAGTTGTTGGCGCTCGCTGCCACTGCGGATCGACAAGCGAGAAGGCCGGACTCCAACTTGCCGATCGCCTTCAGCTTGGCGCTCGTGCACTTCTGCTCGGGAGTGACCCCGGCCAGCGCATATCCCGCAGTCAGTGCGATTACGGCCACAGCCGTCGCGGCAATCTGCCGATAAGAAGAACAAGCAGCCATAACCAGTTCCCCGCCTTCGTTGGATAAGAGGTTTTTTGTCAACCAAGCCGGCCTAACGCAAGCCCCCGCTCGCGGGGGCCGCACATGGCGCCCACGCCCCTACGCGACGAGTCG
>Ga0172371_10007482_pt1 | contig 15541 bp, 15 predicted proteins | sample Lak12m_FD_114543 | JGI IMG/M metagenome (GOLD analysis project Ga0172371, IMG submission 114543) | Freshwater microbial communities from Kabuno Bay, South-Kivu, Congo - kab_022012_12m | ecosystem: Environmental > Aquatic > Freshwater > Lake | place: Democratic Republic of the Congo: South-Kivu... | reverse complement strand
TATACCGGCACCGCCATGTGGATCGACCCGCACTCGCAGACCTTTCTGATCATTCTCACCGATCGCCTCCACCCCAACGGCCAGGGGAATGTCAAGCCGCTGCGGGCCAAGACCGCCAAGGCCGTGGCCGCGGCCGTGCCCATGGGGCCGCCGGCCCTGGCCGCCGCGGATGAGGCGGGGGATGAGCCGGTGATGGGCTACGGCGCCAGCGACGGGCCTGACCGGGTGCGCCCCGGCATAGAGGTCCTGGCGGCCTCCGGGTTTGCCCCCCTGGTGGGCAAGAATATCGGGGTGATCACCAATCACACCGGCATCGATGCGGCCGGCCGCGCCAGCCTCAAGCTGTTGCTCAATGCCCCGGGCGTCAAGGTCCGGGCGATTTTCAGCCCGGAGCACGGTCTGTCCGGCCAGCTCGACGAGGCCATCGCCTCCGGGAAAGACCCCCTCACCGGGCTGCCGGTCTATAGCCTGTACGGCAAGGTCAAGCGGCCCACGGGCCAGATGCTCCGGGGGCTGGACGCCCTGGTCTACGACATCCAGGACGTCGGCGCCCGCTTCTACACCTATATCACCACCATGGCGTATGCCATGGAGGCGGCGGCCGGCGCCGGCCTCGAATTCTATGTGCTGGACCGGCCAGACCCCATCACCGCCGCCAGCGTGCAAGGTCCGGTGCTGGACCCCGGTTTGCAGTCCTTTATCGGTTATTTCCCCCTGCCGGTGCGCTACGGCATGACTATCGGGGAACTGGCCCAACTCTTCAACCGGGAACGGGGCATCGGCGCCCGGCTGCAGGTGGTGCGGATGGCGGGGTATCACCGGGAGGCCTGGTTCGACCAGACCGGACTTAAGTGGGTCAATCCCTCGCCTAACCTGCGGTCGCTGACCCAGGCGATCCTTTACCCCGGCGTGGGCCTGATTGAAGCCGCCAATGTGAGCGTCGGCCGGGGCACGGCCACCCCCTTCGAAGTCGTCGGCGCCCCCTGGATTTCCGGGGAACGGCTGGCCGCTTATTTGAGCCGGCGGCGCCTGGCCGGCGTCAGCTTCGAGGCCGTAACCTACACTCCCACGGCCGGCCCCTACGCCCGCCAAAGGTGCGGAGGAGTCCGGCTGCGCCTTACCGACCGCGCCGTCCTGGATACCCCGGCCCTGGGCCTCGAGTTGGCCGCGGCCCTGTGGCGGCTTTATCCGTCCCAGTTTCAGATCGACCGTACCGTGGGGATGATCGGCTCCCGCCGGGTCCTCCAGGCCATCAAGGGCGGCGACGATCCCCGGGAAATTCAACGCCAGTGGCGGCCCGCCCTGGACCATTTCTGCCGCCTGCGGGCCAGGTATCTGCTCTATTGATTGGCTTCTAGTTTTCCGGCTTCGCAAAGTTTTTATCAGGGCGGCCCGTGGCCGCCGTGATTGGCTGTGTGGAACAGCCGCCCTCGGCTGTTCATGCACCGGCGGGGGCGCCGGTGCCACACTTTTCATGCTTTGCGGGTGGGCCAACGGCCCATGAAGAGCTGTTATGAAAAGTTTTTCGTAGGGTGCGTCTTACGCACCAATCAACCAGCGACAACGCCGGGCAGTGCCAGCCCTACAAGATAAACTGGCATCCTTGCACTTGATAATTCTATTCGCTTCATACTAAAAGAAAATTTACAATGACTAATAATTATACTGGTAAGCCTCTGCCACCAGCGCGGTGCCTCCCACCCTGGAGCTGGGAAGTGATACCAAGTTCTTGTTGAAATGAAACAAACTCCTTTGATAACTTACTGATAATAATGATCATTTTAACAAAAAAAGAAAACCGCAAACCGCAAACCGTATGAGAGGGTCATGGCAGAGCTGATCTATTCCCGGGACGACCTGAGGAACCTGGTGCAGCTCTCCTCCCTGGTGAACTCGTCTCTGGATACCCAGGAGGCCATGAACAATGCCCTGATGAGCGTGGAGCGCTCCTTGAACGCCGAGGTGAGCTCCATTTTTGAAGTGGACAAGGTCCAGGGGGAACTTTTTTTCCGCCTGGCCCGGGGCTCCGGGGCGGAGAAGATCAAGACCCTGCGGCTGAAGATCGGCGAGGGCATCGCCGGTTGGGTGGCCCAGACGGAGAAGCCGCTCATCTGCCCCGACCCCTGCCGGGATGCACGGTTTGCGCCGCAATTCGACGCCCGGTCGGGTTATCAAACCCGGTCGATCCTTTGCGTTCCCTTGAAATCCCGGGACCGGCTCATCGGGGTGCTGGAGGTGCTCAATAAAAAAGGCGGCCTGGGCTTTAGCGACGACGACCTGGAAATTCTGATCATGCTGGGCAACATGATCGGCCCGGCCCTGGAAAATGCCCAGCTTTACAGCCGGCTGAAGGAGAAGCTCTCCCTCACCATGGAAGAGTTGAAGATGGTGGAAGACAGGCTGCTGCAAACCGAGCGTCTGGCGGCCCTGGGGAAACTCTCCCAAGGGGTGGCCCATGAAGTGCGGAACCCGGTGATAATTATCGGGGGGTTCGCCCGGCGCCTCCAGAAGCGCCTGGCCGCCGCTGATCCGGCCCAGGAGATGCTCGGTCCCATCCTCCAGTCGACTCACCGCCTGGAGCAGATGGTGGCCGAGATCGAGGCGTTTACAGTCTTGCTGGAGCCGGACCTGAAGCCCCGGGACCTGGGCCGGGTCGTCGACCAGGTTTTGGCGGGGAGCGCCGAGGCCCTGGAGCAGCACCGGATTACCCTGGAGCGCCGGGTCCCTCAGGACCTGCCCCGGATTCCCCTGGATGAAGACCTTATGAGCCAGGCCCTCCGTCATCTCATCGACAACGCCATGGAGTCCATGCCTGACGGCGGTCGCCTGACCCTTACCGTGACCCCGGAGCCCAAAGGGCTGCGCCTGACCCTCCAGGACACCGGGGTCGGCATTCCCCCCGAGGACCTGCCCTATCTCTTCGACCCCTTCTTCTCCTCCAAACCCGAGGGCACCGGCATGGGCCTGACCAAGGTGCACCAGGTCATCAGGAATCATCGGGGGGAAATCCGGATCACCTCGAAGCCCGGGGAAGGCGCCGAAGTGGATCTGTGGCTGCCCCGGTGGCTGCCCAGATAAATCGGCGCCAACTCCCGTCCGACGTCCCCGCCACGGACCTGCCGCCTCAGCCAACCTGCCCCCTAATCCGCCGCTGACTGCCACCCCTCCAATAATTCTTGGGATTTTGCCATCTTTCTCAGGGTATCCCCTGGGAGCCGGGAAACCTCACCCCGGGTCACGTTTGTACCCCTGTTCCGGAATACTAATTTAATAACTATAAATTCAATAAGTTAACCAACAGGGTCCCCCTGGCCAATCGTCCGCCTAAGGGTTTTTTCCCCTGAAATTCCTGGTTTTCCCCAACCTAACTAAGAAGTTCCCCTCGATAACTTTCAGGGGCTTCGAGGTAAAGAATGAGGGCGGGCCTGATTTACGTAAGATTTGATATGAAGCATATTCCAACTACATTGAGCATTATTAAAAGCAAATTAAATAAATTGATGTTGCCGACGGGAGGTGATGAGCCAAAGAAGCATGAAATTATACTTTTTGGCGGCGATTATTCTAAACCTTTTTCACCCTAACAACCCAAAACCACATGGAAAATTTAAATCTAAGAAGAGGAGAAAGGACAATGGAACGGATTAAAAACTTTTTCAAAGACGAGTCTGGGGCCAGCGCGGTGGAATACGGCCTGCTGGTGTCGCTGATCGCGGTGGCGATTATCGTCACGGTTACCGCCTTGGGTACCAAGCTTTCCAATGTGTTCCAGACCGTGGACGGCAAACTCGTCGTTCCCCAATAACAGTTCGCTGGCGGCCCCCTGGGCCCCCTGACCAGAACCGGAGGGCCCGGCTCGACCGGGCTGGGCCCCAAATCAACGATTCGGCGCCATGGTTGGCAGGAAAGATTTAAAGGAAACTCTTGCTGGCGGACTGAGTAACATGTGAGAAACTCGCAAAAAGGCTTTTCCCCTCCCCTGGCGGGAGGGGATTAAGGGGATGGGGAAGATAACTGCCTGGAGATGCTAATTTTTTCACCCTAACCCTAACCATCCCCCATCAAGGGGGAGGGAATTTTGGCCTTTTTACGAAACCATCGGATTTGACTTTCCAGGTTTTATCCCATTAACAGGAGGTACCACCCCATGAACCATGAAGGAGTCAGGAAGATGTTCTTACAGACCATGGTGGGGCTATTGTCGATGGGGTTGGCGGTATTCAGCCTGATGCTCATGGGGCGCTGGGTTTAGGCCCCGGCCCCGATAGCATGTCTTTTAGCAAGGGAGGCACTTTCATAAGTCTCCTTATTTGTCATTCTGAGGGAGCGGAGCGACCGAAGAATCTCAATAACTGGGCAAAAATCCGAGACCCTTCGCTTCGCTCAGGGTGACAAAATAATCCAATTTTGCAAGAAACTCAAGGGGTAAAGGAAGATGCCGGTGGCGGGTTCTTGGGTCGAAACCTTCGGATGGATGGATTCCCGGGTCCATCTGCTCATCCCCATGGCGCTCACCTTATGGATCGCCTGGGGCGACCTGAGGACCCGCCGGATCCCCAACTATCTGACGTTGGGGACGGCGGTGGCCGGCCTGGCTTACAACTTCCTCACCCAGGGCCTGCCCGGGCTGGCCGACGGTATCCTGGGGATGCTCCTGGGATTCGCCTTTTTAATTCTGCCCTACCTCTGGGGCGGCATGGGGGCCGGGGACGTTAAGGCCCTGGCCGCCCTGGGGACCTGGCTGGGGCCCCGGCTCACGGTGTTCCTGTTTTGCTATATGGGGGTCGCCGGCGGGGTCTTGGCCCTGGCCTACCTGGTGTGGAAAGGGATGCTGTGGCAAAAAATCAAGCAGGGCTGGACCTTCCTGCTCAACCTGATCCTGTGCCGGCCGCACGGCGCCCCGGAGCCTCCGTCCCCTTCCCAATTAACCGAAGGGATACCTTATGGGGTTGCCATCGCCGTGGGGATGATGATCCTGGTAGGGGTAGGGAAGCTGTGATTCCTGCTATGACATTTTCGGCCCCAATCTTGCTAAAATGTGAGTGACTGCCATGCAATTAAATATGCCCCGAGGAACCATTTTTATCGCCGCGGCGGTGGTGGCCGGATTGGTGGCCACCTTTGCCATCCACCGATATGTGAGCGTCAAGACCCAGGTGCCAGTGGCGGCGACCCGCCAGGTCTTTATCGCCGCCAGCGAAATTTCTCCCGGCACAGCTCTCTCCAAACCGCTGGTAAAGGCCGTTGCCTGGCCCCAGGAAGTGGTGCCGCCCAATTGCGCCTCGTCCTTGCGGGAAATCGAGGGCCGGGTGGCCAAGGTGCCCATTTATACGGGAAATCCCATTCTCTTCACCATGCTGGCCCCGGAAGGCACGGCCGCCGGCTTGAGCGGCATTTTGGCAGACGGCAAGCGGGCCCTCACCGTCAAAGTGGACGAAGTGGCGGGGGTGGCTGGATTCATCCATCCCGGAGACCGGGTGGATGTACTGGTGGACCTGTCCATTCGGGACATCAAGGAACACTTTTCCAAGACCATCCTGCACGATATCATGGTGTTGACCACCGGCCAGATTTGGGAGCAAAAGGGCGACAGCAAACCGGTGGTGGTGAATACCGTCACCCTGGAGCTGACCCCGGAAGAAGCGGAAGTGCTCAACCTGGCCAGCAACGAAGGCAAGATCCGGCTGGCCCTGAGAAACCGCAATAATCGGACCATAGCCCAAACCGCAGGCGTCACTACTTCATTTATTTTAAACGGCGCAGTCGAAAAGGAATCCAAGGCGGAGGCGGCCCCCCCCCCTCGGGCAGGGAAAGGCATCGAGGTCATCAAGGGCCTGGAGCGTACCGAGGCCAAGCTTTAGCTAAGAAACGCCATGGGGGCGGCGAGGTCGACGGCCCCCCCGAAGCCGAAGCTGGGGAAACGATGCCGGGGTTGGTGCAAGAAAAACGCCAGGACGGGGGGGAGAGCCCCGATCGGAGAACCCATGAGCGCGATGGCAAGAGAGTGGAAAGACGGGGGGGGCGGGAAGGGTCCAGACCTCGGCAGGTTCTGCCTGGTGGTCCTGCTCCTGTTCGGGTTTTGCTATCCAGCCCTGGGGGCGGAGCTGTTGGATCGGGTGAGGAACCAGGAGATCGCCCAGGTGGTGCGGATGAAGGTGGGGCATTCCAAGGTGTTGCGCACCCCCTTTGCCCTGAGCCGCATCTCGGTGGCCGACCCGGAAATTGCCGACCTGATATTGATCAACGAGCGGGAGATCTACGTCAACGGTCTGGCCCCGGGGGTGACCAACATCACCATGTGGGGCAAGTCCCGGTTCACCTCCGCCACGGTCACGGTGGAGGCCGACCTCACCCTGCTGAAGGAGAAACTCCACCAGATCCTGCCCAAGGAGAAGATCGGGGCGGAGGCCGCGGGGGACTCCATCGTCCTCTCCGGGGAGGTGACCGGGCCGGTGGCCCAGAGCACCGCCATGGCCCTGGCCCTGCCCTATGCCGGGGGCAAGAAGGAGAAGGTGGTGAACCTGATGCACGTGGGGGGGGTGCAGCAGGTGATGCTGGAGGTGCGGGTGGCGGAGATCAACCGCCTGGTGGCGGAGCGCATCGGGGTCAACTTCAACGCCGTAGCCCCCCAGGGCAATTTCGGGGTCAGCCAGATCAACAGCCTGGCGTCGGTTACCAATCTCATCCGCAGCTTCGGGGTGCCGGGGACCACCTTCACCCAGTCCCTGAGCACCAACATCACCGCCCTGGGGGGCTGGACCGCGGCGGGCACCCTGTGGACCGTTTTTCTGGACCTCTTGAAGCAGCAGAACCTGGGGCGGGTGCTGGCGGAGCCCAACCTGGTGACCACCAGCGGCCAGAAGGCCTCCTTCCTGGCGGGGGGCGAGTTTCCCATCCCGGTGCCCCAGAGCGGCGTGGGCGGGGCGGCCACCATCACGGTGGAATACAAGCGCTTCGGGGTGCAGTTGGAATTCACCCCGGTGGTGCTGAACGACGCCAAGATCGCGGTGAAGGTGCACCCCATCGTCAGCGAGCTGGACAACACCTTCGGGCAGTCCTTCGTCCTGACCGGGGGCTACGTGGTGCCGGGCCTCCGGGTCCGGGAGATGGACACCCACGTGGAGGTCCAGGACGGCCAGACCTTCTCCATTGCCGGGCTGTTGTCGGACAACACCCGGAACGTCATCAACAAGTTTCCGGTGCTGGGGGATATCCCGGTGCTGGGGGCCCTGTTCCGCTCCACCAGCTATCAGAAGAACGAAACGGAGCTGGTGGCCCTGGTGACTCCCCACCTGGTGAAGCCCATGCCGCCGGGGGCGGCCCGGCTGCCCACGGACAAGTGGATCGACCCCTCGGACGTGGATGTTTACCTCCTGGGGCTGGAACAGGGCCGGAAGCCGTCGCCCCCGGCGCCGCCCGCCAACCCGGCCGCCAATGCGCCGCTGCCTGCGGGCTTCGGCCATCAATCCCTGAATTAGGCGCCCGGCGCCGGAGAGAGACCCATGCGTAGCGTCATGATGCATAAATTATCTGGCCTATTCTGCCGGAGCTCCCAGGAACGGTTTCCAAGTCCCCCTTTTATAAAGGGGGATTTAGGGGGATTATCAGGCGCTTATCTAATCCCCCCTCCCCCCCCTTTAAAAAAGGGGGGAAATACTGCCTTGGCTGGGGGCGTTTTCCGTAAAAAGAAGTCCGTCTCAGTAATAACAGGCCGCTCAAAAACAGAGGCGGAGACCCCCAAGGCGTTCAGGGCCCTGGTACTGGCGGCGGCGCTGCTGGCGACGGGCTGCTTCGGCCCCAGCGCCCTGGAGATGGATTACGGCAATTCGGTGCGGAACAACATCGCCCAGCAGGTGGTGAACCCCGCCGCCGGGTTCAACCCCAAGCCGGCGGTGGGGCTGGCGCCCCAGGCGGCGGCCAACGAGATGGACAAGTACAACAAGACCTTCAAGGGCGAGGAGAAAAAGGCCCTGGAAATGAAGCTGTTGACTCAATGAACCGCACCCGCCGCCACCGCAGGGGGACCGAGGCGTGAAAGGGGACAACCATGCTGATCCGCAAGGTTAAGGAGGAAAACCCACAACCGGACGCCGCCCAAGGGTCCGGGGAGAAAATATCATTGCCGCCCGGCCGCAGGACGGCTGGCCGATATGGGGCAGCCCATCTGGCGGCGCGGTTTTTGGTGGGAATCCTGGCACTCGGGATGGTGGCCTGCAACACCACGTTCTGGGGGGCCGGCGTGGCGATCCGTCAATCCCCCGGGGAAACCGACCGGCTGTTACGGAATGCCCATTACTACACCTTGATGGGACGCCCCGAGGTGGCCCTAAGGGAATTGGAACAAGCCCACCAGCAAGACCCGGATAATCTCAAGATTGTCAATTGCCTGGCCCGAGGCTATGAAGAGCTGGGCAATCTTGAGGCCGCCCGGCAACTCTACCAGGAGGCGCTGGCCCGGCACGGCCCCCATCCCGTCTTGACCAATAATTTATGCTTCACTTATTACCAGGAGGGCCGGTGGCCCGAGGCGGAGACTTGCTTTCGCCAAAGCCTGGCCCGGGACCCCCAGAATGTGGCGGCTCGCAACAACCTGGGGCTCCTCTATTGTCGTCTCGGCCGTCAGGATGAGGCCCGTCGGCTCTGGCAGGAAGCCGAAGGCGATGCCGCCGCCGATCTCAAGATGAGCCAGGCCCATGCGGCCCTGGGGATCTCCGGCGGCGCGGCCTATGCCCAGAGGGGTGCTCCGTCGTCTTCGGCCAGGCCAACCTCAACCCCGGCGCCAGCAACGACCCTCTCCCGGCCAACCATCCCTCTGCCCGATCGGGTTCAACCCCTGCATCCAACTAAGCCCTGGGAAGAGTCCGCCCGTAAACTGGCTAACCAAGCCGCGCCGCCGGCGCCGGTCTCCCACCCCAGCCATCTAAAAGAGGCCGCGGAGCAGGGGGCCATTTCCAAGAAGGCCCCGCCGGCGGAGTCACCGGCCCCGGCGACCGCCGCCGCGCCCGGAATTCGCCAGAGACCCCTGACCTGCGCCGAGCTGCTGGACACGGCCATCGAGGTGCGGAATGGCACCCGTTCCCGGAATCTGGCCCGCCACACCCGGTCTCGGCTCAGCCAGGAAGGGTTCACGGTGGCCAAAATTGGCAATCACCTCGATTTCGGGGCGGAAAAGACGATCGTCTTTTATCGCCCGGGCGCGGCAAGAGTCGCCCAGGTGCTGGGCCGCACTTTTTTTCCCGGGGCAGCACTGGAGGCGAGTGCCAAGCTCCATAAAGGGATGGATGTCAAAATCCTTTTAGGGGCCGACCTCTTGGACCGCCCCCAACTGATGACCCAACTGGCCGGGGAAACGCAATGAGAGCCGCAAACCACTTTATCCGGCGTCTGGCCACGGCGGTTCTGGTATTGACCCTGCCTTGCCTGGCGAGCCACTGTTCCAAGAAATCCCCCCAATCTCTCCCGTTGCGGGGCTTAACCCTAGATGAGTCGTCCAAATTCCAGGCCCTGCACGACCCCTGGCCTGACCGGAAACCCAGGCTGGCGGGGGAATTACCCGAGGATCGCCTGGAGTCTCTGGGCGATTTAGCCTTGAAAAACCGGAATTTTGAAAACTCGTTGGTTAATTATCTGAAAATTCTCCAGAAACACCCGGAGCGCTATGATCTGCACTACAAAGTGGGGGTGATTTTTCTCCTATCCGGGAAGTTGGAAGCCGCCCAGAAAGAACTGGCCCTGGTCCTGGTGCACCGGCCGGAGATGCTCCAGGCCCACGAAGCCCTGGGGCTGGTATTCCTCCAAAGCAAACAGTATCCCCAGGCCATCGACGAGTTTCAGTACGTGTTATCCCAGGACAACAGTCGGGCCAAGACCTATCACCTCCTGGGAGTCACCCTCCTGGAGTCCGGCAAGCCCGAAAGAGCCATTCATGCGCTGAAAACCGCAACCAACCTGGACCCCCGCCAGCTATCCTCCCTTATCGCCTTGTCCCAGGCCTACTTACAGCGGAAGGATTATCGGCAAGCTGCGATCACCCTTAAGCAGGCCCAAAGCCTGGATCCCCAGAGCCCAAAGGTCAATCGGCTCCTGGGACAGACCCTGGCGGCCCAAAAGCAATATCCCCAGGCCCTGGAGTTTTTTCAGAAGGCCGGCGACGAAGCCCAGGCTTATAACAATATCGGGGTATATTATTTCATGGATGGGAAATACGAAGACGCCGCCAGATGCTTTCAGCGAGCCATTGAGATCCGGCCTACCTTCTACCAGGAAGCTAAAAACAACCTCCAGAGGGCCTTGGAGAGATTGCAGGAAAGCCGAAAAGATAATAACTAGGACGGCTTCCCAGGAGGCGCAGTCATGGTGTGGGGGGCGGGGCGACAAGGTCCATGAGGCCATGGGGGAACGGTTTGCCAAACCGGAAATGGTGGGGCATATCAGCCGAGACACCCCCCCATGACCCTATGCAGCCCATTTCCCGGGAGCTTTTGGTAAACTTGGGATAGGCATTGTCTTCAATCAAATTTCTGGGGCCGGATCGGGGTCTCAAGATTTTCGGATGGCCCCCAAATAATGGGTACGCAGGAAAGGTATCAGAGACAACAGGTGGCACAACAAAACGGAATAAGGAGCCAGCCAACGGCTCAGAGGGGGAACCAAAGTGAGGCGTTGGATATCGATGCGGCATTCCGGGAAAAGACGGTAAATTTCTGATTTAGTTACCCCGCGCACATCAGGGTTCTTGGGATTATTGTACATAAAATCATACCACAGGATCAGGCCGTGGGGCTTTAGGACCCGAAGCATTTCCGCGGCCACGGCTGCTTTGAGATCGTCCTCGAGGATGGTGGTGAACACCGTGCTCTGCACCACCATGTCAAACGTGGCGTCCGGGAACTCCGTCGTCGCCGCATTGCCAGAGATCAGCCTTATCCCGGAAGGACAGCGTTGCCGGGCAAAGACCAGGCGCTCCGGCGTCAGTTCGACCCCGATAATATTCTCCGGCCGGGCCCCCCATTTCACCAGGTCGTTGATCCAGAGTCCGATGCCGCACCCGACATCCAAGATCTGTTTGTCTTCCAATCTTTCAAAGCCGTATCTTTTAAAGAGTTTTAAGACCTGTTGTTCCCGCTCCTGGATCATAAAAAGATAGCCGGGGTTGAACCAGGAATCCCGCTCCCCGCTCTGGCGCCGGACTTGGACATCCTGGATCCGTTCTTCGGCGTCGGAGAATCGGCGGCCATTTGCTCCCAGATTGCTGCTCATTGATCAAGCCTCCTTGAGTTCCGATCTCTACCCCCAATCAGCCGGGAGATCAAGGCCCACCAGCTTCCCAGGCCATAAGTAACATGAAGGAGAAAAAATAAAAACGGCATAGCCAGGATGCAGGTCCAATCGCTATGCTTGATAGCAAATTTCCCTGAGAAATACAGGGATAGTAAAACATAAGCCCCTGTGAGCAGCAAAAAAATTGTTCCGCTGGCACTAAAGACCAGGCTTCCCAGGCCCAACGCCGCCAGCCCCCCCACAAACAGGAAGGGCACCAGGTGCCGCCAACGGGACTCGCGCCAGGTTACCATGACCCAGTAACCATTCCAGAATGCCTGCCGGAGAAAACCGGGGACTTGGGAACGGCAAAAATAGGTGGTTATGAGCTCCGGAGAGAGATAAAACTTCCAGCCTAGATTTCGGATCCTGAAGTGCAATTCGATATCCTGGTTGCGGTCCAGATCTTCCCGAAAAAGCCCCACCGCATCGAAGACCCATTTCCAATAGAGACCGTAAGCCACTGTATCCACCACTCCCGGAGTTTGGGAATAACGAAATTTGGAGTTTCCCACCCCAAACGGCGATGAGACTACCCGGGCGATGGCCTGCCCCCAGAAGCCGGCGCCTTTGGTCTCCAAGGTGCCGCCTACACAAACTACTCCTTCATTCTGGAATCGCCTCAGGAGATTTACCCCGTAAGAAATATAATATGGCGGCAAAGAAGCATGGGCATCAAAACGGCAGAGGATCTCGCCGCGAGCCGCCTTAATGCCCAGGTTCCATCCGGAGGCCAGCATAAGCTGGTGATTATCCAGGATAGTTATCATCAAATCAGGATGCTGCCGGGCGAACTCCTGGGCGATAGCCTTGGTGCGGTCCTCCGAAATGCCGTCCACTATAATGAGTTCACGCCTAGGGGCCGGGTAATCCTGGTGCAAGTAATCATCGAGTATGCCAGGAAGGAACTGCTCGGCATTGCGGGCCACGATCAGAAAGCTCACCAAAGGGAGCTGGGCGTGGTTCTCAACCATTGCCGATAATCTCTCTCATCTCGATAATATAGGAATTGCGAAGGCCTTCATGGGCTGAATCAATGGAGATTTGGTCACCCTGAGGGGACCACCGGGGATGGAGATCACATCGGTTGGGTCCCTCAAAGCGCCAAGGAGCCAAGAAGCTTCCGACCTCCACAAACTCCGAGGTCTTTAGGTTAAAAAGAAACAGATGGCGCATCCTGCCTTTGTCCGGATAAGTATCGGTGGCCAGCCAGGTTCGGTCCGGCGAAAAGGAAGGGTGCCCATCTCCCCAGGTATCAAGCAGACCGTCGCCAATAATGGTGAAATCCGAGGAATGATCTTGAAATAGAAAATATTTATCTCCCCAAGGCTCCTTTCGGGCCCAGGCCAGCAGCCGGTCATCGTCCAACCAGGCATAATGGGACACCATGCGGTTATCCGCCAGGCAATAAAGATCCCGCCCGTCCCGGCTGTTAGCGGTATAAAGGCGGGAAAACCTCCCCTGGGGGCCCATCCAACGGTGCATGAAGGCGAAACGGGAGCCGGAAGGAGAGTATAGTATATGGTTGACCTTGTGCACCGCGGTGGCCATAGTTGAATGTGGATTACTGGCTTTGAGTGCTTCCAGGCTGATAATCAACTCCGGCTCTCGGCCGGCAATATCCATTCGCCAGATGCCGTCCTGCGCCTCGGGTAATTGGCCGGAAAGATTGACCACCGCGATGGCGTAACCATATTCCGACTGCAGGAGGTCCAACCGTTTATAGTTTAAGGTTAAGGCTTCGGTTGCCTTGGGGTGTACCACTTGCACGGGCAGCGGCAAGGTCTGGACCAGTTCCCGAGAGAAGACATTAACGATCTTGGCAACCAGACAGTTATTGGCTACGGCGTTAAAAATACATAGGTCACTTTGAGGCGTCAACCAGCCCAGCATGGCCCCTTGCTGGAAATTGAACGCCGTGGTCTCGTCGATTATCTGGAGATGCTTTTGCTGGGTATCATAAAGGGCGATATTCAGTTTTCCCGGGGCCGCGACTATATGGGTCAGGTAATATTTGCCATCGGCGCTCCAGGGGGATTTGTCGAAATAGCCGAAAAAGGCTCCTTCTTCATGACTTGGCCGCTCAGGGATAATTGCGTCAGAAATAACGGCCAAAGGATGCAGTTGACACCCCTCTCCTTTCTGGCGATGAAAGAAGTAATTCAACCGTTGATAGCCCATCTTGGACAGGGACCGGAGCCGGGGGAACCGGTCCATGGTCTTGGCAATTTTTCGTTCGAAAAGATTATAGTTCATTATTATATTCCCACATGACCGGGTGAACTTCAGAGGGCGGAAATTCCCTGGCCGGAAAATACTATGTCCCGGTACCAACGGTAGGTCAATTCCATCCCCTGCTCCAGGCTGAACCGGGAGCGGTAGCCCGTCAGTCCCAGGGTCTTGCTCATCTCGGGGCAGCGCCGGGCCGGCGACCCCGGGGCCTCCGGCTGCGGCATCAAAACCAGGGGTTTGCCCACCACCTTGACAATCAGTTCCGCCAATTCCCCTATGGCCACTTCGGGCGACTGATTGCCGACGTTGAAGGTTTCGCCCTGGCCTTCCTGGAGTTCCGCTACCCTGGTCATCATCTCCACCGCGTCTTCAATAAAACAGAAGGTGCGCCGGTGGTTCACGGAATATACCGCCAAGGCGCCTCCGGCCGGGGCTTCATGGGCCCTCTGGAGGAGCTCCGGGATGACATGGGACAGCCCCATGCGAGGGCCATAGAAATTGTGGGGTCGGATAATGGTGCAGGGCAGACCGCTCTGGTGGCACAAGGCCTCCCCGTAAATCTTGGACAACATGTAGGAGGTGCGGGGGTGCTTCAGGTGGGTCACGGCCAAGGGGGTCGACTCGGGAGTGGGGATGGGCAGGGTGAAATTCTGGAGCGTCCCGGCGTAGACCTCGCTGGTGGAGGTAAAGACGAACCGCTGTAGATTATCTTGACGCCCGGCCAATGACAGGACCTGGGCCAACATGAAGGTATTGTCCAGGAGCACGGCGTAGGGCCGCTGCAAAACGTGCCTTACCCCGATGATGGCAGCCAGGTGGTAAATATAGCGGTAATCTCGGCCTAACCTTTCCATGGAGTGGGGATTAAGCAAGTCGGCCTCGATGAACTTCACTTGGGGCTGTTGCAAGAGGGTCTGGAGGGCGGGGTCGGCCACGCCCCGAGCCAGGTTGTCCACCAGGTCGATGCGGCAGCCCCCGGCGGACAGCTTCCGGGCCAGGTGGTACCCGATGAACCCGGCTCCCCCGGTAATCAGGACCTTGGTCATGCCATTTCCCCGCGCCCGATGCTCCAGTATTTGATCCCGGCCGCCTTGAGGGCCAACAACTGAGCCCTGGTAAGCACCTGGTTGGTGTCGAACACCAGAGGCCGGCCCCCATTAAGCCAGGCCGAAATATCCAACCGAAGATACGGCTCATGGGGAACCGCAAAGACCACGGCATCGGCCTCCCCGGCGGCAGGCAGCTCGGGACTCAGGGTCAGGTCCATTTCGGACCAGTAGGAGACGTAGGGGTCATGGCAGACTATGTTGGCGCCCCGGGCCCGGGCTTCTTCCACAAAGGTCTGGGAGGGAGAATTGCGGGTATCCCCAACGTCCTGGCGGTAGCTCACCCCCAGGAGCACCAGGGTTTTCCCCTGCAAATTACCTCCCAGGAGTTCCTGGATCTTTTCCAGGCTCACTAAAGGCATGACCCGATTGGCCTCCACGGCCATGCGGCAAAAGGGAAAATCCAGGTCCGGCGCCCCGAAGATCTCCTGGGCGGCAATGGCGGCCATCAACGGGTCCTTGGTCAAACAGTACCCCCCCACCCCAAAGCCCGGCTGCCGCAAGTTTGAGTGGGTGGGCCGCATCCGGATGGCTCGGATCACCTCGAACAGGTCCACGTTGAGCCGTTCGGCGAACCGGCCCCACTCTTCCACAAAGGCGATGTTGACCGCCCGGTAGCTATTTTCCAGGACCTTGCCGATTTCCGAAGCCGTGGTGGAGCAAAGTCTGGTTAAAGGAAACCGCTGGACATTGATGACCTCAGACAGAAAGGCCTCGCAGGCGTCGGCCGCGGCCATCGTGTGGCCTGCATAGATCCGCCAGAAAGTCAATTACAACCGCCTAAAGGCGGTGGCTTGAAACAGGGGACGCCTGAAGGCGGCTCAAGGGGCTAAGGTGAAGTCGCCATCGTGGGCACGCTCTTCGAGGTCTTGCGTCGCTATGTA
>Ga0172371_10007481_pt1 | contig 15541 bp, 17 predicted proteins | sample Lak12m_FD_114543 | JGI IMG/M metagenome (GOLD analysis project Ga0172371, IMG submission 114543) | Freshwater microbial communities from Kabuno Bay, South-Kivu, Congo - kab_022012_12m | ecosystem: Environmental > Aquatic > Freshwater > Lake | place: Democratic Republic of the Congo: South-Kivu... | reverse complement strand
ATGACTACTCTCTGCGGGGCCAAGGTCCCACCGGAAAGACTGGATGAGTTCATAAGGGTGGTAAATTCTTATCCTGGGGTAACCCACAACTACTTACGCAGGCACGCCTTCAATGTCTGGTTTACCTTTATCGCTGAGTCTTCAGAGGCTATTGAGAGGCAGCTTGGAGAGATAACCGAGAAGACCGGCGTTAAGGTTTACGACTTCCCTGCCGTGCGTTTATTCAAGATCAGGGCTGAGTTTAAGGTCTAAGCTGATAAATCCCCATCTTCATAAATCACCCTATAAAGGCCAGGCCCCATTAGATCCAAATGAGAATTGTGGCGATCTCCATGTCAGTGGGGCTAGCAATGTAGGGTGGGCTTTGCCCACCAAGGGAATGATGGTGGGTAAAACCCACCCTACGGGACTGTTTTGCGCAAGCGATTGTATAGAAGGCGGATAGGGGGGGTATACAACGTAAGCAACAATGCCCTCCTGCTCCTCTCTAACTTGCTACTTGCAGTGCCTCTTGCGCCTCGCGGGGTAATTGGACAAAAATGAAATAGGACTGGGGATAAAGATAATCTTCTCCAGATTCATCAATGATTCTGGAATATCCTTCCTTTTCGGCCTCGTCATCTTGAAGGACTTGATAAATCTTACGCTTCTCCAAATCCTCACAGTCCTTATTCTCTATGCAAAGCGCAAATTTTTTATGTTCTTTTCCCTTTGCCATACCTTTAATCCAAAAATCTCTTAATTTTTATTTTCTTTTTGCCAATGCCATGGGCTTCATACCAGTGTAGCTCAGCTTTGCGTATCCTTACACTCTCGAGACTGATTTTTGCTATCCCTTTGAGTTTTCGCCATCGACCAGGACCATACTGTTTCTGAATCCGCATTATATCCCGAATCTTTCCCCCTATGGCAATGGTTTCAATCCCCTCGATTTCCCCAATTATCTCAAAATGCACGGGATTTTTTACCCCTATAATTTAGGATCATTCTATATACCTAACGGATGCGGATTGGAAGCAAGCTCCCGTAGTGTAGGGGGCTATCAACGCCTCCTCAGCCGGTCAATTTTACTAGACAGTCCTCTGTACGCTATCAAAATTGATGTATATTTTCAATGAAATATTGACGATTTCTATGTATCGTGGTCATTATAAAAAGTGGTTTGTTGCAGTGTGAGGATAAAGTGATGAGTTCAGGAGAGGAGATAGCATGAAGCGGATTGCCAAGTTGCTCTTTGAGGCCGGGATGTTGAAAAAGACGCCGCGCACCGGCTTCCGTTTTCTGGGTTCCGGGCAGGAATCAGTGGCGGATCATTCCTACCGGGTCATTCTCATCGGATATGTGCTGGCCGGGCTTTCAGCGGGTGTCGATCGGTCTAAGGTAATGGAGTTATGCCTATTCCACGACCTGATTGAGGCCCGCACCGGGGACCTGAATTATGTTTACAAGGACTATGCTACGGTGGACTCGGCCAAGGCGGTCGCTGCTCTGACCAAGGACCTCGATTTTGGGGAGGACATCGCCGGATTAATAACAGAGTTCAAATCCGGCCACACCGAAGAGGCGAAATTAGCCCGGGACGCCGATCAGTTAGACCTCATCCTTGAGCTCAAAGAGCAGCATGACCTTGGGAATAAGTTTGCCCGGGAGTGGCTTGCACACGTAGTCGAACGGATCACCACCCCGGCCGGCCAGGAGCTTGCCGGGGAGATATTGGAGACCGATTTCTGTTCCTGGTGGCTGGATGAGTACAGGGAGAGATAAAGAAAGTGGAGATCAGGAGGTAGGATCCATTAGCACACTCTCATGCAATAAGTGCGGGACGTGTATGAGTGTCTGTCCCGTTTACCAGGTAACGGGGCTGGAGGCCTATTCCCCACGGGGTAAATTGAGTCTTATCGAGGCGAACCGGGAAGGCAGGTTACCGTTTTCTGACCGCTTTGAAGAATTGCTCTCCTACTGTCTCCTTTGCGGGGCCTGTACAACTGTCTGTCCCGCCGGGGTAAATGCGGATGCCTCCATACAGAAAGCGCGGGCAAGGTTGGTCGAAGAGAAGGGGCTCCCGGCGGGGAAACGGTATTTTTTCCATTACCTTCTGGATTCTGAACATCTTTTGCCTTTTATATTAAAAGGCAGTTCCCTGATCCAGGGCCTCCTTTGCAAAAGAATCCCGGAAGACAGCGGCCTTCATTGTCGATTTCCGATTCCTCTGTTGACCGGAAGGTCATGGCTGCCGCCATTGGCGCCGACCTTTTTTCTGGATAATGACCTGCCCCAGGAAACAAGCGCCCCGGCTAAGGCGGCTTACTTTACAGGGTGCATCACAAATTATCTCTTTCCTAACGTAGGGAAGGCTACCCTGAATATTTTTGACTTTCTCGGAGAGCCTGTATGGGCGCCCAAGAAGCAGAAATGCTGTGGGTTCCCGGCCTTTTGTGCCGGGGATGAAGAGACGGCGCGTTCCCTGGCCAGAGCCAATATATCTGCATTTATGGATGGACGGTTCGATTACATCGTTACGACCTGTGCCTCCTGCAGCTCCCATCTAAGATTTAATTACCCCAGGCTCCTGGCTGATGACCCGGTTTTCGCAGAAAAAGCGGCGGAATTTTCGGCAAAAGTGGTGGATATATCGGTCTTTTTGTTCCATAACAAGGGTTTTTCCCGGCAGCTATCGGACCTCACGCCGAAAACCAGCAGCCTGAAGGTGACGTATCATGATCCCTGCCATTTTCGGTTTAGAGAAAAGATATTCGAGGAGCCGCGTCTGCTCATCAAGTCGCTGCCCGGAGTTGATTTTCGCGAACCGGCAGGCGGAGCTGCGTGTTGTGGGCACGGCGGGTTGTTTAATATAACTCATTATGACCTGTCCCAGGAGATTTTTGATAAAAGGATGGCCGGGTTTAGAGAGACGGGAGCAGATACCTTAGTCACCAGTTGTATGGGTTGCCTGTTACAGTGGAAGGAGGGTCTGGTTAGGCATGGGCTTAATGCGCAGGCCATGCATCTGGTGGAGTTATTCGATATGTTTTTATCAAAATGAGCCACCTATTTCGGGGATAGACATTTTCCTTGACATGCAATCTCTATTTTGTTACACACAAGCTGAACTGTGATTCAGTTAGGTAACTGCAAAAATAACCACAGAGTACACAGAGAAAATCTGGAGAATTTTCAAGAAGCAAAAAGGAAGCGATTAAGAGAAAAAAACATAAGTGCTGCTGGAATCTCTGGTTAGGAGGATAGATATGAAAAACAAGGGCATTCTGTTAACGATAGTTTTGGCTGTTTTTATAATAGCTACTTGTGCTTACGCCCAGGAAGAGGTGCTGAAACTGGAGCATAAGGCCTTTGAAAAACGACAGAGGCCGGGCGTAACATTCCTGCATGCCCAACACTTTGCTACCATTGAGTGTACGGCGTGCCATCATTTTTATGTAGATGGGCAGAACGTCTGGGATGAGTCGCGGGAGACGAATTGCGCGGCCTGCCACGGGCTGAAGGCTGAGGGCAAGAAGATGGGGCTTATGAAGGCGTTTCACGAGAACTGCGTAGGTTGCCACCGGGAGACCAAACCGGCGGCAGGCAAGTCACTCCCGGTGATGTGTGGCGAATGTCACAAAAAATAAATATGCAGATGTAGTTTTCTAAAACGGGAAGTTTATAAACTTCCCGTTTTTTTCTTTTGCGGAGCGTATTATTAATGACGGCTCGGTAAGAAGTCAATTTCTCACGCAAGGGCGCGAAGACCGCGAAGGAAAAATGAAAATCTGGAAATCAATAAATCAGTAATAAAAGATTTTTTCATGAGTTTATGAGTTCCAAATTTTATTCTTTTTGCGTCCTTGGCGGCTTTGCGTGATATTTTGGATGTTGTTTTTTATCTTGACAAAGAGTGTGTTTAGGTATATCCAATCCCGTAATTTGCTGGAAGGAGAGAGTGAACCAATATGAGCCCAGGTAGCTTTTCTGGCGGTATTTGCTTGTCTATTTCAGACGCAAGCGCAAACAAACCCTTCGAACGTATCATCCCCTCCGGTGTTGTAACTATCCCTCTCAGGCAGGATCTCGGCGGAATTTGCAATGCCAAGGTCAAAAAGGGTGATGAGGTCAAGGTCGGACAGGTAATCGGTGAAAGCGCCGGTCCGGAAGGCGCCTCTATCCATGCCACGGTTTCCGGTAAAGTAGCCGACGTAATAAAGGCCTATCCCCATTTTTCAGGGGGATTCGTCCCGGCTGTGCTCATAGAATCTGATGGCAAGGATGAGTGGGTGGGACTGGAGGGCAGCGCGGATCCCATGGCCGCCATACAACAGGCGGGAATTGTTGATTTTGATATAAAACCGGTCCCGCTTGTGGCTAAGCTCAACGAGGCAAAGTCTCGCCGGGCTAACGCCCTTATTGTGAATGCCATGGACATAGAGCCGGTACTCTCGAGCCGGTCACGTCTGTTGTCTGAAAGGGTTCAGGAAGTGGCCTGCGGGATAGACACTATAAAAAACATAATCGGCGCGGCATCGGTGTATGTTGCCGTCGATAAAGGTGCGTCTCAGGCTATGTCCGCTGTCGGTTCCGCCTGCGGTGGCGCGGCTACCGTAGTGGGGTTAACCCCTAAGTATCCCCAGGCTGTTGACCTCTTACTGGTAAAGTCGATACTGGATAAGGAAGTGCCCTGTACAGAGGCCTATTGCGTGGCCGATATAGGGGCCCTGGTCCTGAGTGTCGAGACAGTGGCGGCGGTGGGTCGGGCTATGGCGGAGAAGAAGCCGGTGGTGGACAGGTTCATAACCGTTACCGGGACCAACGGGACCGGCGCCAAAAATGTCCAGGTAAGGATCGGCACGCCGATTAAAGAGGTTCTGGGACACTGTGGTGTCTCGGTTGAGGGGATGGGGAAGGTTATAGCCGGCGGCCCCATGATGGGCACGGCTATTGCCAATACCGAAGCGCCCGTAACCAAAGAGATACTGGGCATCTTTGTCCAACATGAGAAAGAGATCGCCAAATATGATCCGGCGGTCTGCATTAAGTGCGGGGTATGTGTTGAGGTCTGTCCGGTAGGGTTGATGCCGTTTATAATCTCCGGTTTTTCAGAAAAAGGGATGTATCCAAAGGCGCAAGCCAATGACATTTTTACATGTATTGAATGTGGGTGCTGTGCTTATGTATGCCCGGTGAAAATCCCGATGGTGCACTGGATAAGATTCGGCAAGGCACAAATTATGGCGCAAAGGAGTAGTGAATGAAAGCACCAGAACTTGTTGTATCCGCAACGCCGCATATCCATAGCGGCAATTCCGTTCAAAAGATGATGCTTAATATAATTATCGCCCTGCTCCCGGCTGTAGCTATCGGTATTTATTTCTATGGCATGGGTGCCTTAGTGGTAGCGGCCGTTTCCGTAGTTTCGGCAGCGGCTTGGCAGGCTATCCTTCAGAAGATGATGGGACGGAAGGTTACCATCAATGACCTGACCGCAGTGGTAAGTGGTCTCCTCTTTGCGGCAATCCTTCCACCCACGTTGCCGTGGTGGATGATCGTGATCGCCACCTTGATTATGATCCTTCTCGGGAAAGAGATTTACGGCGGGTTGGGTTGTAACCCATTTAATGGGGTGCTGGTAGCCTACGTTGCCTTAAAAATCTCTTACCCGGAGGCCATGATTACCTGGACGCCGCCGGCCGGTGATATAATGACCGAGCTGCCGCCGCTCCAGGTCTTGCGAGATGAGGGGGTCGGGGTTATCTGGGAATACTTTACCGTGAAAGACTTGGTTATTGGTAAGGTGGCCGGCACGATTGGGGAAGGCTCCAAAATGCTTCTCCTGATAGGGGGACTCTTCCTACTATTAAGGCGGAATTTTTCCTGGCATATTCCGGCCGGTTTCCTGGCGGGTATTGTCATCTTATCTGGTATTTTATGGATGGCCAATGCCGAAAAGTACGCCAGCCCGCTTTTCCATCTCCTGACCGGTGGCAGCCTGTTGGCGGCCTTTTTCCTGGCTACCGATTCCACCACCTCGCCGGTTACCCCGATGGGTATGGTATTATCCGGGTTACTTGGTGGAATGCTTGCGGTGGTTATACGGGCTTGGTCCCAGTGGGAAGATGGGGCTTACTTTGCGGTCTTTATGGCCAGTACATTAACCCCGCTTTTAGATTATATCAAACCGAGGGTTTACGGGAGGGTTAAAGCCAGTGCAAGTTCGTGAAATTATTAAGATGATCGTTGTGTTGACGCTTGTGGCCGCTGTCTGTGGAGGCGGGTTATCGCTTGTTAAACTGGCTACAGCGGAACAAATTGCCTATCAGCAGATAAAGTTCATCAAGGAGCCTGCCTTGAAGAAGGTGTTGACCGGGTATGATAATGACCCCGTCACAGACCGGAAGGACATCGTGACCGGTAAGGACAAGAAGGGTAAGGACGTGGTAACCACCTTCTTTTTTGCCAAGAAGGCGGGGAAGGTCATCGACGTGGCTTTCGAAACCAGCGCTACCGGATTTCATGGCGAGATTGGGGTAATGATGGCCGTTAACCCTGAGATTGACAAGCTGGATGGCATAGCCATTACTTCTCAGTCCGAGACGCCGGGGGTCGGCAGCAGGGTGGCGGATGACCCGTCCTTCTGCGCCCAGTTCAAGGACAAGCCTTTGACGGCTAATTTCAGCCTTGGAGGCGAGGTTCAGGGGCTGAGCGGGGCCACGGTATCCTCGACCGGCGTAAGCAATGCGGTAAAGACCGGGGTGGAGACTTACAAGAAATATAAACCCCAGTTGGGCGTATAAAATTTAAGGAGGTTTGTATAAATGGCGCGTATTGTCAGCGAATTCACCAAGGGCCTCTGGAAGGAGATTCCGCCCTTCCGTTTCGTTCTCGGCCTGTGCTCGACCCTGGCCGTGACTACGGATGTGGTCAATGGTGTGGGCCTGGGGGCCGGGGTCATTTTTGTGACCACCATGGGTAACGTCTTTATTTCCTTGCTGCGAAAAATTATACCGGATAAGGTGAGGATAGCGGTATTTATTGCCATTATTGCCAGCGCGGTCATCATAGTAGAGCTGGTGATGCAGGCCTACTTCTATCCGCTTTTCCTGGTGCTCGGCATCTGGATACCGCTTATAGTGGTTAATTGAGTGCCCTTGGGACGGGCGGAGGCCTTCGCCCGCAAAGAGCCGGTCGGGCTCTCTCTGGCTGATGGATTAGGGATGGGATTAGGGTTTACCATATCATTGGTTGTGGTATCGACCATTCGGGAGATACTGGGTAAGGGTTCCTGGTTCGGGATACCGGTTATGCCGGAGGGCTATCCGGGCATGCCGTACCTTCTCAAACCACCGGGGGCATTTGCCTTGCTGGGTCTGCTTCTCGGCATCATGAATTTTATTTCCTTGAAGCTGGAAGCCAAGAAGTAATCTGAAAGGAGAGTTTGCGTTATGGAACAAAGCTGGTTCATGTTTATACTTTCAGCTATCATTATAAATAACATCCTCCTGATAAGGTTTCTCGGGAATTGTCCCTTCCTGGGGGTTACCACGGCCATGGACAGCGCCCTCGGGATGTCGGCCCTGTATATTCGTCAATGTCCTGTCCGGGGTTCTCTGCTGGATATTTCAGAAGGCGGTACTGGATACCCTGGGTCTGGAATATCTCCAGACCCTGGCCTTTATCCTGATCATCGCCGGGTTGGTCCAGTTTGTGGAGATGGTGGTCCAGAAGGTATCACCGGCGCTTTACCGGGCCTTGGGTATCTATCTGCCGCTCATTACCACCAACTGCATGATCTTTGGCGTGGCAGTTTTAAACATCCGGGAGGACTATGATTTTATGCATACAGTGGTTTATTCTATCGCCACTGCGCTCGGCTTCAGTCTGGCCATGGTCATCATGGCCGGCATCAGGGAAAGGATGGCGATTGCAAATATACCGAAGCTATTGGACGGGGTGCCGCTTGGGTTGATTACGGCCGGGATGATAGGCCTTTCCTTTTTCGGACTGGCCGGCGTATCTTAAATCTGGAATACAGGTGAGGTTTCTATGGGACCGATAGTTATAGCAATAGGGGCAATGGGGGCGTTAGGCCTGGGACTGAGTGTAATCCTCGGGGTGGCCAGCAAGGTATTTTATGTCTATGTTGACCCGCGTATTACCCAGGTAGCCGACGTGCTGCCCGGCGCTAATTGTGGCGGCTGCGGTTATGCGGGCTGCAGCGACTGTGCGGCGGCTATTGTAGAAGGCAAGGCGCCGGTTAATGCCTGTAAGGCCGGCGGCGCCGGTACGGCCGCGGCCGTGGCCCAAGTGTTAGGTGTTTCAGCGGCGGTTGGAGAGCGCGAGGTCGCCAGGATCTTCTGTAAAGGTGACAATAGCAAGGCCGAAAGAAAGTTCAGATACATGGGTATTAATGACTGCCGGGCGGCCATGCTGGTCTCCAGTGGTGATAAATCTTGTAGCTACGGATGCCTGGGGCTGGGCACATGTGTGGCCAATTGTCCGTTTGGGGCGCTCAGCATGGGGGAAGACGGCCTGCCCAAAGTAGATGATGAGAAATGTACGGCCTGCGGGACGTGTGTCAAGGTGTGTCCGCGGCATATCCCTAAGGTGGTTCCGGTATCGCAGAAAGCGGCTAGTCTGTGCTCTTCGCATGATGTCGGCAAGCTGGTCAAGGAGATCTGCGATGCCGGCTGTCTGGGCTGCGGCCTCTGCAAGAAGGCGTGTCCGGAAAAGGCGATTGAGATCGTGAAATTCCTTTCCGTAGTGGATGCCAAAAAGTGCACCGGATGCGGGGCATGCTTTGAGAAGTGCCCGACGGGAATTATTCAGAGCTTGGTTTTTACCGTAGTATGAGGAGGCGTTGAATGTCTCAGAAGATATTGATAGCCATGGATGAGTCGGAATATTCCATGAAGGCGGTACAGTATGTGGCTGATACCGTGAACCCAAAGGCCGTGGAGATAACCCTTTTTAGCGTGCTGCCGGAGGCGCCGGGCACCGGCCTGGAAAAGGAGCCGTCGCTGATTCCCCTTTTTCAGAGCCGGGTAAGTGAGTTAAAGGGTCTTACGGAAGAGAAGCGCAAGATAATGGAATCCGCTACGGCTTCAGCCAGGAAGATTCTGGAGGGAGCAGGGATACCGGGCAACAAGATAGGCGTCAAGATACAGGTAAAGAAGGTCGGTATAGCCAGGGACATCATGTTTGAGGCCCAGGAAGGAAAATATAACGCCATTGTCGTCGGGCGAAGAGGTGTTTCTGCCATAAAGGAATTTATGTTCGGCAGCATTTCGAATAAGGTGGTAAGCTTTGCGCGAAACTGCACGGTCTGGGTTGTGGATTGAGGATGGCCCGTATTCGTGAAGAAGAAGGCGAGGTAATTGCCGTCAAAGGCAACCAGGCTAAGGTCAGGATCAAGTGCAGTCCAGCCTGTGACAGTTGCTCAAGCCACAAGACGTGCGGGTTGTTTGGTGAAGGTGAGATGGTGCTTACGGCATTAAATAGCGTAGGGGCCTCCAGGGGTGAGAGGGTGCGCGTCTCACTCAAGGTAGAGGGGGAAGTAAAGGCATCTGTTATCTTATATCTTGTTCCCCTGGTTGGGCTGATAGCCGGGGCGCTGATAGGCTATCACTCGCAGGTTTTGGGCGACAAGGATATTTCAGGGGCTGTTTTTAGTCTTTTATTTGTGGTGCTTGCCTTCATCGGCATAAGATATTATGCCCACATCAAATATAGCGGAGATCAGTCCTACAATCCAATAATTACTAAGGTAGTGGCTTAGCTGGAAAGCCATAAGATTCTGCATAGGATACTGGAGGGGAATACTTATGACTCGAGGGAAGTTGTCGTTGCTTTTTTTACTGATATGTCTAACCGTACTTCCATCGGTTGCGCTGGCCTCTGAGGCCGGGCACGGGCATGGAGGGATTAATTTAGGAGAGGTGCTGCCTCTTTATAGCGCCATACCATTTGCGGGCATGCTCCTTTCCATCGCCCTTATGCCGCTTTTCCTGCCGAAATTCTGGCATCATCATTTCGGGAAGGTTTCCGCCTTTTGGGCCATAGCAGTGGCTATCCCCATGGTTATTGCCTACGCAGGCACGGCCCTCTTTGAGTTCTGGCACGTAGTAGCTGCGGATTATATACCATTCATCATCCTCCTCTGGGCGCTATTTACTGTGTCCGGAGGTATCCTCCTGCGGGGCACACTGCGCGGTACGCCGGTGGTGAATACGGTCATGCTCATCATAGGCACGGTGCTGGCCTCGTGGATGGGCACTACAGGAGCGGCCATGCTGATGATACGGCCGTTCCTCCGCGCCAATAGCTATCGCAAGAACCGGAGTTTCATGGTTGTATTCTTTATCTTCCTGGTGGCCAATGTCGGCGGGGCCTTAACCCCGCTTGGCGACCCGCCGCTCTTCCTGGGATTCCTGCACGGTGTGCCCTTCACCTGGACATTTAATATACTGCCCCAAATGCTGGCGGTTGCGGCCATAGTCCTCTGCATATACTTTGTGGTCGATACCTACATGTATAAGAAGGAGGGGATAACCGCGCCGGCGGAGGAGGGGCCCAAGGAGCCTCTTGGGCTGGATGGGGCCTTGAATTTCCTCTTCCTGGTCGGTATCGTGGGGGCGGTCTTGATGAGCGGCTTAGTTGACTGGGGATCGGTCAATATGTTTGGCGCACACCGGGCGGTGGCTGATCTGGCCCGGGATGGTATCCTGATCCTCATGGGCGTACTTTCCCTGGTGACTACCTCCAAGAAGGTCAGGGAGGACAATGATTTCACCTGGGCCCCGATCCTGGAGGTGGCCTACCTCTTTGCCGGTATATTCATAAGCATGGTTCCATGTCTGCTCATCCTGAAGGCGGGAACCAAGGGCGCGCTGGCCTTCCTGATCGAGGCGGTGAAGGAGCCGGCCCACTATTTCTGGGCCGCGGGCATACTTTCCAGCTTTCTGGACAATGCCCCGACCTATTTGACCTTCTTCAGCACGGCGCTCGGCAGTTACTACCCCGGCATGCCGGAGGCCCAGGCGGTGCCTAAACTCATTGCCGAGAACGCCATCTATCTCAAGGCGATTTCCTGCGGGGCGGTCTTCATGGGGGCTAATACTTATATTGGCAACGCCCCGAACTTTATGGTAAGATCTATTGCTGAGGAGGCAGGCACGCCCATGCCGAGCTTCTTCGGATATATGGTCAAGTATTCCATTCCCGTGCTTTGTACGACCTTTGTGGCTGTAACCTTTATCTTCTTCATGTAAGGGAGGGCTGTATGAAAAAGGTTCTGTTTGCGACTAAATTCAGGGAATTGGCCTTTGATGCCCTGGAGTCCCTTCTGGATTTGAAGGCGGCCGGGCTTAAGGAGGTAATCCTTACCTACATAATTCCACGTGAGGAAGTGGCCTTTGTGCCTTACGGGGGCTACATGAAGGATGAGGAGGAGCGACTCAGGGAGCAGGCCCGGATCCGGTTTGAAGACTGGCAGGAGGCCCTTTCCAAGGGGGGGGTGGATAGTAAAATCCGCATCGAGGTCGGTGAGCCGGTTCCAAAGCTAGTCAGAATTGCTGAAAAGGAGAAGGTCAACCTGATTGTAGCCGGACGGAAAAAACGGACGGCCCTGGAAAAAGTCTATGTGGGTTCACATACCCTGGATTTATTGCGCCGGAGTACGGCCATCCCGGTCCTTATAAGCAAGTACATGGTTTATTGTGATATGGAGGGACAATGTGTAAGGCGTGTTAATGAACACCCCTTCCAGAGGCCCTTGTTTGCTACCGACTGGTCGAAGCCTTCAAAGAATGCCCTTGAATTTATCACAACCATGAAGGGCGCCGTGGATAAGGTGGATGTGGCCCACATCATTGGGGTTAAGATATCCAAGAGCCTCGATAAAAGTGAGCTGAACCGTATCGAAAAAGAGAGTAAAGAGAGGCTGGACAAATACTGCGCGACCCTGAAGAAGGCGGGGGTCAAGGCCGAACCCCATCTGACCGCCGGGCGTACTGCCAGCGAGATTATACGACTTTCCCGGGGATTAAACTCCACCATGATTGTACTGGGGACGACAGGAAAAGATCGCGTTAAGGAGTTTTTTGTCGGTAGTGTCTCTCACCGCATAGCCGAGGCATCTGAGCTTCCGACGCTGTTGGTACCGTAAAAATCCCCCTTAGCCCCCTTTCCCAAAGGGGGAATGGTGTGTGTTCCCTATTTTCAATAGGGGATGATTTTTTGACTCGTTTCCAAAGTGGGGATGAATATTACCCCTCTTTGGTAAAAGTGAGATTAGCAATAAAAAACGCCAGCTCATTCTACATGAACTGGCGTTTTTGTTTTAGGTATCCCTTAGTAGGGTGATGATACCGCCGCGTAGGAGCAGCATCCTGCTGCGCGACCCCTATCAGGCCGTCTTCCAACCTTTAGAAGCGAATTTCTTATTCCCGCTGGTTATTATTACCATAGCCTCCACATTCGGCAATGCCTCTACAAGCCGCATGCCTTTTTCTATGCCTTCAACAAAGACGGTGGTAGAAAGCGCATCGGCCTCCATGACCGTGGGAGCGGTGATGCTTACACTGGCCAGATCCCTGGGAGACCGGCCGGTATGCGTATCAATAATGTGGTGGTAGAGCTTTTCCCGGTCAAAGTAAACCTCATAGTTACCGGACGTGGCCACCGCGCCATTGTTTAATGCTATTGTTTGAAGATATGGTTTTTGCTTCCTGGGATCGGTAATGCCGATCTTCCAGGACTTATTCGGGCCGTTCCCGCCGATAGCCCGGATATCCCCACCGGCGTTGATCAGTGCATACTGCACACCCATTTTTTTCAGGGTATTGGCGGCTTCGTCAACAATGTAGCCTTTAGCTATGCCATCGAGGGTAATGCCCATGCCTTCTTTCAGAAAGCGGATACCTTGTTTATTGAACTGTATCTTATCGGCATCAACCAGGGCCAATTTTTCTTGGACTTTTTCTGATGACGGCGCATGTCCGGTCCTGGCAAATGCTTCTTTATAGAGGTCAACAAGGGGTTGGACTGTTATGTCAAAAGAACCCTGACTCAGGAAGTGAAAGTAGGAAGCCTTGCTCATAACCTGTGCTAATTCGGGGCAGACGTCTTTGAGCTGGCCTTTATGGTTTAACCATGATACCGGGGTGCTGTTAGAGTAGCGGTCAAATACCTTGACCAGTTTCTCCATCCGTGCAAAGCCCTTTTCCACGGCCTCAAGGGCCTTGTCCTGAGATGGATGCAGCACGGTTATATTGACAAAAGTGCCCATAAGAGGAATGGTCCTGCTGACCTGATTAAGACCGTTAGAAAGTCTGGCCTCGGATGATGTTGGGAAAACATTGGGAACGGCCATACCGAGACCGAGCATGCCTATAATCTTAAGACAATCTCTCCGGCTGGTTAAGGCCTGTGGTCCATTTTTAATGCCAGTCTTATCCATTCTAACCTCTCCTTTCTAAATCTCCGTTAAACATTCTCACCAATAAGGTCCTTACAAAAGTCATTAATTGCATCTGTAGCTGCAAACTTTAGCTTGCGCAGTTTACCAGTCAATACTTGATTTTCATAGACCATAACCATTCATTAGTCAAGGGTTTTCTGTGGCGTAATGGATAATTATTGACGGAGCAAACTGCCCGGTATTACAGCCCTGATTTGTGGATGGTTCATTGTGGGCTTGACTGGGGATGAAAATACATTTAATGTATAATTTATAAATATTGCAACCGGTTATAAAAACAAATAACGGGGGTTTAGGGGATAATGAAAATATTTATTATGATAATCGCCTCTTTCTTATTTTTTACTTACGGTATGGGCTTGTTGTTTACCTTACAAACAGCGCAGGCGGCAAAGGGCAAGGCTACCTATGTGGGGATGGCAAGGTGTAAAGAGTGTCACCCTAAAGAGGTAGAGACATACTTAACGTGGAAGTACTCCAAGAATTTTCGAATTATCCAGATGAGAAAGAAAGACCGTGATCCGAATTGCCTTCGCTGCCATACTACAGGTTTTGGACAGCCGGGCGGTTTTCGCAGTGTGGAAAACACACCGGATATGGCAAACAAACAGTGTGAATCCTGCCATGGCCCGGCCAGCCTGCATCTTAAGGCCCCAACGAAAGAGGAACATCAGAGGACTTTGACCATTCCTAAAAATCTCTGCACTACCTGTCATAGCGGACATAGACATCCAGGGTGGTACTGATTTATAGGCAATGTCACTGGTCATCAGTCATCGGTTAAGTGTGGAAAATGTTAACTATTGAGGCTCTTGCAAAAGTCCCAATTCTGTCATTCCCGCAACGATTCTGAGCGGGAATCTGGTTCTAACTGCTTGAAAAACCATATCCCCGATAGAAACATTCGGGGATGACAAACAGTTTTGCAAGAGGCTCTATTAATATCTTTTACCGTTGACAAATGACGTTCACTACAGAAGGAAGGTCTGAATGGTGCATCTCAAAGAAAAACTAAAGGCTTTTCTCCTCTTGAGCAGTCTTCGGCTAAAGGTTATGTTGGGTATAGGGCTGATCTTGCTTATAGGCATGGGCACCTTTACATACATAGATGTCATATCGCACCGTAAGGATTTCCTGGACGAAGAGGAGAGGAAGGCTGAAGAGCTAAGCGATACTGTCATGAAGAGTATTGAGTATCCAATGCTCGACGGCGAGATGGAGCAGGTACAGAGCGTACTGGAGCGTCTGCGCATATTACGGGATATTGATGTCGTGCATCTGTGTGACACCAAAGGTGTTATACGCTATAGTGGTGTGGCAAAAGGCAACATCGGGAGGGTGACGGAATCCGGTATTACCTTGGAGGCCTTACGCACCGGTAAGCTGACCAAGGGGCTGGAGATGCGGCGGGTAGAACATCCGGCGGAGGCGGAGAAAATCCTACGCTATGCCCTGCCCATACATAACGAAAGGGCATGCTTTAAATGCCATGGAAAAGAGCCAGGGCTATTGGGGGTTTTGACGGTTGGTTATAAATGGAATCGTATTGAAGAAATGGTCGCTGGCCATCTGCGTCGCGACCTCTTTTATTTTATTATCTCTATTACCCTCATAGGCTTTTTTTTAAATAAGTGGCTGACAAAATCCATTACCCGGCCGATATCCGTGCTCACGGCGTGGACCGACGAGGTCAGCCGCGGCAACCTGGACGTTAAGCTTGATTTAGGCAAGAAGGTAAGGTGCTGGGAAATGGAAAATTGTGATAAGAAAGAATGCCCTGCCTATGGGCGCACCGATGTGATGTGCTGGTTTATTGACGGCACCCTCTGTAAGGGCCAGTCTATGGGGAAGTTCCCGGACAAGCTTGATGAGTGCCGTGAATGTCAAGTCTATAAGGAGCACGTGGGGGATGAGATAGTTCAGTTGGGTGATTCTTTTTGCCACATGGTCTCGGAATTAAAGAGATCCAGGGAGGCATTAAGCCGCGCGTACGAAAGGAACCTGCAGGCGGAAAGGTTAGCCACTATCGGCAAGGGCGCCGCCCATATTGCGCATGAGATCAAGAATCCCCTT
>Ga0172371_10007480_pt1 | contig 15543 bp, 13 predicted proteins | sample Lak12m_FD_114543 | JGI IMG/M metagenome (GOLD analysis project Ga0172371, IMG submission 114543) | Freshwater microbial communities from Kabuno Bay, South-Kivu, Congo - kab_022012_12m | ecosystem: Environmental > Aquatic > Freshwater > Lake | place: Democratic Republic of the Congo: South-Kivu... | reverse complement strand
CTGTAGAACTTCCTTTTTCCCAAGAGACGGGGTTGATACCAAATTCCACCATACTTTAATCCGAACGGGGGGCATTTTGCTTCACCGACGAGAGCTTTCCCTCCCATGAGTGAGGTGTATACCTCGGCAAATAGATCATACTGTTCACGCTCAAACCTGAAATCTTTCACAATCTCGGAGATTGCCTCATCAAATTGAAGGAATTTCATATTTTTGTTCGCCATGAGTGCCCGTCGCTCAAATTTGTCCCAAGAAAAGCAACCTCCACTGAAGCCCCGTGCAGCTATATCCTAACTCATTAACCCCATTGAAGAAAAATGGTATGCAAGTGGTTTCAATGTGTCAAGGAAAATAAGGGCTGAAAAATACAATCCGGTGTCGGAAGCATGTGGTGAACGAGATATTTAAGAAGGTGCGATGGGCAGGCTGGCGCTCAAGAACAAAAATGAAATCCTCAATCCACGCTCAAATGGACACTCCATCATGGCGAGTGACCACTATATATAGGGGTGTTCGATGTCCTTTCTCATTTTAGAAATGCTGACCGATGTGGCTCTAAACACAACTATCTGAAATCGTGTGATTTCAACTGGAAATCAACTGGTTTTGACCCAGCCGAAAACGCCCCGGTTCCATGGCGTGTCTCAGGTTTCGATCCGAGCCTCAGAAAGATGATAACACAAACATTCGGCCAGGAAAAATCATTGCGATATGGTTTTCAGTCGGAATGGGTCTGTGTGGACGGGAGCAGGCAGTCCATAGGAGCGTACTATCTGACCCAACCATGGACAAAGAGACCAGCCAAAATCACCTGCTCATATGAACGAGTGCTGACGAAGAAGGAAACCTCCCAGCAACAGTCAGAATGCGCCGTTCAAGAAGACGATCATTGGCGTTAAAATGAAGGATTCGGGCTGTTGCCTCACCAATTTCGGAAATGGGGCTGATGAGCAACTCCTCTATACGAAAATGATCGCCCCATCGATCATGGTGTGGATTAAAAAGCCGCACAAATGTACCGGAATTCGAGACAGAGCCTATGTCGCTTCCCTTTCGACGATTGCAGAAAAAACAGGCGTATGCCAAGTTGTCTGATTCTGTCAGGCCCCCGTGCTTCTGGCGGATGACATGATCCACCTCGCACCCGAAAAACGTATCCCCCTCATGGATCAGGCAATACTCACATAGATGATCCGCACGGAGTGCAACGACCTGCCGGAGATGTTCGCTGATGTAGCTACTCAGGGGCAACGTATTGGGCCGCACGGGCCTTTGCCAGCCGCATCAAGTGCTCTATCTGGCTGTAATGATCCAACTCGGATTTCTCGTCCGGCGAAAGACCAGTCGTCTTTTCACGGTCGATCAGGTATGCCACCCGGGCTTTTACAGCACTCGACGGCCTGAATGCGATGACGCTGGCAGGATTCGTTCCAGCCGCAATGAAATCAACGATTTCCTCACATGCCCGCGCCGTCTCCATCATCGTCCGGCCAAAAGGACCGTCGGTGGTCCCTTGATTTTGCAGGTTCCCTCTTTGGGATGCTGGTACGACGGTGTACAGGTTCTTTTAACAAATCTCAAGCTAACCCGTATTTGGTAACTCGGTTGCCGGTGCGGGCAAATTTGTGATTATTTGGGTCATAAGCTATTGAAAATGGGTGGCTGAGGTTCCCAAATTGCCTGTAGTGCCGACCTAACCCCTTGATTTTAAAATTGTGTTCTGAAAAATGAGGTTATATTTCTCCGAGCCAAGACCCGATTCAAAGACGGAAAAGAACATCGCTACTGGAGCGTCGTTGATAACTACCGAATGCCAAACAACCGGGTTGTTCGGCGACAAGTGCTCTATCTCGGCAGCATAAACGACAGCCAGCATGCATCCTAGTGCAACGCCATCGAGGTATTTCAGGACAGCGAAGAGAAAGGCAGCCAGATGGCCATGTTTCCGTTTGATCGGGAAGCTCCGGAGGTGGTGGATGTTCACCTTCCTACAACGGACGGCAATTCATCATGCCGCGCTTTACCCAACCGGATCGGGACCACAAGCTCTTGCTGACCCAGTTCCGACTCCGGTTGCCCGAACAGTCGCCGCCCAGGATCGCAGCCAATTCGGTCTATGCTGTAAAACCCAGGCAACCATCTGTAGTGGCGACCTTTTAGACCCCGGTCCTGTAATATCAGCCACTTAACAGCTCTGACAGATTCGAGTTACGAAAGATGGGTCAGGAAATGCATTGTGGACCTATTGGCACTGGTGATTCTTGGGCTCTGTCGTCCCGAACTAAGATATTGTGTGAAAAAAATTATCACCGTACATTTTTTTCTTGACAAAAACTTTTTTCATATGATATAATGCCATCCGGATGATTTCAGAGTCCTTAAATAAACAGCGAATCACTCTGATATAAACGACCATCTGGAGATGATATGCTGAACACCCGCCCTGAAAGTCTAATAAAAATAGAGAATTCCCTGCGCTCGCTTAATGACGCCGAGAAAAAGGCCGCAGAATTCATCTTGTTCAACGCTCAGAGAGTAGTTGAGATGACCATATCCGATGTGGCCCAAGAAAGCGGAGTAAGTGAGGCCACCGTATTCCGCCTTTGCCGCGCGCTGGACTTTCCAGGTTTCCGTGCGTTTAAGCTGGATTTGGCTCGACAAGGGAACGTTTCTATGCAAGCCCCTTTCGATCCTGTTTCACCCGAAGATGATGCCAAAAATATTGCTTACAAAGTCATCAGCATCACCATCGAGTCTCTGCAAGACACTCTACGGATACTGGACTACCAACAACTTGAAAAGGCGTACAATGCCCTAAAGGCCGCCCGAAAAGTTCTTATCATAGCCCTTTCGGTGTCACGTACAACCGCGATTTTCGCTGCCGACAAACTCAACTTCGCTGGCCTTGATACGCATGCCGAGGTCGACATCCATTTTCAGGCCATGCACGCGGCGAATTTAGGCAAAGAAGACGTTTTGCTCGCTTTCTCTCGTTCGGGCGACACTCGCGATATTATTGAGGCAGTGCAGAAGGCCAAGGAAGCTGGAGCAATAACAATAGGCATAGGCAACAATCCTCATTCATACTTCGGCAAACTGGTCGACATTTTGCTGGTAACCAAATCAAAAGAGACCCGTTTCCGCAACGATCTTCTTGCCTCGCGCATCGAACATTTAGCGGTGGTGGACGTGCTATTTACCATGCTGGCAGCACGAGACCCCGAACGGGCATCGCAACACTACCGCGTTATGCACGATGCCGCTCTGAGCAAGCAGATTTAGCTGTTGGCGACAAAACTGGCCTAAAAAAAGGGGGTTACCCATGGCTCAGCAGGGTTATGCAACAGCAGAATTCATTTCAGATGGAACGCCCGCCACCCGACCGCTGTCCCTCTACCGTCGTATTGGGGAAAACACTCCTTGGTATGTGTGGTGGTTGGCTCCTGCAGTGATCATCCTGGCGGGCATAACCCTGTTCCCGTTCTTCTGGATGATCTACATGTCCTTCATGAAAGTACGGCTGGCCCCGGGCATGTCCGACTTGTTCGTGGGCTGGGAAAACTGGGCACTCATGTTCGAGGACCCATCGATCTATCAGGGATGGTGGCTCCAGTTCCAGTACGTCGGAGCAAGCATGGTCCTGCAGATGGGTCTGGGTTTGGGGCTGGCCCTGATGCTCAACAACACCAGGGGCGGAAGCGTCCTGGTGATGATTTTCATGATCCCCATGATGGTGGCCCCGGTCGTGGTGGGTCATCTATTCAATCTGCTTCTCAATTCAAGTTATGGGCTATACGCCTGGTTTCTCAACACCCTTGGCCTTTATTCCAAAGGAAGCCTCCTATCCAATCCGGATACCGCCCTATGGACCATCATGGCCATGGACACATGGGAGTGGACCCCTCTGATCATTCTCATCTTGTTGGCCGGTCTCAAAAGCGTACCCCAAGACACGGTGGAGGCGGCCCATGTAGACGGTTCCAATCCCTTCCAGGTGTTTATTAACGTGACCCTGCCCTACCTGGCCCCCAGCCTGCTGATCGCGTTCTTGCTCCGTTTTATGGACTGCATGCGTTTCATCGACAAGATCCTCATCACCACGAGGGGCGGACCGGCCGAAGCCACCAAGACGCTTCCCATCTATCTCTACTTCAAGACCTTCCGGGAGTTCAACATCGGCATGGGCGCCACCATCGGCTTCACCCTCCTTGTGGCCATCATCGTTTGCGCCCTGATCGCCACCAACATTCTGCTCAAGGAGAAGGGGGGCGAGCAACATGCCTAAACCAGGTCGCATATTGAAATGGCTGGGGCTCGTGGCCTTTTTTCTCTGGACCGTCACCCCCATCGTGTTCATGATCTCTGCCTCTTTTAAAGGCACCGGCGATATCTTCAAGCTGCCGCCCACCGGGGACTGGCCCGGCATTCTCAAGCTACTCTTCTGGTTCGATGCCTCTCTGGTGCAGTTCAAAAGCATCTTTGAAGAGGGCACCTTCTTCAGCCATTTACTCACCAGCATCTTGGCAACGGGTTTGTCGGTGATCATTTCGGTGCCGGTGGGGCTGGCCGCTGCCTATGCCCTCTCGCGGGCGAACATTCCCGGCAAGAAACATCTCTACTTCTGGGTTATCACCACCCGCATGGCCCCCCCCATCGCGGTGATGATTCCGTTGTATGTGCTGTGGCGCGGTATCGGAGCATTGCACACCCTGCCTGGGCTTGTGCTGGCCTACATCACCTTCAACTTGCCTTTCGCGATATGGCTGCTTCGTGGATTCATGGATTCCATACCCCGGGAGTTGGAGGAAGCGGCATATGTAGACGGCAAGGGGAGGTTGGGGGCCTTCTTGGAGATCATCTTTCCGCTGATCCGCCCTGGAGTGGGGGCCACGGTGATTCTGTGCAGTATGTTCGCCTGGAACGATTATCTTTTCGCCCTCATTTTGGGTGGCCGAGGAGCCAAGACCCTCCCTGTGGGCATCGGCGAACTGGCCAGCGCCACCCAAATCCACTGGGGTCAAATCATGGCTGGGGGTTTGGTCATGATTGTTCCCATGGTGGTCTTGGGTCTGGCCATCCGTAAGTCACTGGTTACTGGTCTGACCATGGGTGCCATGCGTGGCTGATCGTGTTAGCCTGTCAGGGACGAAAGGAGTGATAAATGGCAGAAGTCCTTCTTAAGAATGTGGTGAAAAAATACGGTAAGGTGGAAGCGGTCAAGGGCTTAAATCTCTGTTGCAACGACAAGGAATTTTTGGTGCTTCTCGGCCCAAGCGGCTGTGGCAAATCCTCTACGCTCCGCATGATAGCCGGATTGGAATCCATTACGGACGGAGAGATCTTTATCTCTGGGAAGAAAGTCAACCAGATTCACCCTTCCAAACGAGATATCGCCATGGTCTTCGAAACCTACGCTCTGTACCCCCACAAGACAGTATTCGAAAACATGGCCTACCCATTGAGAGTTCGCAAAATGCCAAAAAGCGATATCAAAACCCGGGTGGAACGAGCGGCTAACATTCTCGAGATCGGTTCCATGTTGGAGCGTTACCCTCGTCAACTCAGCGGGGGACAGAAGCAGCGGGTGGCCATCGGGAGGGCGATTGTCCGCGACCCCAAGGTGTTCCTTATGGATGAGCCCATCAGCCATCTGGACGCGAAGCTAAAAGGCTATATGCGCGGTGAACTCAAGCATTTACACAAAGAGCTCAACCAGACGTTCGTCTATGTAAGCCATGATCAGACCGAAGCCATGTCCATGGCCGACCGCATCGCGGTAATGAACTTGGGTGAGCTGCAGCAACTCGACACCCCGGAGAACATATTTAACAAACCGGCCAGCCAATTCGTGGCTGGTTTTGTGGGGGACCCGCCCATGAACTTCCTCCCCTGCACACTGGTAACTGGAGCCGGTCAATGGTTGATTGAGTTCAAGCAATTCGCCATCGAGGTCCCCGATCGAGTGAGGGCTCTCGTACTAGAGAAGCGTTTGCAGGGCAGCGGCAGGCACGAAGTGACCCTGGGCATTCGGCCCGATAACATCATTTTGAAAACCGAACAGACAAAGTCCGGCGATCTGCCAGGAGAAATATACATTACAGAACCCCTGGGGTCCTACATGATCGTGGATGTGAAGATAGCTGGTGAAAGAGTGAAGGTCAGGTCAGATATCAGTTTCCCTGGTCGCAGTAAGGACGCCATCTTTCTGGAATTGGATGGAGATCATATGCATCTGTTCGACGCTGGCACCTCGTATTCTCTGATCCACTCTAACAATGGACGGCACTCCACGCTCTCTGATTAGAAATGAGGGCGCCAACCAACAACTTTAGAGTCATATGTTCACAAAAGGAGGGAAACAATGAGACACATGGATCGGAGGACTTTCTTGAAATGGAGCGCCACGGCAGCGGGCGCGGCGGTTATGCCTTTCTGGGTCAAAAAGGTTCTGGCCAACCCCACAGAAGCGGCCAAATGGCGCCAGTTCAGCGGGGAGACGGTGAAGGTGCTCACCGAAAACACCCCCCCATCCCTGGGCATCAAGGCCGCGGCTGGCCAATTCACCGAGCTGACCGGCATGAAGGCCGAGTTCACCCTCGACGCCATGGACGCCTTGAAGGAGAAGATGTTCCTGGATCTCAGAGGCGGCAACCCCGAATACCACGTCAACTACGCCCAGCCCCGTCCCATCGGTTGCGTGGTCTGCGATTACTGGGAACCGGTCAACAAGTTTATCGACATTAAGACCGGTAAGTCCAAAATGGCTGATCTGCCCGACGTACCCGCGATTGACACCAGTGATCCTGATGGCCTGCGCAAAGCCTATCTGGCCAAGCACTTCGACTCGGGGTGCATCTACTATGACCGCTCAAAACTCTACGGACTGCCTTACGACACGGCCCAGGGCATCATGTTCTTCCGCAAGGACATCTTTGCCAAATACGGACCTAAATACGAAGACAAGACTGGTAATCCTTTCAGGCTGGGAGTGAACACCACTTGGAACGACTTCTACAACATGTGCGTATTTCTTAAGGAAAACTGCAAGGAGATAGATGCTCCGTTGGGCCTGCACTATGCACAGAACTGGCCCATCGCCAGCGAATGGGCTTCTTTCCTGACTGGCTTTGGGGTGGAAAAGGAAGGATTCTCAGAAATCAAGGATTACTTTGCCGGTCAGCGCGATCCTGGCCCGGTATTCTCCCGCAAGGCGGACTACGAAAAAGGGCTGCAGGTTCTGGAGTACCTGAAGGAGCTCCTCAACATCATGCACCCGGACGTTATGACCTGGGACTGGACCGGCCTGGGCACTGCCTACGCCACAGGCAAGCTGGCGGTGATGCGCAACTGCGGAGAGTTCTGCCCTTACATCGAGGACCCCAAAGCCTCGGTGGCCGCGGGCAAGACCGGCTACGAGGTAGTGCCCAAGGGACCCTCTGGCATCAACGCCTATGAGATCGGGGCGGCTGGACTTTCCATTCCCAAAGCCCTCCCCCTGAAGGAACAGAAGAAGGCCTGGCTGTTCATTATGTGGGCCACCGGTCCCAAAGCACAGTGGGAGGCCTTCACCCAGTTCTACGGTACCCCGGTGCGCATCGCCAACCTGGAAGAGGCCCGAGCCAAAGGTTGGCTCAAGCCGGACTCCGAGTTCCGCAAGGCTCAGCACCTCATGGTCCAGGAAACCGAGTTAATCGACCACCTGCCAGGCTTCAATGCTGGTCCCAAAATTCCCACTTACAGCGAGTACCTGGACATCGTGGGCGGTGAACTCTCCAAATGGGTGGCCGGGCGTACCCCCACCGCGAAAGTGTGTCTAGACACCATGATTGCGAGGCTAAATAAGCTGCACGGGCACTAACTGCATGGTTTTAAAGTCGTTTGCCATTCCCCTTCCGGAGAGGAAGGGAGGAAGCCAGGGTCGGCTTCCTCCCTTCACCCGAGGAAATAACCAGCAACCGAGCTATAACCAAAGCGCAAAGTTGGAGTAATCCATGTCTATCTATTACATTGGATTCGATTGCGGCACACAAGGCACAAAGGTCGCCATCTACGCCGGGGACTCCACCCTGGTGGCAGAGACCTTCAGGGAGCACCGCATCCTTTATCCCAAGCCAGGCTGGGCCGAGATGGATGCCAACCAGTTCTACCAGGTGGTGATCGAGGGCATTGCCGAGTGCGTCCGTAAGGCCAAGATTAATCCGGATGAGGTCAAGGGCATCTCCTGCAGCGGAATCATCTGCGGCATTGTCCCCATTGATCAGCACTGGAACACCCTGGGTCCCTACATCCTCTACTTGGACGGCCGCTCGGCCGAGGAGGCGGCCCAGATTCAGCGCCAGGTGGAGCCGCTGTGGCTCTCCGAAAGTGGCAACGCGGAAGTGGGTCCCTTCATGCCTCCGGTCATGCTCAAGTGGCTGATTTCCCACCAGCCGGAACTGATGGCCAAAAGCAAGAAATTCGTGACCAACAGCCAGTTCGTGATGGGCAAGCTGGGCGGCATGACTGCTGACGACGCTTACATGGATTGGGGCAACTTGTCGGGCTGGATCATCGGCTACGATGCTGCCAAACACGACTGGTCGGACAAGCAGCTTGATTTGCTGGGCCTCCCCCGAGAACTTCTTCCTCGGGTGGTGGATCCGGCAACCGTGGTGGGCGCCCTGTGCCCCGAGGCGGCAAAGGCTACGGGCCTGAAGCCGGGCATTCCCCTGGTGGCCGGCAGCGGAGATATCATGCAAGCCAACCTGGGCTGTGGCGTGTTGGCGGAGGGACAGTGCTCTGACGTAGCTGGCACGGCCAGCATCTTCACAGTCAATGTCAAACGGATTCATCCCGGCATCACCCCGGTGCCCGGGGTCATCTACTCCATGGGCACCCTGCCGGGGCAATACCTCTACTGGGGTTACATCAGGGCCGGCGGTCTCTCTCTGGGCTGGCTCAAGGAAGAGGTGATGGGGAGGGGCGGTGAAGATGATTTCTTCCGCCGCATGGACGACCTGGCCGGCCAGGCTCCCCCGGGGTCGAATTGCTCCCTATTCTATCCCTTCTTGCAGGGTGGCGACGCCTCCCTGCCCAAGGCCAGCGCGGCCTGGCTGGGGCTCACCGGGGCCTCGGGGGCGGGGAGCATGTGGCGCTCTATGCTGGAGGGCATCTGTTTTGAATACCTGGGCTGGGTTCAAATGTTTCGCGCTCAGGGCATAGAGATCAAGCGGGTGGTGGGGACCGGCGGCGGCGCCAAGAGCGGTCTCTGGAACCAGATCAAAGCCGACATGTTGGAAACCGACTACGTGACCTTACAGCGCGCCGAGGGTGCGGTACTGGGCGACGCCCTGCTGGCCGCCCACGGGGTGGGAGATATGCCCGACCTGGAGGCCGCAGCCAGTCAGTGGGCCGCCGAGAAGGACCGCTTCCAACCCAGGCCGTCCCAAGGTTCGGCCTACCAGAAAATCTACCAGGCGCGTCAGCGGATCCTGGAAGGGCCCCTGCGCCAGATCTTTGATGAATTGGCCTCATTGCAGGAGGAAGGTCTGACCGGGCAAGTGAAGGAGTAGGAGCGATCATGAATGACAAGCGTATCGTCGCCGGTTTGGACATCGGCACCACCGGGGTCAAGGCCCTAATTACGGACACCGCCGGCAGGGTCTTAGGCAGCGGTTACCGCGAATACCCCTGTCTCTTCCCTCACCCCGGCTGGATGGAGCAGGACGTAGAGGTGATGTGGCCCCAAGTTTGCCAGGCACTGCGCGAGGCAGTAGCCGCAGCCGGAGTGAAGCCGGAGCCAATTGCCTCCTTGGGCCTCTCCAGCCAGCGGGGGACCTTCATCCCCGTAGACCGTGAGGTCAAGCCCCTGATGAATTCAGTGGTGCACAGCGACATGCGTGCGGGGGCCGAGGTGGAGTGGATCAAGACCGACATCGGGGCAAGCCGCTACACAGCCATTACCGGCTCGCCCCCTACAGCCATTTGGGCCTACCCCAAGATCAAGTGGCTCATCGACCATCGACCGGCCCTCTTCGACAAGGTCCATCTGCTGCTTAACGGTCAGGAATACTTCCTGCACCTTTTGGGGGCCGAGGAGTTGACTACCGACCCCGCCTCGCGCACCCTGGACGGCCTGTTGCAGATCGACAACCTCGCCTGGTCGCTGGAACTGTGCGAGCTCATCGGCCTCCCATCGGACAGGCTGCCTCCCCTGGGATCGCCCGCTCGGCAGGTGGGCACCCTATCCTCCGCTGCCGCCAAAGCGACCGGCCTGGCCGCAGGCACGCCCCTGGCGATCGGAGCCGGGGACCAGCAATGCGCCGCAGTGGGGGCGGGCATCATTCGCGAGGGCATGGCCGAGATAACCATCGGTACTTCCATGGTGATGGTGGCCCATCTCGACTCACGCAAGGCAGACCCGGAAGGTAAGGTGCTGATCGGCGGCTCGGGCATACCCGGCAAGTGGGATATGGAAGGGCTCTACGCCACCGCCGGCAGCAGCCTGAAATGGTGGCGCGACACTTTCGGGCAGCCTGAGCAGGCCGCGGCCGACTCACTGGGCCTAGACGTCTACGATCTTATCACCATGGAGGCCTCTCAGTCGCCGCCCGGGGCCAAGGGATATTTATATCTGCCCTACCTATACGGAATCCTCACTCCTCATTACCATGATTTTGCGCGGGGCGTGAGCTTGGGCCAGAGCCTGTTCCATGATCGCAAGGACATGGCCCGCGGCGTGCTGGAAGGGGTGACCATGGCCATCAAGATGAGTGTGGCGGCCATGGAGCAGGTCCTAGGCCGCTCCTTCGAGGTGCTGCGCCTGTCCGGTGGAGGGGCCAAGTCCCCGGTGTGGAACCAGATGCAGGCCGACATCTACGGCCGACGGGTGGAGACCCTGGCCCAAAGCGAGTGCACGGCCCTGGGAGCGGCCATTCTGGGCGCGGTGGGCTGCGGTGTGTTCGGCTCGGTGGAAGAGGGAGTTGCACAAATGGTGCGCCCCGCCGGGCACCTAGATCCCGATCCCGGCTGGACTGCTCTTTACGCTGAGCAATACGCCATCTTCGCTGAGACGGTTGAGTTGATGATCGACAGTGGGCTCTATGAAAAGGTAGCCCGCTTCCAGAGCAGGCACTGGGGCTGAGGATGATTATCGCAGCGGCGCAAATGAGACTGTCCCCGGACATGCAGGTCAATGAGCGGGAGATCCTCCGCCATGCGCGCGAGGCGGCCGACCAGGGGGTACGGGTCATGAATTTTCCGGAAGCTTCCCTGACCGGCTATTTGTTCGAAGGCTTTGCAGCCGCGGATCTGTCCCAGGTGGATGCTTCTCTGGATCGTTTACACCAGGCCGCGATGGACCTGGACATCAGCCTCATTGTAGGAGCACCGCAGCGGCACTCACCGCATGGCCTTTTATACAACAGCGCCGTCATTCTCTTGAGAGACGGCCGGCGCTTCGTTTACCACAAGATGAACCTGGTGGGCGTCGAGCAGGGCTGGTTCACCGCCGGGACAGATCCGCTCTGTTTCGAACTGGAAGGCCATGAGATGGGGGTGATGATCTGCCGGGATCAAAGCCATCCTGCACTCGCTGCCGCTTTGGCCGCCCAGGGAGCCCGTTTGATTTTCATCTGCTGCGCCCACTATTACCGCCTGCCCGAGGCCCAGTTGAAAAAGCACAAAAACCTAGCATTGCCCATAGCCCGGGCCGTGGAGAACCATGTCTACCTGTGCAAGTCCAATGCCGTGGGTTTCAGCCGTGGGCTCATCAACCTGGGGGGAAGCGTGATTGTGGACCCCAACGGCATCGTGGTGCAGCAGGCAGGAGAGACGCAGCCGGAGTTGCTCGTCTGTGACGCCGACCTGGTAGCCCGGCCACTCTGGAGCGACTGAGACGGGAGATAGCGGTGATCAAAGATTTTCTGCACGTAGCCATCGCGGTAGAGGACTTGCGAGCCTCTATTGCCTTTTACACCGAGGTCATGGGGATGGATTTGGATTATCGGACCCATCATCAGGGTGAGATCCCTTCCCGCATCAGCGGGGTGCCGGACGCCGATTTGGAGGTGGTGGTACTCAAGAAGGGAGCGGTGCGCATTGAACTGACTGACTACCACCGCAAGGAGGCCGCCCTTCCCAAGCCCCAGAACCAGAGCGGGCTGACCCACATTGCGTTTGTGGTGAGCGGCATCGACGAGGAGTTTGAGCGGATCTCGTCCTTGGGCTACCGCTTCAACTCCCCACCCCTCAGGAGCAGACCGGGGGGCCCCAAGGTCTGTTATTTCCATGGACCGGACAACGTAATCATTGAACTCTACCAACCTGCCTCTACCCCCTGATTGGGGGTGGCGCAGCCAGCGAACCAAGATTTAATCCAAGGAGGTAATCATGAAAGTCGACTATGATCCCATCATCTTTTGCCAGCATGAATCCTTGCCCCAAGACGATTTCGTCATCGCTACTTATGCCATGTGGATGAAGACCACGGATTGGCTGCGAAGGGCGGGTGCCATTGCTGTGGAGCAAACCACCGGAACGTGGGTGCCAGTGCCCCACGAAACCCCTGAGGTGCGGCGCAGGCATGTGGGCCGGGTGGTGGCGGTATATCCGGTGCCCAGCTACGAGGATGCCTGGCCCGCCGGTCAGGAGGAAAAGACCCTGATCGTTCAGATCGCTTTCCCCTGGAAAAATTTCGGGCATCAGATCGCTGAGATGCTCTCCTCTGTACAGGGCAACATCTCCATGGCGGGCAAGATAAAGCTATTGGACCTGGAATTCCCCGAGAGCTTCACCGCCGGGTTCTCGGGTCCTCAGTTTGGAGTGCAGGGCATGCGCGAACTCATGAATGTGCCCGAAAGGCCCCTTATCCTGGGCATGATCAAACCCTGTACCGGGGCCGACGCCAAGACCACCGGAGAAATTTACAGTGAGCTCGCGCGGGCCGGCGTGGAGCTGATAAAGGACGACGAACTTATAGCCGATCCAGAGCACGCCTCCTTTGAAAAACGCCTGGAGTACTGCCTAGAGGCTGGATTAAAGGCCGAGCAGGAAACCGGCAACAAGAGCATTTATTTCATTAACATTACCGATCGGCCCGACCGAATGATCGCCAAGGCTAAACGTGCCGTTGAGCTGGGCGCCACCGGCCTGATGGTCAACGTGCACGCCACCGGTCTTGGCACCATAGGCATGTTGGCGGACATGCCCGAGGTGAAGGTACCCATCCTTTCCCACCCGTGCTATGCGGGCGCTGGCTACATGTCGCCCCACTATGGCATATCCTCCAATCTAGCCCTGGGCAAATTCCAGCGCCTGGACGGTGCGGACATCGTGGTCTATGCTGCGGCCTACGGCAAGGTGGGAGCCATCCGGGAACGCTACATCCGCACCGCGCAGACCTTGCTTTCCAAGATGCACCACCTCAAGCCGACCTTGCCGCTTCCCGCCGCGGGCCTGCATCCGGGCATGGTCCCCACTGTGATGCACGATCTGGGGCCTGACATCGTTATCGGTTGCGGGGGGGCCATGCACGGGCATCCTGGAGGATTGGAGGCCGGCGTGAAAGCCATCCTCCAGTCCATCGAGGCCACCTTGAATAACGTGCCTCTTGAGGATGCCGCCAGTGAGTACAAGGAACTCAAACAGGCCTTGGACACCTGGGGCGTATTTGATCCCAGTAAATCCATATTTGAGCTTACCCAGTAGTTGATAATGACGCCCGAACCGGACCATGGTGGCCCCGGTTTTTGTCCGGTCAGGAAGGAGCAGACATGAATCCATTGGAGACGGTGGCCCAGCTCATGGCCTTGAGCGCCACCACCGCACCCAAGAGCAAGGGGGAGGATTTCGTGCGGACACGGGTCGTGTCGGGCAAAAGTTTGGGCGCTTTGGCCAAGGCCATGCAGGACTACGGCCACCAGTCGGGCAAAGGCCATTTCGACCGCGATGGCGCCAATGTGGCTGCCTGCGGGGCCTTGCTCTTGGTGGGTCTGAGCAAAGCCACCCCCTGCGGGTTGGATTGCGGGGCCTGCGGCTTTGCCACTTGTGGAGAAATGGTGCGGCATGGACTGGTGGAAGTCGAATTCACCGGCCCGATCTGCGCCTACCGCCTGATAGACCTGGGCATAGCCTTGGGATCGGCGGTGAAAACCGCCAGCCTGCACAATGTGGACAACCGGATTATGTATCGGGCGGGCGTGGCGGCCCGGAAAATGGGCATGGTGGATTGGGACATCGTATTGGGCGTGCCCCTGTCGGCAAGCGGAAAGAATCCTTTCTTTGACCGCAAAGAGGCATGAGGGAGCGCCGCCGCGCAATAACTTGTGATGGACCGGCTCGAACCCATCTGTATCTCGGCCCAGGCGGTTGTCACGGATATAGAAGGCACCACCACGCCCTTGGCCTTTGTTAGGGAGGTCCTGTTTCCTTATGCCCGGGAGCACCTACCGGACTTTGTGACTCAATACCACGAAAACCCGGCAGTGGCCGAACAGTTGCGCCTGGTATGCCAAATTGCCGGTGCAGAACTCGACGTCAGGAAGTTGGGGAATCTGCTCCAAGCCTGGGTTGACCAAGACCGCAAGATTCCTCCCTTAAAAAGCCTGCAATCCATGGTCTGGCAGAAAGGCTATCAGGCAGGCGATATGAAAGGTCTACTCCGACGCGGTGGATGCATTAAAGAAGTGGCATCAAGCCGGTGTGCCCCTGTATATCTACTCATCGGGAGCGGTGCAGGCGCAGAAGCTCCTGTTCCGGCACAGTGAACATGGGGACCTCTCTGGTTTGTTTTCCAGCTATTTTGATCTCGCGGTCGGCGAGAAACAGAACGGTAAGTCTTATGCCACCATAGCGCGCCGTGTTGGATTGCCCCCTCAATATGTCCTTTTCATTTCGGACGTCGAGTTAGAGCTGCATGCAGCCTTGTATGCCGGAATGCAAACAGTGTGGATGGTTCGGGAAGACAACTTGCCTGAACAGAGCATGCACTTGTCAGTCCGGAGTTTCAGTTCGATTAATCTATCGTTGCCACGACAGTAACCTGAGGGCGGGGCTTCAGGGATGTGTTTGAGCAGTGAAGCAAACGGTAACCAGAATATCCTAATATTTCATGTTTAAAATGAATAGTTTTCTTTTTTTGTAATAGACGTACCCCACTCAACTGAAAAACTGGTGCCGCGATTAAAGTGAGATACGCCGTTTGAAAAACCCACACAGATACAAAATGAATGCCCTTTACAGCTCAAACATGACAACATAATTATCCCATTTCTTATGTCAAAACCCAAAACATCGTCAACTCAAAAAACCTGTGATATCCATGACCCCGGAGGCTTGACCAAACGTTAGAATAGACCGCGTCTACCAACTATCCGAAATAGCAAGATATATTTTGGTAATCTCAAAGTTTTTGGGGCACCGAAAACTTGAGGTATGCCTTACCACTACAGCGCATTATTTTATAGACATTCATGAATGAAGTGTGTATGCTTCAGGTTAACAGGGCGATTGACAGGGGTTACGGCATAATGTTTGACTGTTTTCCCGGCGATAAATCTGTCGTAG
>Ga0172371_10007479_pt1 | contig 15543 bp, 15 predicted proteins | sample Lak12m_FD_114543 | JGI IMG/M metagenome (GOLD analysis project Ga0172371, IMG submission 114543) | Freshwater microbial communities from Kabuno Bay, South-Kivu, Congo - kab_022012_12m | ecosystem: Environmental > Aquatic > Freshwater > Lake | place: Democratic Republic of the Congo: South-Kivu... | reverse complement strand
AAGGCTGTTGATAGGCTTTTGTTATGTACTGATAAGGTAGTGGTTTCTTGTGGGATTGATATTTTTCCTGTGCTAAGAGAAGTCTTGCCTGATATGGAATATATTGTTGAACCACAAAGAAGAGATACTGCTCCTTCTATTGCATTATCTTCATTTGGTTTTAATGATGAAGATGTATTGATTTTTACTCCTTCTGATGCATATATTGATTCTGATTTAGAATTTAAAAAAAATATTATGCAAGCAATTGATCTTGCAAAACAAAAAGATAGTATTGTTCTTGTTGGGATAAAACCAACAAATCCTTCAACAGGTTTTGGTTATTTACAAACTGATGGAAAAAATAGGGTTTTAAAATTCTGTGAAAAACCATCAAAAGAAGTAGCTCAAAGATATGTTGATGAAGGGTGCTTGTGGAATAGTGGGATGTTTATTTGTAAAGCTAAAGTAATTAAACAACTTTTCAAAGAACATGCGCCTGATATTTATGAATTGATGCTTGAAATTAAAAAGTCTGGACGATTAGATGAGCTTTATTCTAATGCACGAAAAATTTCTTTTGATTTTGCTGTAATGGAAAAAGCAAAAGAAGGATACTTTGTTTTAGCTTCTTTTTATTGGAATGATATTGGTTCATTTGCATCAATTAGTGATATTGTTAAAGAAAAAAATGTATTGCTTGAAGGAAAACTTATTGAAGAAAATAGTAAAGGTAATATTATTCATACACAAAAAAATAAAGCCGTTGCACTAATTGATTGTGAAGATTTGGTTATTATTGATACAAATGATGCTTTACTTGTTTGTCCAAAAAGTAGTTCTGAAAAAATAAAAAAAATGGTTGATGAAAAAGTTTCTAAAGAACTAAGATAAAATTAGGTTTATTATAAGTTAATATTTGCAGGATTAATTTTTTTGTAACTTATAAAAACCTTCCTTTTGTTAATACTTGTATGAATATTCTTGTTGTTAATTGTGGTTCATCAAGTTTGAAAATCCAAATATTTAATATGGTTGATGAAACCTCTTTAATCAAAGCAAGTGTTGAAGAAATTAAAGGGAATTCAAAAGTTAATATTGAAATTAATGGGAAAAAAGATCACCTTGAAAAGAAAATAAGTTCACATGATGGAGCTCTTGATTTTTTATTAAAAGAAGTTTTGGATAGAAAAGTAATTTCTTCTCTTGATGAAATAAGTGCAATAGGGCATCGTGTTGTTCATGGGGGAGAAAAATTTAATTCGGCTGTAATAATTGATGATGTTGTGTTAAGCGGAATTGAAGATTGTGTGGTTTTAGCACCTTTGCATAATCCTGCTAATATTGAAGGAATTAATGCTTGTAAAAGATTACTCCCTTCAAAGAATAATGTTGCTGTTTTTGATACGGCTTTTCATCAAACAATGCCAAAAGAAGCTTTTCTTTATCCTATTCCTTATGAATATTATGAGAAATATAAAATTAGAAAATATGGTTTTCATGGATCTAGTCACAAATTCGTTGCAGGAAGGGTTGCACAAATTTTAGGACAACCGATTTCTGATCTAAATATTATTACATGTCATTTGGGAAATGGTTCTTCAATTACTGCAATAAAAAATGGGCAGTCATATAATACAACAATGGGTTTTACGCCTCTTGCTGGATTAATGATGGGTACAAGATGTGGGGATATTGATCCTGCTATCATCCCATATTTGATAAAAAAAGAAAATCTTTCTGTTGAACAGATTGATAATATTTTGAATAAAAAATCTGGACTACTTGGACTTTCTGGAGTTAGTAGTGATTGTAGAGAAATTGAAGACCAAGCTTGGAATCATAATAATGAAAGAGCAAAAATTGCTCTTGATAAACTTTCTTTTAGAATAAAGGAGGCTTTAGGATCTTATCTTGCTTTACTTCCTGGGATTGATGCGATTGTTTTTACTGGGGGAATTGGTGAAAAATCTCCTGAAACTCGTGAAATGGTTTGTTCAAATCTTGACCATTTAGGGATTATTATTGATAAAGAAAAAAATAAATTCAAAGGACAAGAAAGAGAAATTAGTGCTTCTGATTCTAAAGTAAAAGTATTTGTAATTCCAACTAATGAAGAATTAATGATTGCGAGAGAAACAAAAGAACTTATTAAGTAAAAAATTATTTTGCTAAAAAATTAGTTTTATACAAATTTATACTCTTAAATAAAAACCTTTCTTTCTTTTTCTTTCTCGAAATCACGGGGTGTGTTATTAATGGCTAAGATATTAAGCGTTAAAGCAAGAGAAATATTGGATTCGCGAGGAAATCCTACTGTTGAATGTGATGTTGTTACTGAAAATGGTTTATTTAGAGCTGCTGTTCCTAGCGGGGCAAGTACAGGAACTTATGAAGCACTTGAACTTAGAGATGGAGACAAGTCAAGATATATGGGTAGGGGTGTTCTTAAAGCTGTAAAAAATATTAATGAAAAAATTGCTCCATTAGTTTTGGGAATGAATCCCCAAAATCAAAAAGAAATTGATGAAAAAATGATTGCTGCGGATGGGACTGAAAATAAATCTTCATTTGGAGCAAATTCAATCTTGGCTGTTTCAATGGCTGTTTGTAAAGCTGGAGCAGAATCTAAAAAAACTTCTTTATACAAACACATTGCTCAACTTGCGGGGACAAAAGAAATTCTGATGCCTGTTCCTAGTTTTAATGTAATTAATGGAGGAAAACACGCGGGTAATGAACTTGCTATGCAAGAATTCATGTTACTTTCAGTTGATGCTCCATCATTTGCTGAAGGATTAAGATATGGTGCGGAAGTGTTTCACACTCTTAGAGGGATAATAAAAGAAAAGTATGGGCAAAATGCAATTAACGCTGGAGATGAAGGGGGATTTGCTCCTAATGTGCAAAATGCAAAAGAAGCTTTAGATCTTCTAACTCTTGCAATAGAAAAAGCTGGGTACAATGGAAAAGTTCAGATTGGGATGGATGTTGCAGCGAGTGAATTCTTTGACGCAGAAAAGAAAGCATATAATTTAACTTTCAAAAGCAAAGAACCTACTTGGAAAAGTGGGGAAGAAATGGTTGAGTACTATGTTGATTTAGTAAAAAATTATGATATTGTTTCAATCGAAGACCCATTTGATCAAGATGATTGGGATTCATATGCTAAATTAACAAGTGCAATTGGAGAAAAAATTCAAATAGTTGGTGATGATTTACTTGTAACTAATGTAAAAAGAATAAAAGAAGGAATAGAAAAAAAAGCAGTTAATGCGCTTTTACTAAAAGTAAATCAAATAGGTTCAATTACTGAATCAATTGATGCATGCAAAATGGCGCAAAATGCAGGTTGGGGAGTAATGGTATCTCATAGAAGTGGAGAAACTGAAGATTCATTCATTGCGGATCTTGTAGTAGGACTTGCTACGGGGGAAATAAAAACAGGTGCTCCTTGTAGAAGTGAAAGACTTGCAAAATATAACCAGTTGCTTCGAATAGAAGAAGAAATTGGTAAAGTAAAGTATGCAGGAAAAGATTTTAGATCTATTTAATAGCACACATTTTTTTTAGAAAACCTTAAAAATAGGTTTTCTATTTATTTTATATAGTATGCAAAAAAGAAGTTTACCTACTAGACTTACTTTGGGTAGAAGTAAGTCCCCAACTTCATCTGGAAGAAAGTCCTTATCTTCTTTGGATATTGTGAGAGTTAAAGTTCGTAAACTTGTGGGAGTCCAACCTGGAAGACTTGAGCGTCTTGAAAGAAAAGCTAAGGCGTACTATGATGCTCGTATCAAAAAAAATAAAGGTTATACTCCTGCTACGCAAAGCTGGGGGTTATTAAAAGATCCAGTTTATTTGGGAATTGTTAGTAGAATAGAACAACTCAACAATGCTCTTAAGTCTGAGTTTTACGAGAGCTTTGAACCTAAAAAAATCAAAAAAGCTTCTAACACTTCTTTTGAACTTGGAATTAAGAATCCAGAAAAATTAAGTATTGATGCTTTACAAAAAAAATTATTGACGCCCAAAAGGCTTTATCACTTCTAGAATCAAGAAAAATGACACAAGCACAGTATGAAGATTGGGCAAAAAAGTTATGCATAGATTTGAAAAAATTTGATTAGTTAAAAAGTCTTATTTTTGAATTAACTTGTTTTTCTTAGAAAGTTCGATTTAAATATCCTTTTGACTTTTCTTTGATAAAAAAATGGTGTATTTGTGAGTAAGGTAATTCTAGTTATTAGAGACGGTTGGGGTTATAACCCAAATTTGAATTCTAATTTTATTACTTCTACACCAACACCAAATACTGATATTTTGATGAAAAATTATCCCAATACTTTGCTTAATTGTTCTGGAGAAAGCGTGGGACTTCCTGCAGGTTATCAGGGGAATTCAGAAGTGGGACACATGACTATTGGTTCAGGTAGAATAATCTTTCAATCCCTTGAAAGAATAAATCATGCAATTAAAACAAGAGAATTTTTTAATAATAAAGAATTTTTGGGTGCGATTGAGAATGCAAAGAAAAACAAAACAAACTTGCACTTAATAGGTCTAATTCAAGAGGAAGGGGTTCATTCGCACTTGAATCATCTGTTTGCCCTTATTGATTTGTGTAAACAGCAGAATTTTAAGAATGTAAAAGTTCACGCAATTACTGATGGAAGAGATGCTCCTCCAACAAAAAGTCTTGAATATATTCAAAAACTTGAATTAAAATTAAAAGAAACTGGAGTTGGAGAAATAGCTACAGTTAGTGGAAGATTTTTTACTATGGATAGGGATAAAAGATGGGAAAGAACACAGCAAGCATATGATTGTATTGTTGAAGGAAAAAGTTCTGTTAAATTTGATAGCGCATTAAAAACAATTAGTGACAGTCATTTGAAAAATGTTACTGATGAATTTATTGTTCCAAGACAAAAAAAAGATTATTTTGGAATAAAAGAAAAAGATTCAATTATTTTCTTTAATTTTAGGACAGATCGTACGCGTCAATTAACCCAAGCAATCGTTGAAGAAAAATTTGAGGGAGATTCCTTCAATGGATGGGTAAGAAAACCATTGAATGTGTTCTATGTTGCAATGACTCAATTTTATTCTCCAATGAATGCAAAAGTCGCTTTTCCTGAGACTTCTTTAAAGAATCTTTTAGGTGAAGTTGTTTCTGTTGCGGGATTAAAACAATTAAGGATAAGTGAAACTGAGAAATATGCTCATGTTACTTTCTTTTTTAATGGACAAATAGAACAAGCATTTGCGAATGAAGATAGGGTGCTTATTCCAAGCCCAAAGGTTGCAACTTATGATTTAAAACCTGAAATGAGTGCTTATGAGTTGTCTCAAAAACTTGTTGATGAAATTAATAAAAACAAGTATGATTTTATTGTAACAAATTTAGTTAATTGTGATATGGTTGGACATACTGGAAAAGAAGAAGCTATTCATAAAGCGATTAAAGCTGTTGATGACTGCGTAGGTAAAATAACAGAAGCGGGTTTACAAAACGGGTACACTCTTTTAATTTTTGCTGATCATGGAAATGCTGAAGATAAAAGCGAATCCTTAAGCACAAGTCATACAACAAACCCTGTTCCTTTAATTATTGTTTCTCCCGAAGAAAAAATTAAAAAAGTTAAGTTAAAATCCGGGATGGGTCTAGCGGACATAGCTCCAACTGTTCTTGAAATATTTGGGATAAAAAAACCAATTGAAATGACCGGACTATGTATTATTGATTATTTGCTTAAATAAAAAAATAATTTTTTTTAGTCAGTTGTCTTTTAAGGTTTCATATCTTATCATAATGGGGCTTGTTTAATATGTTAGACTAAAATTAAGATTTTGTTGGGTTCTGGGGTTTTTGTGCAAAAAGTCTTTTAATCTCTTTTTTCAGTTACAAAAATCCCCTCTAGACTTGCACACGGGGAGAACCGGGTCTACGACTAATTGATTTACTTCACTTTCCATCTGAATCATCGCACAAATAGTCTTTTGCTCGAATTATTTTTATTCCTTTGAATTCTTTTATTTCGAGTAAGTGTTTGTCTCCGCTTATTATGAATGCTACTTTTGCTTCAACTGCAACGTCAATGAATTTATTATCAGATTTGTATTCAATTAATTCGTGCTTTTTCACAGGATTAACTATTCTTGAATAAAGCAAATATTGTTCTAAAATGTGTTGCCTATCTTTTAATTCTGTTCTTTTAGTAATTTCCTCTCGATTTATTACTTCTATTATCTCTTCCATTATTTCTTTACTAGTATAATTTTCTATTTCCCCGCTAATCATTTTTTTAAAAACATTCGCGGGTTCGCCATAACTTGCCATTAATGTTGAAATTACTATATTTGTGTCCATCACGATTTTATCTAACTTTGTTGATGATTTCATTTATCTCGCCCTCAGATAGTTTGTTTTTTACTCTTGCCCTTATTCTGTCAATTTCTTTTATGGCCTCACTCCTATCAAGTTTTTTGAGAATTATTGTTTCCCTATCTAGAGACATTATTTTGAATTGAGTATTTGTTGTACTATTGGTAAAATCCCTTATTTCTTTTGGAACCTGGACTTGTCCTTTAGTGGACATTTTAGTTAACTCGACTATTGTTTGCACTCACACCACCTCATATTATTGGCGCAGAACTAATATTTAATAATTCCTACAAGTAGGAATTGCTAATTGCGGTGTTTTTTATCACCAAAATAGTTATAAGAAAACACCACCCATAATAATCCCCCTCCTACTTTGGTATTATGGTGTGAGGCGCACTTCTGCCGTGCTTTTATAATGCTAATTAATGTTTGATTAAAAAAGCTTTAAACTAAAGCAGATTCAAAAAAATACAAGGGGAGTTATTTTTGGTTGGGCATTATCAATCTTTATCTAATTCCCAAAACTTTCTTAGTCTTTTTCGCTCTTTTTTTCTACTTGCGAAGTTTTGTGCTTTTGTTAAAACATCGTTGCTTTGTTGTAGATTATGTTCTGAACTTGCAAGTAGCATTTGTTTTGCACTTCTCATGTTCGGAGCATCATATTTTTGTGCTTCTTTTCGTGATGCTTCTGATCTTTGTTTTAGTCCTTTGGAGATAATGTGTGCTCGTTTTACTGAGTTAAGCATTAATTTTCTATCTCGCGTTTTTCTAAATCTATTGAGTTCTTTAATCAATAATTTTTTTCTTAATGATTTTGGTAAAAGCTTTAGAATTTTCATAACTATCTTTTGTTTTTAAATATTAAAAATTAGTTGGTTAGAATGGTTTTGCACCTAAAGGTTAATTCCCCCTCCCAGAATTGCACCGAGAAAAAATCGGTTTTAATGGATTTTGTTGTTTTTTTTTAGTATTATTTCTTTTTGCTTTTGTTTTGAACGAGAGCCGATTTGCCACTTTTTAGACAAAAGTCCTTTGTCAAAGCTTTTTAAACAAGTCCATCGTAATGAATATTTATTTTAACTGGTGGATGGTATAATCCTTATTTGATTTAATTATCTGGTGGGTTTATGCGTGAAGAAAAAATTAATTTCAAGGATAATTTGATTTATTACTTGACTATGGCAAAGCCTTACTGGAAAATGTTTTTATTAATACTAATATTGCTTTCAATAAATTCACTAATTGAGGTTGGGCAAAATCTAATTTTTAAAATAATAATTGATGATGGAACTTCATTTTCTGCAGGAGTTTTATCAAAAGATTTATTTGTTTCAACAATTATATTCTTTGGAATAATTTATTTTATTTCATTAATTGTCCTTTCAGTATCAAAATATTTTAGAGTGTTTTTCTTAAACATGCTTGAAGTAGATTTAATGTTTGATGTGAAGAAAGATATTTTTTCACATTTGTTAAGATTGTCGCATAGTTTTCACTCTAGTAATCGTACTGGTAGTGTAATTTCAAAAATAATAAGAAGTGGAAAAGGGATTGAAGCATTTACTGATTTTTTGACTTTTCATGGTACTCCGTTGATCTTAAAGATAATAGTTAGTTTTATTTTGATTGCATATTTTGACCCAATTTCTGCTTTAGTTGTATTATTTGTGTGTATTGCCTTTATGAGTTATAGTTTTATTGTTCTTGCTCAACAACAAAAAGTAAATCTCGCAAGAAATGCTGCTGAAGATGTTGAAAAAGGATTCATTAGTGATGTATTTCTTAATATTGAAACTATAAAACACTTTGGAAAAGAAAAAAGAATAATTGATCTTTTCGGCAACCTTGCAAAGGATGTTAAAATAAAATTTTTAGAATTTTGGAATTTTTATGCAAAAATGGAAGGAATGCTTGCCCTAATTTTTGGAATTGGTACTATTGTATTAATGTATTTTTCATTATCTCGATTATTAAATGGAGAAATCACGGTGGGGAGTATTGCATTTATCTATGCCAGTTATCTTGGATTAATAATGCCTCTTTTTGAGTTTATGTGGGGGGTTAGAAGAACTTATGAAGCAATGTCTGATATACAAGCAATTGTTGAATTTAGAAAAATAGAGCCTGAAGTTAAAGATAAAAAAGATGCAAAAAAAATTAAAATTTCAAAAGGGGACGTAGAGTATAAGAAAGTTATTTTTTCTTATGGGAAAAAAGATATTATTAATGATTTTTCATTAAAAATAAAACCAAAAGAAAAAATTGCGTTTGTGGGTCATTCTGGTGCTGGCAAAACAACTATTGTGAAGTTACTTTACCGTTTGTATGACATAAAATCTGGGGAAATATTAATTGACAAAAAAAATATTGCTGATGTTACTCAAGAATCACTAAGAAGCGAGTTAAGTATTGTTCCTCAAGAGTGTATTCTTTTCAATGATACAATTTACAATAATGTTTTATTTTCAAGACCAGAAGCATCAAAAGAAGAAGTTTTTGAATCATTAAAGTCAGCTCAACTTTATGACTTTGTGATGGGTTTGCCTGAAAAAGAAAATACTATTGTTGGAGAAAGGGGGATAAAATTATCTGGTGGAGAAAAACAAAGATTAAGTATTGCGCGTGCAATTTTAGCTGACAAAAAAATACTTGTTCTTGATGAAGCCACAAGTGCTCTTGATTCAACTACTGAATATCTAATACAAAATGCTTTATGGAAATTAATGGAAGGAAGAACAACAATTATGATTGCGCATAGATTAAGTACAATTATGCGTACGGATAAGATTGTTGTTATGGAGAAAGGAAAAATTGTTCAAATTGGAAAACACACAGAGTTAATAAAACAAAAAGGTGTTTATCAAAAACTTTGGAAACTTCAAAAAGATGGAGTTCTTATTGAATAAATATGGGTTTCTCAAAAACCCATATAAGAAAGCATCACAGCTAATCCGTGAATTATTCCTAATAATACTCCTAGTGCTCCAAGTATTTTGTGTTGTTTTAGAGTAAAGTTTCCTTTTCCTTGAGATAATGTCATTCCCATTATTGCACAAATAATCAATATAGTAAGGGTAATTATTCCTCCTACTTTTCCTGAAAACCTTCTAAAAAAACCACTTCCATTAACTTGATTATTTGCAGTAAGTTCAATAAATTTAGTGTGTTTTTTGTTTAATTCTACATCTTTTGGGGCACTTGGGTTTAAAGGGGAAAGTGATCCGTCAAGAGAAATTAATCTGTCAACAAATAGTGACATGTAACTTGAAACTTTAAAGTTATTTACTGGTGTTGCAAAAATTATTGCATCTGCATTAAGCACTTTATCATATAAAATATTTGACATATCATCCCCTTCTTTTGTGCCTTTTGGATAACATGAACAAGGATAGTGGCATTGGGTATTTGTGGTTGAATAACAAGCTTTACAAGGTTTTATTTCATATTTTCTCAAATAAATAATTTCTGTCTTTGCTCCGAGTTTTTTGCATTCATTCATGCATTCTTCAAGTGGAGTTTCTGAGTTTGATTTTTCTTGAGCATAATCAAACTCATCTCTTGCTGAAGAGGATATTCCAATAATGATAAATTCACTTTTATTTTTTTTGCAGAGTATAATTTAGACACTTCTTTGATAGTTTTATTTTGAATATCACTCATTTTCTGGACTGTTTTTTCATCAATAGAAATTAATTTTGAAATTTCTTTTTTATTCAATCAAATCCCCAATATAAAGTTCATTTTTTGGTCTTTGTGCGTGTGTTGAATCAAATAAAGATGTCATATCTTTACCGCAGCCATTAATTATTCCCATTCCTCCGGGGTGTGATCTTATAAAGTTTGTAACATCATAAACTTTTCCATAAACAGCTATCCAACAATCATTTACTGTTGAATGTTTCATTACTTCTTCTAATGTGAAAGTAATTGGGGTTTCATCATATAACTTATCCAAATCCGGGGTAATACTAGGGGAATTATTTTGAGCCTCATTTTCATTAACTTTTCAATCATAAAAATCATAATAAACTTGATTTTTTAGCTTTATATTACTTTTCGGTAACAATTTAGTGATTGATTCAATCAAAAAAAGTAAAAATACCCTATAATAATCAAACTTATTAAGTATATAATAAAAACATTTTTCTCTGAATATTCTTTACTATTAATAAATAAAAATTCCAATATTGCAAAGATTAAAACTATGGGTAATAATACTTCTTTTCTTATTGCAAGATATGCTATTAGATAAGCAATTATAAAAAAAATCCCAATAATAATCTTTGATTTCTTAAGTCCAAATATTACGGGTAGTGTTAGTATATTGTTTTTCTTATCCCCCTCATAATCTTTTATATCAATGAAGTTTATTGCAAGAGTGAAACCTATGACAAAAACAAGCATTATTTCTAATGGGAATTCAAGAATATTTCCTCCAGTAGCTAAGTATCCGATATAAATTAGGGTGAGGGATGCAAAAGAAATAATTCCTTTGGATAAAAGTGGGATTCTTTTAACTCTAAAAGGGGGGGTTGAATAAATATAATATAATGCAATAAAAATAATTATTCCTGAAAGTGATATTATTCCACCAGAACAAGCAAAAATTATGCTAAGTCCGAAAAATACTTTTGAAAAAAAAGAATACTCATTAATGTTAATGCCTTTCTGAAGCGGTCTTTTTTTATTTGAAATTTGATCAATCTTTATATCGTGGATATTGTTTTCCATTACTGAAAAAATCCAAGCTCCAGTTATTGCTAGCGGAGTGAACATTAAGGTGGTGAAAAAATCTTGGGCCAAGTTTATTTGGCCTATCTTTAAACTAATTAATATTCCAAGAAAAAACATTCCAATGAAATGAATTAATCTTCCAAGACGAACATCAAGAAATATTTTATACAAGATTTCTTTTTTTAAAATAAAAAATATTATTATTAAATTAATCAAGAAAAGAATAGTAAAATATGAATTAATAACATATATCCAGTTATTTTTCATACTTATTTCAAAAAATTGAAGTATTGGTTCTAAAAATATTGGTGCGCTAAGATAAAAGAAAATTATTGAATAAAAAATAAATGTTTTTACTGCATTTATTATATGTTCTTTTTTTTTCACCTGTAGATAATAGAAAAACAAGATAAGGAATATAATAATTTCAATTCGAAGTCCAATAGTGAGGCCTTTTGTAATTTCTTCCCCTCCTATAGTCAAGAATTTAAGAAGATAATTTTCTGAGTTAAAGAGGTAAGTCATCTTTAATCCTCTTCCTCCACTTAAAAAGAAATCAATCAGTGGGGAAATATTAATTATAAAAATGAAAGGAAGAATTAGTTTCAAAATGTTTGCAAAATTCTCTTTTATAAAAAAACTTAGAAGGATTGTTGTTGATGCAACTATTGTTAAATAAAACAAAATCATATGAAAATATCCGAGTGCATCAAAAATGTTATCTGAATAATGGGATAAATATACTTCAAGAATAAATCTTATACTTACTGCTATGATAAAAAACAAAACATAAAAAAGAGGGGGTGTTTTTGATTTTTCAAGGTTTGAAATAAAATTACGTCTTGATATGTTATTTGAAATAAGTTTTTTATCTCGGTTACCTTTCTTTTTAGAAAACATAAATAACTTTGATTTTAGTCTTAAAAAACATTTCTAGGACCTATTTAATATTTAAATAAACATTAATAGCAAAACACAATTAGTTGGATGAAATTGGGGTAAAAACCTATTAGTATTGTGTCCTACCCTTTATTTATTTGTTTTGGAAAAAATTTTGAGAAGAATTTTTATACTCCAAAAATATCTTTTAAGTGGGTGTTTGAGCTTTGGTGAAATATGTTGTTGTTACTGGGGGGGTTATTTCCGGTCTTGGAAAAGGAGTATTAGCTGCTTCTATAGGAAAACTTGTTTCTAATAATTATAAGTGTGCTGCTGTGAAATGTGATGGATATCTTAATGTTGATCCAGGCACAATGAATCCTGTGGAACATGGGGAAGTTTTTGTTCTTGATGATGGTACTGAGTGTGATATGGATTTTGGGCATTATGAAAGATTCATGAATACGCCTTCAAAAGGTAATTGGAATATTACGATGGGGAAAATTTACAAATCAATTCTTGATAAAGAAAGAAGAGGGGATTATCTTGGAAAAACTGTCCAACTTGTCCCTCATGTTACTGATGAAATAAAAAATTGGATTAAGGGTGTAGCAAAACAAGAAAATGCTCAACTAATGTTTGTTGAAATTGGGGGGACGGTGGGGGATTTAGAGAATGCATTATATCTTGAAGCCGTAAGACAACTTGCTCATGAAGTGGGGCATGAAAACTGTTTATTTATTCACTTGTCTTATGTCCCTATTCCTATTGGGGTGAATGAACAAAAATCAAAACCAACACAGATGAGTGTAAAATTACTTAACGAAGTCGGGATTTGGCCGGATATTATTGTTTGTAGATGTTCTGAATATTTGGAAGAAAAAATAAAGAAAAAAATTGCTTTATTTTGTAATGTTGATGATGATTGTGTTTTTACTGGAAAAGATGTGGAAAGTATTTATTTGATTCCTTGTGAACTTGAAAAACAAGGTTTTACTAAAGTGTTTGAAAAAAAACTTGGGCTAAAAATTGATAATAATACTTGTGAAGGTTGGAATATTTTGGCAGAAAAAATGATTGATACTCAATCAAAACAAAAAATTTCTGTTGGAATTTGTGGGAAATATACAAAACTTGGGGATTCTTATGCTAGTGTTGTTGAAGCAATAAGACATTCAGCAGCTAATCTTGATGTAAAGGTTGGGATTAATTTTGTTGATACTGAAAGTATTGAAAATGAAAAAATAAATGTGAGTGATGCAATTAAGGGGCTTGATGCAATAATTGTTCCGGGTGGTTTTGGTACGCGTGGTTGGGAAGGAAAAATTTCTGTTATAAAATATGCTCGCGAAAATAAAATTCCTTTACTTGGTATATGTCTTGGGCTTCAAGCAGCTGTTGTGGAATATTCAAGAAATATTTGTGGATTTAATGATGCTAATTCAACAGAAATGAATCCTTTTACTCTAAATAAAGTAGTTACTTTGATGGACGAACAAAGAAATGTTGTGGATATGGGGGGAACTATGAGGCTTGGAGCATACGAAGCGATTTTGGATGAAAATTCTATTGCTTATAATTTATATTCTTCAAAAACAGTTTTTGAAAGACACAGACATAGGTATGAAGTTAATCCTAATTATCATAAAGTTTTAATTGAAAAGGGTTTAGTTTTATCAGGTATGTCTCCTAATGGGAAACTTGTTGAATTTGTAGAAATCTCAAAAGATAAACACCCCTATTTTATTGCAACACAAGCTCATCCTGAATTAAAATCAAAACTTGAAAAACCCGCACCATTATTTTTTGGGTTAATAAAAGCTGCAAAAGAACTTAAAAAATAATCTTGACAGGTTTAATTATAAACCAATTAAACAATAAATGTTTATTTGATTGAGTATATAGGTGGTGTGTGGGTGGAAGATTTAGCATTAGAGTATTTTAGAGGGTTAGATAAAGCTGATAAGAAAAGAATAATGGGAAAAATTATTGATTCTTTAACTACTGCTGAAAAAGTTGAACTAGCTAAACTTTTATTGAAAAAATAAGTACTTCTTTTTAGTTAGTTTTTTTAGTTTTGAATCTAATAAGTGGCTTTATAAAGCTTTTCAAATTCAATCTTTCTAACGAGATTTTTATTAAAGGTGAAGAAACAAATGTCATCAAGAGCACGTGATTCTAGTAGGTTTAAGAAAACCAAAGCTAGACAACGATGGAAATGGACTAAAAAGAAAATGAAAAGAAGAAAAAGAAAAAAAAGATATTTAAGACAAAGAGCAGGAGCATAAAGCTCTTGTTTTTTATTCCTTGGGTGGTGTTTTCACCACTCGATTTCTTTTTTTAATTTCTCTGAAATTTTCTTTATTCTTAGTTTTTTTTAATACTTTTTTTAGGGTATTTCATCGATTTAGATTTATTGTTTTTATTTTAGAAATAAAAAGATTAGCCAATTTAGTGCGATAAAAGCAATTGTCATAATGTATGTTGTTAAGTAGCTTTTTTTCATATCCGCTTTGCTTGGAGAAAGAATAGCATCTTTTAGAAGAGGAACCAATAGTATTACTCCTACTATTGCCCAAATATATTGTAAAGGGATATAACCTAACCATTTTTCTTGAAGTGTTGCTCCATTAATTAGAATTAAGAAATATGCAATTACTCCTATTGCCATTGCCAAATAGGACATTGCTTTTACTTTTCCTTCACTCATTAAAGCAACTGTGCTTTGCATTTTTATTTTTTTGTCATGTTTTGAAGAAAATGCTCTGTATAATGAATAACCACTAAATTGTAATCCTACTACAAAAATTATTGGTAATATTGGGAATTGGGTGTGAGTTAGTCTAAAGAATGAAACAAATAGTACTATTCCTGAAAGGTATCTAAATATTGGGTTAATCATTGATCCTGAAATCATGTCAAGCCCTTTTCTTGATTTGAATCTGTATGGTTTCATTGTGTAAAGGAGTTGATTTAGCATCATTGCTCCTAAACAAAGAATTAGCAAAAAGTTTCCAAGTAAAAATGCTATTGTGAAAGAGGATAGGATAAGTATTATGGAAAATAATAATCCTTGCTTTGGGGATACTTTTCCGCTTGGGATTGCTCTTTCTTTTTTAACTTCATGAAGAGCATCGATTTTCCAATCAGTAAAATCATTTAATGCATAAAGGCCTGACCACAAAAAAGCTACACTAAAAAATCCGGTAACAAACAAAATTGGATTAACACTTGAATTGTAAACATAAAATGCAATAAATGCGGCAAGAGTCATGTTCATTAATGGTTTACTCCATTCAATTGGGCGACCTAGCTCTCCTAAACCAATAAGTTTTTCTTTCAAAGTCCATTTTTTTTGTATATTAATATTTGTAATATCTGTATTTACTTTTTTAAACTCAGACATTTTATTTTTTGAAGAAACCTTATTTTTTTGGACTGTTTTTTTCTTTTGTTTCATGTTTTAATTGATGTGTGAAAGCTTTTTATACCCAAAAGTATTACTCGTTCTGACAACAAAGCGCATTAATGGTTTTTAAAAATTGAGTTTAATTTATTGAGTT
>Ga0172371_10007478_pt1 | contig 15543 bp, 13 predicted proteins | sample Lak12m_FD_114543 | JGI IMG/M metagenome (GOLD analysis project Ga0172371, IMG submission 114543) | Freshwater microbial communities from Kabuno Bay, South-Kivu, Congo - kab_022012_12m | ecosystem: Environmental > Aquatic > Freshwater > Lake | place: Democratic Republic of the Congo: South-Kivu... | reverse complement strand
AGGACTGAGGCGCTGTGTTTCCACGAGTATCGACTGACGATTTCTTTAGCCCGGTTAACGAGCAGTCGATGCTTTTTTTTAGGAAGCGAAGTAGCGTGTAAAATAGTTTGGGCAATAGAGGAAGGAGTGAGTGAAGGAATAAGGAGTGTGTCGGAAAGCTGAGACGTGATTTCTTTAATGCCCCCAACATCAGTAGTAATCGGAAGTACACCACAAGAGAGTGATTCAAGGAGTACAAGCGGAAGCATTTCCTGTTGTGACGGAAGCACGAGATAGTCTATTAGTCCATACACATTCTGTATTGGATGAGGATTTTGAAGAAAACGGACTCTGTCCTTATTTATAATTGCTTGTGATTTGGATTTAAGGATATGCTCATACCGTTTTTCGTACTGATCGCTTGGGGCAGGATAGATGATCCAAAGTGTCATGGATGGTGGTAAGTAATTTAGTGCATCGATAAGCAGGTGTGTGCCCTTTTTTTCGTCTAGACGCCCGATACTTCCAAGCTGTATTCCTTTTAAGCAGTTGTGTTTGTTTTTGAAGGTGCGTTTGTGTCGTGTGGTGAAGGGTTTAAATACTGATGAATCAACGCCGTTTGGCAATATAAATGATTTTTTTTCTAAATGCATGCCTGCGGTAGATATAAAAAAACCGTTTTTTGCTTCAATCGAAACAAACGCTAGGCGTGTGGCAACTCCGAGCGCGTATTTTTGCATAAGTGCCACGAGCTGGGCGACGACATGATGATAGAGCCGTCCGACCAACGAGCGGTTTCTAACCGGCGTTAAAAACCGTTGATCTCCGTGGACATGAAAGATGGCAGGAATTTTTCTCGCAGTTGATAGCTGCCAGGGGATGGCGAATGTGAATTGCGTTGAGATAATGAGGTCAACCGACCGGTTTACATTAAGTGCTCGTCGGAAGTCCCACATAGACCAAAACATATTTAGAATGAAAGCAAACCGCCCAATGAATTTTTTGGATGTTTGTTTATGTATAATGAGCTTGTCACATGGGCATAGAAGCCGATACGCGGCAACAAGTGATTCAGTGGCTTTAGTTGCCCCACTTTGTACTTTTTGATACAACACGAGTATATGTATGGGTCTCATGTGGCATTTTGGAGGTGCTCATCCTCTGTATAGTCGACGGGAGTTTTTTTTAAATGCGCCTTCAGTACAAAGGGAACTTTGAGTTTATGTATTAAGCCGTTTGTGGGTGTGAGTTGATACGAGTATGACGGGAGCGGAAACAAACCATTTGATTTAATAGACGCGTAAGTAATCAAGTCATTATTGTACGCGTTGTTAAAGAAATCAATATCAGAGATCATCCCAATTTGAAATAACTGTTTTCCGATTGTGTAAAGTGATGCGGGTGTAATACCTATCCCTTGTCCAAGATTTTGTTGCCGTGCATTATGTACGTGAGTGAGGAAGATTTTTCCGTTACTTTTTGTTGCTCGATGTAACTCACTCAGCACAAATTGTTTTCTGCGTATAGACATAAAAGTGTCATTGATGCTGATAAAGTCTATATAGTGATTTTTAATTGGTAGCCCATGTTCGATGTCCGAGCAAACAAGCAGTGTGTTAGAAGGAAGAATATAAGAGCGTGCAAGGTAGAGCAAGAAAAAAGAAGTATCGATACCGATTATATATTTTGGTCGCGCCCAAAGACTTACTTTTGACAGAAAATGACCCGGTCCGCACCCGATATCCACCACAATATTTCTTGGGGCAATAGCACCAATTGTAGACAGAGACAATATGTAAGTTGCGCGCCGGGGACGAATTTTGAGATATCGCCACCAATATTTTTCCGATGGGTATAATAAAGACGCGATGGTTAATAAAAGCGGAAGCGGTATGAGAGGTGCAGAAGCAGCGATATAGTTAAGAAGCCGCCAGTTGTCCAACAACGTGAGCAAAGCAGAATGAACATCACTACGCGATAGATAGGCAAGCGCCTTATCTTTAGAAGGATTATTTTTCATATATACAATATTATTGATAACCGGATATTCACCGCACGAACACTTCATACTGTAGTGCGTGTTTGGCATAAGACGTCGCCCACAACGGGGACAGCGAAGGAATGAATAGTCAATGTTCATAAACGGCCTCATGGATGTAATCAATGCCGCTCAGGCCGTTTTGTAAGAGCCCCGGGATCTGGCTACGGTAGCAGTAGATAGCCCGTCTTTTTCTTTCCAACCATTTTGGCGCATCGCGCATTGTACGTTTCAGGCGGCACGGAATTGCGGCAATCCTGGAGTAGAGTTGAGTTGAAAAACTTCGGTACGGAACGTCTTCCCAATATATAAGACGGTGCTGATGAAAAACCTGCGTGACCAAGTTATGAGTAATAATATGATCGACATGATTTCCTACGCCCAGAGGCGCGTAAATAAACGTATCTGCGTTGATGTGAAGCCTTTTTATGAGTCTTAAGAAACGGATAATTGCATGACATAAACATTGATCCCTTGAATTGACCTTTCCGCGAAATACTGTGGTAAGCGACGGATAAGACGTGCGAAATAATGCATCAATGTAGTCTAAATGGAGATACCAGGGAACGCCGAGCGTTTTCAGTGCCCGAATATCTTCTTGCCTCCGTTTAGTAAAGAGTGTTTCTTGAAGCTTTTCTCCGCTTTGGCGAAGAAACCAATTGATATAAGAAGTATGAACATAATTACTTCCGCGAGTAAACAGCGTAATCACAGCCACGCGTTTTCCCTCAAAGGTTTTTTGTGCTAGTTGATTACCGCAAGAGAGAACCGCATCATCAAGATGCGGTGAAAAGTAAATTGTATCGAGGACGCCGGCCTCTTGATTGAGCATCTGGAGCTTTGTAGAATGCATCAGTGTAGGTTTTTATGAAAAAATCACTTATTACTTTATCATGGAAGCAACGCTTGTTGCAATTGATCAGCACGATCTGGTCTGGGGCTTATTCATTACTGCCCAAAAATTCCATGCAAAACATATTGCTTGTTCTTTTATTCATCATGTTTCCATTGGGATATTTTGAGCCACTGCGGTGGCACTTTCCTCCTCCAAAAGCGACCCACGGTATTCTCAAGGGATTATTTCTTGTAGGTGCTGCATTTCTATTTATTTATCGTTCGCGACCGCATTTGTTACAGAAACACAAGAAGGAATTGATTGTTGTTTCTCTCTTTCTTTTTTCGTTTATTGTTTCCTCAATTTTTTCCTTGGTTCCGGACACATCATTGCAGTTTCTTTGGTATCCGCTTATCGGAGTGTTCTATGTATATGCATTTCGAGTGTTACGGGTGTCCAAAAAGAAACTGATTATACTCGTTGTCGGTATGTCTGTCCTATTTATTACGATAACATTTATGTTTGCCTTCTTTTCTATTTTTTCACGGTATGAAGTAGATAATATTTATTATTTTATATTTTTAGATCATCGTGCAAATTATTTTTTACAGGAGATACGCCAGGCTGGTAAGTATGCAAGCCTGGGTCCGTATTTCATGCTGTTTCCCCTTTCGTCTGTGTTTCTTGCAAGCAAGCAGGTTTCGGTTACGAAGAGACTTTTGTCCGCGCTCGTTTTGTGTGTATCCATCCTAACAGCAGTGATAAGCAATAACAGAATTGATGTGCTTGTTTTGGGTATACAGTTGGGGATTATTATTTGGTTTATTCCCAGAAAAACAGCCGTCATACTGTTATTGATGATTGTTCCTATTGTGTACGGGGGGTTGTCCGTCGCTGAACGATATTTTGGATTTAATCTTGAAGAACGGATTTTGAGACCTCACTACGAGCGCGATCTTGAGACAATTGATCTGCGTTATACATATTGGCAGACGGCTGTTAATAATGTTCGGAAGCACCCGCTTTTTGGAACCGGCCCGAACACGTATAATGAAGTCAGTGATTTTCCGCTCCGCCGGTATTTTGATTATGGAGCCAGACAATATACAGTCCGACCCGATGATGGGATTGGGGCGCACAATTTATTTTTCGAACGGCTTTCCGATACGGGATTGTTCGGATTTTTTGCATTTGTCACAGTGCTTATATATTACGGAAAAGCCGATATCCTGACGTTGATAAAAAAACGAAAAGAGGATCGGGCGCGGTATGCACTCTTTGCATTGTCCAGCTGGAGTTGGATTCTTTACGGCATTACTGATAACAGTTATGGCGCCCAGGGATTCGTCACATTTTTCTTTTTACGGGGAGTTATCGGATGCTTATGAAGGTAGCAATTATTCATGATGTATTTATCGAGTTCGGAGGTGCGGAGCGGGTGCTTCTTGCACTGCTTTCGCTGTATCCTGCTGCGGATGTCTATATTCCGCTCTTACACAAAAAATGGCTTGAGAAGCTGCAACAACACACGAAAGGCAGGATTATTTCTTCATGGCTCAATCATATTCCTTTTGTTCACTCTGCGTCTATTTTACTAAAACCACCCCTTTACCTTTATTGGGAGCAGTTAGATCTCAAAGAATATGATCTGGTGATTTCTTCTTCCCACTCGTTTTCATCTAAATCCGTATTAACCTCACCCCACACACTGCACGTATCCTATATTCATACACCCCCCCGTTATCTGTATACGGAATACAACGAAACACAAATACTCAGAAGACCGTTAATGCGCGTGCTTCTTTCCCCGCTTCTTTCGTGGTTGCGCGTGCGGGACTTCATCGGCGCACAGAAGCCAGACATATTAATCGCCAATTCGAAGCACGTTCAGGAACGGATCAAAAAATATTATCGAAGAGATAGTGCGGTTATTTATCCTCCGGTGGAGATCCCAAAGAAGCTTCTTAGGAAAAATCCGAAATATTTCGTCTGTGTTTCCAGGCTTGTGAAACAAAAAGGAATGGACCTGGCGATTAAAGCATGTAATCAACTGAAGACGCGATTAATTGTTGTCGGGGAAGGGGCGCAGGAAAAGTATCTTCGTTCGATTGCCGGCCCGACAATTGAGTTTTGGGGAAGAGTTACTGACGAGAAGACGGGCAATGTCTGGGCGGGAGCCAAGGCGCTCATCTACACGTCTATTGACGAAGATTTTGGTATCGTGCCGGTGGAGGCAATGGCCCACGGCGTGCCGGTTATTGCGTATGACTCCGGAGCACTGAGAGAATCCGTGATAGAGGGAGTAACCGGAATGTTTTTTGAAACATTTACTCAGGAAGCACTGTGCCTGACGCTGTCGCGGTTTGGTCAGAGAACATTCTCCGAGGCACTCATTACTCAGCGCGCTAGGCTGTTTTCAGAAAAAGTATTTCTTCAAAAGATGAAATGCGTAATATATAGAAATATTCTATAAACGTCATTTGTTTCCGATTATTTTTTTGTATCTTTTTGTTATCGGAGTTTTCCGGTGTTTCTTTTTAACAAACCCTGTGTGTGATGGACGTTAATATTCTTGTGTCTGCTCAGCCGGTATGCCGGAACGCATGGAATCATATTTGGTGGCAATCCTGGCTATATGATATAAGAGCCGGAATGGAGTTCTAAAAGCACACCGTTTGCTATTATAGTTATAATTTGGAATCAAAAAGAACGCTCAGATAGCTATTTGATCTGAAATATTCATTTATAAATTCTGCATATAACTGATGACCGAGCTTATTGTAGTGCAAGTCTTCCCTGCCGACGGTTACGTCCGTTAGAGTCATGCCCTTATCAGGTAAATAAGTATCCATGTCGGTTTGTATGTCATATATCGGAAAACCAATATGTCTCACTTCTGGTGCCCTTTGTAGTATGTCATGGTTCTGAAGCAGTAGCAGAATCGGCACACCGTGCGCTTGCGTCAGAGCGTATATGTTTTTCATGGTTTTAATATAGTTATCTTCCCCGACCATGTAGGCATATCCTTCCGGTACTTCACCAACTTTGTATTCAAATCGTGTCATATCGTCAGCCGACAACGGTGCATTCATTAATGGCACAGATTCCTTTTCAGCGATATTTTTACTGTTAGCACGATACATGTCCACGACCGTTTTGATTACAAAATATAGATAGGACGTGGCATGAACTCTTCGCCGGATATGGTTGGGCAAATCCAGATCGTTTCCGCAGTATTCAAGAATTATAAGATCCGGATCATACTGGAGTGCTTTGTATTTTATGACATTGTATTCGATGGCAGTATTGTAGCCTGGTACGCTCATATTGATGATTTCGAAATTTTTGGAAGGGTGTTGGGATGCAAGATTATGCTGCAATACGGATAAAAATGTGTCGTCCGGGTGTATCCCCCAACTGGACATCATCGAATCCCCTACTCCAATGACCCGGAACGTGTTGGGTGGCTTCGTCTTTGTATACTCGGCAGTGCCTATGAATCCCTGGCTATTGGTATAAAACGGTTGATTCAATAATTGTGATCTGACGTTTGGCTTGAGTTCGAACATAATTCCTTCAATATTCGAAACTGTTATAAAATTGGTAATATCATCGGAGTACGGAAACGGTCGTGAGAATAGCACAAAAGGCACAGTAAGGCCGGCGTTCCAGCGGTAATAGTAATAGCGAAAAAATAACTCCGTTCCGAGCAAGGGGATGATAATATAACAAAGTACAAAGCGGCCTAAAATCAGCAGATGTGTGTGTCTGAAAGGATGTTTCATAAGAAGCAGCGCGTGTAGTAGTTTATAATTATACCATTCCGATCTACATGAAAAAGTTCTTTCTTGTCATTATATCAACAAGTTTTTCTTTACTATATTGTGAACTTCTTATTCATGCTTCGGGATATCGACCTGCAGAGTATTCGTGGCAATGGGCAGTGACAGATTTTTTTAACGTTCACCCACTGCGTATATATGCATTATCCAAAGGTGTGCAGTCAAAAGAAAATATATATGCAAATATAGACGCCTTTGGTTTTCGGTATGACCCGGCGGACGGAAATCAAGCTCCCAGTGCGAAATCCGTATTTTTATTTGGTGATTCATTTGTGTATGGTCACGTTATGAATGATGATCAAACGTTTCCATATATCACACAAACGGAACTTCGTAAGACAGGAAATAATACCGATATTGTTAACGCTGGTGTGCCAGGGTATGGCCTCGATCAGACGTTTCTATATATTCAGGAAGTCATAAAAACATATCATCCCCAAACGATTGTATGGAATATCAATACGAATGACATCGGAGATTCAAATGATGCATGTTTGTTTGCTTCTGTCGGCGGACGCATGACGCGTCTTCCTACATGGCTGCAAACGTTGTATCTTCAAGGACTTGTTGTTCGCAAAGCCCCCTCCTTTGTTCGTAATTCATATTTGGTAAATTTGTATTTACGGTTTTTGCAACACGGGGATGACCGGCATACGATAGGGTGCACTTTACCAGATGAACATACCGCGAAAATAAACGAGCGCGCATTGGAAAAATTACGATATATGTTTGGAAAACTGGAAGAAGAGGCTGATAAAGAACACATACAGTTGATCTATACGTTATTGCCTGTCGAATATTATTTCGACACCTCGGGATATTCAAATGAAGTAAATGAGATGAAACAGTATTTTTTATTAAGAAACGAATTGCGCCGGTATAAAAGCCGTTTTATTGATTTTAATGAATTATTCGCAAAGATCATGTTCCCTGACGTTTTGGCGGATAGGGATATCGCCGTCAACAACATTGCATACCGGGCATTATTTACCGACAATCCAAACGTATTAGGGGAGACTCACATTGATTACACATCATTATTTTTACCGGGGGAGACAGATATAATAGGCATTCGTCATCTCAACCAGAAGGGAAATGAAATACTTGGCTCTATGTTTGCGGATTTACTTGAGCCGTGCCTAATAGCGGAATGACAATAAAAAAGAGCACAATCCGTACTATGCTGCGAAAAAATTTATTCCTGAAGAAGTGTTTCATTCGTATTTTTATTGACTAACTGGCAAAGACATTAGGGCATTTTGTAGCCAGGGATAAATCGTTTCTGCGACAACTGATTCGCCACGCGTACTAAGGTGGCTGTCATTTTTTTGATAATACAGTTCTGGAGAAGATGTGCTTTGGAATACCGGAAGCATATCAATAAAATCTATCGACGAATCTTTGAGAAATGACGTGAGTGTTTTTTGAGGTAGAGTGTAGTCTGCTGATTCATACCATATGGCTCCGGACTGTTCTATGTGTTGTTGCAACGCGGCGTTTACCTGAATTTCAGCTGGGACGATGACCGTCAGTAACTTGGCACTGACTGATTTCGTAAGTTTGACCATTTGAAGTATATTTTGTTGTACAGAGGGAAAGTTACTGTAGCCGGTGCGATCATAAATGCCTAAGTCTCGACCCACAATTTTAAGGTATTCCTCATATGTGTTTGTGGGCCATTCAGGGTCGTAGTTTTGTACTTGGTGTCCGCCAACGTATGTACCAAGGACTGCGCCCTTTTCCGGCTGTTTATAGACCGTGAGATTCCGTCCAAGCGTATAACGGATTCGTAAGTTAGTAATGAGTGATATTATTCGACTTTGATAAAGCTTTGCTGGTAGCTTGAAAATGGACAAAAATTGTTGAATATACCCTGTATACTTTTCTTCCCTGGGAATATCATCGGTAAAGTCATTACCAACGTAGAATAAGTATACTATGATATCTGGTGCGTATTTAATTCCTTCAAGTTCCAGAACTCGTTTTTCGATACCCGGCCCAATACAACCCAGGCCGAGATTGATAAATTCATAGGTTATGTGACTGGTTGGTGATAGCTCACTGTTCGTTTTTTCTTCCAGAATACGAAAAAAATGTTTTTTATACGGCACGACACCGACCGCAAACGAATCTCCAATTAGTAGAACGCGCTTTGTATTGCTTGGTTTCTCGTATTGATGCTCGGGAGTTTCAAATCCTTTTGAGTTGTATATGAAGCCGTTCCATTTTAGTCCCGGAAGAGTTGGACACGCTATCATTTGGCTGATGAGACCGCCGTCTAGCATAGTGTTTGTATATGTTTGTCGTAAGGGATTTTGTGTGTAGAATCGAATAGCAAACGACTTGGAGCTGAGGATGTAAAGGAGTATTTCGGCAATAGTTAGAACAATAATTATGCTGATGACGGAAATTATTCCGTTGGTTGCCAATCGTGAAATACGGGCCATAATTAGAACAACATGTAGATAAACGGGCTTACCGGGGTGGCCGCGCTAACAACAACAAGTATGCTGACTAAGACGATGATAATAACCGGCGGGATGAGCCACCATTTTTTATTTTGCCAGAGGTAGGAGAATAGGTCTTTCATTTTTTAGAAACGACGTATGAGCCAATCACCAAATAATCTATGTCGGTCTTTAGAAAACATTGTATCGCATCTTTTGGGGTGCACACAATGGGTTCTCCTCGAACGTTGAATGACGTGTTAAGGATAATGGGAACACCGGTGAGTTTTCGGTATTTCTCAATGAGATCGTAATAGAGCGGATTATCTTCTCGCTCGATAACTTGTAATCTACCGGATCCGTCCACATGGACCGTTGCCGGGACATCACGAACGCCTTTTGGTTTGAAAGGATAGACCATCAGCATATAACGAAGTGATAGGGAAAGATTATCATCCGTTTCAAAATAGCGTTTGATATATGGTGATAAAATAACCGGTGCAAACGGCCTGAACAGCTCACGGTGTTTAATTTTTTCGTTGACCCGGTCTTTCATTTTCGCCGTGCGCGCAGAGGCCAGGATACTGCGGTTACCGAGTGCTCTCGGACCCCATTCCATTCGACCTTGAAACCACCCGATCACTTTTTCATGAGCAAGAAGCGATGCGGCTTGTTTGACGAGCGCCTCCCGACTGTAGCGGGTATAGGAGAGGCGGTTTGTTTTCAAGGTGTCCTCTATTTGTTCGTCAGGGAAGCACGGTCCTAACGCAGGAAAAAACGTTGTGACGGTACGATTTTTTGTGATTTCGTAGTGCCTGTATAACGCGCAACCAATAGCACAGCCGGCATCTCCGGGATCAGGAGGAATGAACAGTTTCTCATATTTTGTACGAGACAGAATTTTTCCGTTCATGACAGAGTTTAGTGCCACACCGCCAGACAGGCAAAGATTTGGAGTTTTGTATTTAGTATAGGTTGTGTTGAGAATATTAAACATTGCTCTTTCAAGTGTTTCCTGCAATCCGGCCGCAATATTGGCATAGTGGGTTTCCAGTTCGGATTCCTTGGGTCGGGTCGGGTATCCGAACAGCTGTTCCAGCCGTCTGTTATACATCCGGTCAGACCAGACGTAGGTAAAGTATTTCATATTGAGTGCATAACTTCCGTCCGGAAACACAGAAATCAATTCGTTAAAATGTTTTCGGAATGGTTCGGGATTGCCGTAGGCGGCCATGCCCATGACTTTATACTCCGCGTCATTGACCTCAAATCCTAAGTAAGCAGTAATGGCGCTGTAAAGGAGCCCCAGTGAGTGTGGAAATCGGGCTTCTTTGTCCATGCGGATTGTTGTGCCGCGCGCAGAACCAATGGTAGTAGTTGCCCATTCCCCCACTCCGTCGACTGTGACGACGGTGGCCTTCGTAAACGGAGATAGATAATAGGCAGCAGCCGCATGAGAAAGATGGTGAGCGGTGTACGAGATTGGACCAGTAAACCCAATGGTTTTTTTGAGTGTTTTTGAGATTGTAAATTTATACTGCAACCATGATCCGATATTTTCTACAAATATTTTGTTGCTTTTGGGGAAGCCTTCCAGGTGCTGCATGAGGATGCGTTCAAATTTGATGACCGGCTTCTCATAAAACACTACTTCATCAATATCGTTTGGTGTGAGGTTTGCCCAGTTGAGGCAAAACCGGATGGCGTTTTCCGGGAAGGAATTATCATGTTTTATTCTGGTGAACCGTTCTTCCGCCGCGGCAGCGATCACCGCTCCGTCAATAATGAGCGCCGCAGCTGCGTCATGATAATAACAGGATATACCAAGTATGTTCATGTTTAGTACATTTTGCGATCATCTGCAGAATGCTGAAATGCAGTCCACGTTGATATCTTGGTGTCGCGTTTCAGGAATTGTATGTTAAACATTTTACCGATAATTGACACAACACCAATGCCGATAATGTAGGCAACCGTGAGCAGGATTGCGGAAATAACCGATTGGAGAAAAGTTGAAATAGCAATGATCCGTTTCATTTCAGATACGATACAGAATATCATATAAAAATACAATGTACGATTGTCCTTTTGGGTTATAATGAAGGCCACGATGAAATATCGTATTGGAGTGGTTATCACAACAAGGTATGGACGCACGTCCAGAATGCTTATTCATGCTATCCGGTCAGTTCGTCGCGCAGCCGAAAGAAATTCATTTGCATGTGTCGTTGTTATGTACGACACACCGATTGATGCGTCAACTGCGCATATTGCACAAAAAGTTACCAGGGCGGTAGACGTGAGGGTAGATATCCTTACCTCCGGCATCAATAAAGGCTTTGCAGCCGCAGTCAATGACGGGTTTATGTTTCTGCATGCTAAGTACGCTCCGGATTGGTACGTCACGCTGAATGATGATGCGTATGTGCATAAGAATTTTTTTAGTCACTTAAGTAAGGCAATGAAACCGGGTGTTTTTGATGCCGTTTCATGTGCCGTAGTTACTCCAGAAGGAAATGTTGAAAGTGTCGGATTGAAGTATTTTTCTACGGGTCTTGCATTTCCCAGACAAAAAATAATCCGTCCGGGTGACACACAGCTGGTTGTTGGCACGTGCGCGCTTTTTGCGAAAGAGCGCGTTGAGAAAGAATTGATGCATCACGGATATGTCTTTAATCCTTTGTTTTATATCTATGCCGAGGACTTGGAATTGTCGCTTCGGATACTTCGGGATGGCGGGAACATTTATATTTCAAATACCGCGCTCGTGACCCACAGAGGGTCTCAGACGTCAAAACGGGGTAGCTTTTTCCAGCTATATCATGGATATAGGAATCTTATTCTGGTCGTTTTTCTTTTATGGCCCTTACGGGAAATTTTGCGAAAACTTCCGTTATTGCTTATTGGGCAGTGTTATATTATTGGAATGAGCATATATAAACGATATTTTTTGCTGTATCCGAAAATCTGGTGGTGGATTATAAAATACCGGTTAATAATTCGTTGGCAACGACAACAGTATGCTCAAAAATAACGTTATCGTTGTTGCGTTTAACGCCAGGCTTACCGATGGGTGTGACTACGCGTTACAGACAATGCGCATATTAAGTTTCACAAATCGGGTATACGCTTTTCTTCTCGGTGAGCCACGGACATGGAAAGATGTGTTGAGTTGGTCTGCTCGACATATTGTTGAACACAAAGAGAATATTACGCTGATTCACCCATTTTTTTTGGTACCTGGGCAGCGCTGGATTTGGGCTCGAAACGGTAATTATTTTTTCAACGCGTTCATTTTTCGTATTGTCCTTTTTTGTCTGTACCCCGGGTTATCGAAGCTCTTGTGGATATTCGAGCCTACAAACACAGTGCCTGTAATGACGGGATTATTTGGAATACAGACGGTCTATGATTGTGTGGATTACAACAGAGATCCTTTTATGAATATGAAGCAGGCCGAGAATTATATTCTCCGCACCGCAACACTTGTCGTATGTAATTCCAAGACACTACTGAAGAAGTTACGTTTAATACGAAAAGATGCACACCTTGTGCCACTTGGTTTTTCGCAGCAGTTTTTTCCACAAAATGTTGTTCGGAATAAGGCTGATTTTGTAATAGGTTACGTCGGAGGAATCAATTGGCGCTTGAATTATCCACTACTTATATCCGTCATTGGCGGGCTACCCAATATTACCTTTGTGTTTGCAGGACCAATAGAAATTGGTATTGTGCCGTTTGAAAAGGATACCAAGCGGCACGTCCAAGAATTATTCAGACTTCATAACGTTAAATATCTCGGGAATATTCCGAAAAATATGATTGCACAAACCATGGCGGCGTTTGATATTGGCATCATTCCGTACCACGTACGATATGGGTTCAATCGTTATTCTTTTCCGATGAAGGTTATGGAATATATGTGGCTCGAAATACCGGTGATTGCATCTGACATCTCGGAACTTAAAAATTATCCAGATGCTATTAAGATAGCTCACACAAAAGAAGAATGGCTCCGTGTTATACGCCGGATTCAACATGACGGATGGATAGACGAAGAGTGTACAAAACAGCGCAATTTTGTAAAAGCTCATACGTGGCAAAAAAAGATTGAGGCTATTTCTGAGCTATTGGCGCGTTAGCGCGACGTATGAGTATCCAGCTAGCGATAAGTACGCCAAAGCAATGGACGATAGCTCCCGTCCACTGCAATACGATGATTCCAGATAACCCAAGGTGGGGCAGCACAAGAAATCCAATGCCTATTTTTGTCATTGTTCCAATTATCATGAGATATAGTGTTATGTCGACGTGGCCGTAGAAATCAAGCACGTGCCGCAATGGTAAGATAATTGCGCTTTCCAGAATTTTGGAAAAGAGAAGCCAGCTGATAAGTGGGGTTATCGACGCATACTGACTCCCAAGAAGGATTGATGTTCCCAAAAATCGAAATGCGTAGATGCCGAGTCCTATGACCGAACCCACAAGGAGAAATATTTTTATATTGTGCATCGCAAAGTTGAGGCCGCGGCGAGGCGATGCATAAAGCGAGCCTAAATATGCCTGAAAGACCGCGAGCATGGGCATGAGCAACATGTCGGGTATGTCAATAAACATATTTGTTGCGCTCAATAAACCAACGCTTTCAGTTCCAAGATATTTCCCCACAAGCAGAACATCACCGGCACCATAAGCAACATACATAAGAAACGAGCCGCTCATGGGAATGGTGAAAGTTAGAAAAGCGCGTATATCCTTTTTAGTAAGGTTTTGCGTTACCCGTTTAAGGTGTGTTTGCAGAAATATCCATATAACAAACGAAATCATCATCATGGAAGAAACAATATGACCAACAAGCGTTGATCCGTTGAGCCCAAAATACATGAATACAAGAAGAAACATGAGACGAAAAAGGGCAGGGAGTATGTATTTCCCAATAGCATAGGATCTGGTTGCTTTTATTCCCCCCAGATATGTGAGAGCGAGCTCTGAAAACGTATATATTGGGATAACCCAAAGATATTTTTGGACAATTTTTAACTCTGACGCCGATGCAGTCACGAGCGCAGGTAATAAAGAGGGCGTGATTATGCAGACGAGGATAATGACCGCCGCCGCAATGAGGCCAATACGAAGAGAAAAGAAGAAGTACGCTTCTGGTTTTGCGCATGATTTATTATGAAGCGCGATTGCCACAAAGCGCATGAGCGAAGATTGAAAGCCCAGTAGAGTAAATGAACCCAAAGTAAAAAAAACCGTCAGGGCAATTTCTACTGTTCCCAGGGATTCGGGACCAAGTCGAGCAAGGAGTAACTTCCAAATGACGGCAAAAATTTTACCAATCAGAACAGATAAGAGAATTGTTTTGCCACTGCGCCAATAGTCTTTGACGACATCAGTTATTTCTGTGCCGGTGTGAATATTTGTTTTTTTCATTATTTCCCAGGAAGGGTACAGTATAAGTCGCGTTTGATGAACGTATCCAATCGCCGTGTCCCAAACCCGGGAAATGCTCTGGACTATTTTATGATTTATCGGATTGGATCAACAAGCGAAAAATAACGGGCGACTAAAAGTCCCCTTACTCGATATACCACTTTTAAAAATTCACCGTAAGTATCCGTCAGTAACGCAAAACTCCATCGCAGAGAAACGATGCGTTTGATGATCTGCCTGAATCCGTGATAACTATCCCGCAGATTGCTCCGGATTACGGGAGAGGCAAACCGGCGACCATGAAAATGGAAATATCCATAACAAGCCATTTCGCCGCAGATATAGGATAGGTTTTGTTTCTTCATTTCTTTATTGTTTAGCCATTTATTGTGATAGACAAGCATATTGGGGTTGTACAGTATTTTATAACCCTTTACGAGCATTCTAAGGGCTATTTCGGCATCTTCAGCGTTGCCGCCGATTGAACCGGGACCGAGCCATTCTTTAAATCTGCCTATTTCGCGTAGCACCGATGCGCGGATAGCCATATTGTTGCCAAAGCCAATGCGTTGATAATGAAGGCACGGCTTTATAGTCATTTTTGATACCCGGTTTGTAAAAATACAAGGGCAATTTTGTCCGTGATGTTTATGAGTTTGAAACGGTAAGGTGCGCCCAAACACAGCTGAAATTTCAGGTGAATTATTAAATACGCGATGTATTTCGGATAACCAGTTTTTGGAAACGACACAATCATCATCGGTGAAGGCGATGATATTTCCACGAGCCTTGTATATTCCCTGGTTTAATGCTGCGGATTTGCCGCCGAACGGTACTGTGATGTATTCAATAGAGCTATTTGCGAGTGCCCGTTTGGTTTCCTGTGTGTCGCTTTGGTCACAGACGATGATACCGATGCTTCGGTACGTGCTCCTTTTGATAGATTCTATGCATGATATAATTTGT
>Ga0172371_10007477_pt1 | contig 15543 bp, 13 predicted proteins | sample Lak12m_FD_114543 | JGI IMG/M metagenome (GOLD analysis project Ga0172371, IMG submission 114543) | Freshwater microbial communities from Kabuno Bay, South-Kivu, Congo - kab_022012_12m | ecosystem: Environmental > Aquatic > Freshwater > Lake | place: Democratic Republic of the Congo: South-Kivu... | reverse complement strand
GGTGTTTTTTAAACTCTAATTCAAATTCCCCCTTGTCCACCTGTTGACCCATCACTTCCGCCATTTCTTTGGTTAGTTCCCAAGGAAAACCGTATGTTTGATACAAATTAAAAGCATCTTTTCCTGTCAGTGTTCCTAATTCTTGATTCCTAATTCTTGATTCCAGCTGTTTTAATCCTTTTTCCAAAGTCGCTTCAAACTTTTTTTGTTCTCCTTCAATTACTGCAAAAATCGTTTGAGAATTTTCCGCTAAATTTACGTAGGCTTCCGTATAAGTAAAAATAACCTGGCCAACTAAAGCTTTGAGCCAATGTGCTTTTAAATTTAGCAATTTTCCCATAACCATGGCGCGCCTAAGCAAACGGCGCAGCACATACCCGCGATCTTTATTGGACGGCCCTACTCCGTCAGCGACAATGAAAACCGAAGCGCGAATATGGTCTAAAACTATTCTGGCTTTCTTTATTTCATCATTAGATAAAATTTCTTGGTCCAATGCTATTACTTCCCACATTGATTTAAATAACTCGGTATCGTAAACAGATTTCTGACCGTTTAAAACCGACAAAGTTCTATCTAATCCCATGCCGGTATCCACATTCTGTTTTTTTAAAGGGACCATGGAACCGTCCGTTTTTTTTTCGTATTGCATAAAGACATCATTCCAAATTTCCACCCACCTTTTATCGTCTTTTGTGTCTTGAAAATTTTCAGGTGCCGGGCTACCGTCGTCTATCCAATAAAACATTTCCGTATCCGGCCCGCATGGCCCGTTACTTCCGGCAATCCACCAATTATCTTCCTTCGGCAAATACGCAATACGTTTATCCGCGACCCCCAATGATTTCCAGATTTTGACCGCTTCATCATCTCTCAAAGCGTCACTATCGCCGGCAAACACGGAAAAAGCAAGGCGGGAAAGAGGCAAACCTAAATATTCTTTAGACGTTAAAAATTCAAAGCTCCAAGTGATGGCATCTTCTTTGAAATAATCTCCCAAACTCCAGTTGCCGAGCATCTCAAAAAAAGTTAAATGAGTACTATCCCCAACTTCATCAATATCACCGGTTCGGATGCATTTTTGAACGTTAGCCAAACGCAAACCGCCCGGATGCTCTTGCCCAAGTAAATATGGAACCAGTGGGAACATCCCCGAATTTACAAATAAGGCAGAGGGGTCATTTTCCGGAACCAAAGAAGCCGAAGGAATTATGGTGTGCCCTTTGGATTTGAAAAATTCCAAATATTTAGTTCTTAACTGTTGAGCGGTTATTTTCATTTACTGTCTATTTTGTTACTTCTTCCAAAGCCTTGTCCATTTGCGGGTCTTTCCCGGCGTTAAAATCTTCTTCTGTCAGTTTTACCGCCACGTCCGGCTCCAGCCCGTCATGGTTAAGATTCTTTCCTCCCGGAGTAATCCACTTGGCTACTGTTACTTTAACAGCTCCACCACCGGGCAAATCCACCAGTTCCTGTACGCTTCCTTTCCCGAATGATTTTTCCCCAATCAGGACGGCAGCGTTATGGTCACGCAAGGCGCCTGCCAAAATTTCCGCTGCCGAAGCGGACCCGCCATTTATTAAAACAACTGTTTTTATGCCCGCCAAGCGGTTTAACCCTTGGGCATTGTATTTATTCGTCGTCCCATTACTATGCGCTTCGGATACCACCAAATCCCCGCTCTTAAGCCAGCTGGATGCGACATCAACGGAAGTTTGCAAATATCCGCCTGGGTCATTTCTCAAATCCAGAATTATCCCCTGAACGTTTTTGTTTAAAATATCATTGACCGCCTTATCAAATAAGGCTTTAGTATCATCACCAAAACGGCTTAAAGTAATAACGGCAATTGTGTTTTTTTGCCCATCTGAACTTGTTGTTTCTTTGTAGCTCAGTTTTACACTTTTCATTTCTATAATGTCACGGGTAATTTTAACATCAAAGGGTTTGGTTTTCCCTTCCCGAAAAATTGATAAAGTAACCTCCGTCCCTTTTAATCCGCGAATTTTTCCGACTGCCTGATCCACTGACCAATCCAAAACCGACTCACCATCAACCGCAACAAGAATGTCTTTGGCAAGCAAACCTGCACGCTGAGCCGGTGTATCATCAAGTGGGGCAACGATTACAATGTTATTATCTTTTTTCCCAACCTCAGCGCCAATTCCGCCAAAACTTCCCTTAAGGTCGGTTTTAAAGCTTTCCAGGGTCTTTGGTTCAAGAAAAGTCGTATACGGGTCGCCCAAAGATTCAACCGCACCTTTTATCGCTCCGTATAAAACTTTTTGCTGATTAATGGAATCTTTTTCAATATATTTAATACCTACCACGTCTAAAGCTTTCCACAACAAGCTGTAGTCCACCGTGGCCGGAGCCTCACTCTGGTTAATTACTTTAAACTCTTTCGGTTCAAAGATATATCCTTTTTTACCATTTTGAAAACCCGAATAATACGATCCGCATATAACCAATAAAATTACCACCCAGCGCACTGCGAGCCCCGCTATTTTGGAACCGTTTTGTTGCTGGCTGGTACTACTTTGATTTTCATTTAAATCCATCATATTTTGATAATGTTAAGTCCTTAAATTATACCAAATTTTGAACCATTACGCTAAATTACTTACTGACAGTAGGCTTACTTCTAAATAAATTTATAATAACCAGTAAAGCCAGTCTAAAATATACCCCTAAAAATACCGCCCAGTTTAAAATAAACGGATATTTATTTTTGTAATGCTTTCGGTAAAAAATCCACATTGCATCATGAAACCACTTTAGGGCCCTAAATGCGATCTGAGCAGATGACGAACCTTTAAAATGGGTAATAAAAGTTTTTGGGTAATACCACACCTTCCAACCCGCCTCCTTGCATCGCCAGCACCAATCTATATCTTCGCCGTACATAAAAAATTCTTCATCAAGCAAGCCTATCCTATCAACCACCGTTCTTCTAATAAGTAAAAATGCGCCCATTACGGAGTCAATTTCCATTTCTAAGTTTTCATCAACGTACGTTAAATTGTAATCGGCGCGCGATAATAAAAATAATCTTTTAAAACTATTCCACGGATTGGGAAATTTTCTCCGACAAGCCAAATCCAAACTGCCATCGGGCTTTACCACCTTGCACCCGCTAATTCCAACTTCCTCCCGTTGCTCCATAAAGTTCAGCATAACTTCCAAAGTATCGGACTGAATTTGTGTATCAGGATTCAGCAATAAAATATATTTTCCGTAAGCCTGTTTTATCCCGATATTATTTCCGCTTGCAAACCCTGTGTTTGAATTTTTGATAATCTTTAAATCTTTTAATTGCGTTTCTGCCCACTCAAAAGTACCATCATTGGAACCATTGTCTACAATAATTACTTCTCCAGTCCTCCCCCTCTCCCCTTGCGGGAGAGGGTTGGGGTGAGGGGTAAATGTTATTCCACTAGATGCAAAAACACTTGGCAAAAGCCGAGCCAAATCGTCTTTGGATTTGTAGGAAAGAATAATTATAGACAGATCGGGCATATTGACTTTTCCCATAAAGATGCTATTTATAATAGTTAATACTTCGTGTGAAGGAGGATTGTGTGGCTTATTCAGAATATCCGATTCCGGTCATAGCCAATGAAGCGATCAAATGGTGCATCACAAAACACTTCAGAGATGGCAAACTTCTATCCACTGTTTCCTGGTTTTCCCCTCTTGGAGCATTCAGGGGGGGCGATTTCGCGCATTCTGAATGTCGTGCACGCACCGTCCCAAATGGGGCAACAGTGAAACTGGAAGGAAAGGTGTATGAATTCCGCTGCGTTTCGCAAGGAGAATCCGTCCCTGAAAACGTACTTGTCTCGGGTATGCTCGTGGACGGTGACATCCTTATGGTAGTGGCCGTTCCGCCACCCGTCCAACGGTAAGCAATATTTGCCGACATCGCTTATGGCTTCTTTTTACCAAGACGACGTCGGCAACTTTATTGGATTTAGTCTTCCTGTTTGGCTAGTTTTTTGAAAATAAAAACTTCTCTATTAAAATCCCCCCAATTTTTTTCATCAGGTCCGGGGTGCCATGTTGGGGGAACTATTCCTTGAATTTGTTGGAGTCCAAACGCTTCGGCGGATTTTACCACATCTTCTTTTGAAATGTGAAAATACGGAAGCGAGATTTCTTTTTTTTGACTGGTATTTTTTTCCAAATCATTTTCCTCTTCCTTGAGGAGTTGTTTGAATTCAACAAAGTTATTAAAATATATCAGTCGCTCCTGCTCGCCCTGACTAACAACAAAAAAACCCAAATGTTCCCTGAACTTTCTTTTTGTACAATCCGTTACAACCACAAGCTTGCCTGACGGTTTTAAAATTTTATTGACATCAGCAAAAAACTTGCGTTTGTCGGGAATATGAACAAGCCCGTCTTTTAAGTGTACCAAATCAAAAGAATTTTCCGCAAAAGGCAACGCTTGAATATCCGCCGCTACAAATTGCCGTTCTGGGCTGGGATTGGAGCGATAAGCTTCCATATTAAAATCGCTTTCTATTACCGTACCACCCGAAATTTGCTTTAATGCGCGACTTTCGTGCCCGCCACCGCAAGCCAAATCCAAAATAATTGAATTTTTATTCAATTTTAAAGGAGCCAAAATACTTTCTACGTATTGCCCGCTAAGTTCAGCTCTACTATATGCATGTGGCATCCCCTCCTTATTGCTGTACCCGAACATAATTTCGTTTTTTGTCATACCGACATTCTTTTAAGGACAATTTGTGCACGTTTTCGCAACATCTTTGGCAAAAGTTTTAACATACTCGAAACAATTTTAAGCGTACCAATTTCAAAAAACAAAATATAAAAAAACATAAAAAACTCCCGCACAAAAAATTGCGGGTAAAACCACTTTGAATTTTTTATGTACATAAAAATATGGTTTTGATAATTGAGTTGTCTGACACGCTGGCTTAACGCTTTGTGATGTTTTATAAATCTTGAAACATCTTTGTACCCGTTTTTTGACGATCCCGCACCTCGACCGTGATAACCAACGGCAGTTGGAACAAATTTACATTTCCATCCTGCGTTAGACATTCTCCATGTCAAATCCACGTCTTCCCAATAGGAATGGAAGTCTTCGTCAAAGAATTCGCTGACAGCTGACAGCTGACAGCTGACAGCTTGCAGAGCAGTAGCACGATACATTGCCCCCGCGGCAGACACTGCTTTGACATCTACAAGCTCATCATACTGACCTAAATCTGCTTCATGCTGTCCCCTGTCTCTTGCCCGTCCTGATTTGCTAATTGTAACTCCTGTAGTATCAATTATTTTGTTCCCCCTAAAATCTTCAATCTTCAATCTTAAATCTGTAAATTGGTATAATTTTCCTGTGGCCGCTCCCACACTCTCATCCTCAAATACTTTTAACATCTCTTCTATATAATTTGGCTCCATTATAAAATCCGGGTTTACCAGTTGAAAAAAATCTGCTTGATATTTACCAAAAATCAAGTTATGCCCTTTTGCAAACCCGATGTTGTGCCCGGGATCAATAATTTTTACCTGTGGAAATTTTTCCGCCAAAAATTCTTTTCCGCCGTCTTCGTTACCCGAGATAACCGCAACAACTTCAAAATTTTTGTGGGTTTGCGAAAAGATCGCCGAAAAAACCGGCTCAATGAACCGTTTGGTATTATAAATTACTTGAACAATTGCAACTTTTGGCATTTGCGACAGTTGTAAGTTACTATTTATCAATTACTAGTTCCCTCATCATACTCATGGTAGCGTTTTACGATTATCCCCGCCAGACCTAAATTAATGAAAAAATACATTAAGACCTTATCGTTAAGCAAAGTAATGTCAAAAACTGCTGCCGCTAAAATCCACAGAACCATTAAAAATGCCTGGACCACAAAATAGACCAAAAAATCTTCCGTCTTTTCGTAATGCCGAATAAAACGCCACAAAGATTGTAAAACCGAACCCCAAAAAGCGGCAAATAATAAAAATCCAACCAATCCTGTCTCCACCAGTATTTGTAAATAAAGGCTATGAGCCGATATATATTTAGCAGGCAAATTGTAAACTAAATTCACCTTTTCACCTACATCGGCGTAGTTTTGTCCGTTTTCAATTTGATTAAATGATACGATAAAATTGCTAAACCCAACCCCCCACGGATGGGTTAAAAAATACAGCGAACTGTTTTGCCACATATCAATTCGCCCGCGGTTTGAAGTTTCTTTCAGGTTATAAATACTGCTCGCCCTAATTAAAAAATTTTCCTGAAATTTTTCCACGCGCAAATAATTTAAAGCCTTATTAAATATGGGTGATATGGCAAATAACATAAAAATTATGACAAACGGCCATAAAAATTTTTTTGCCAAATTTTTTTGAACATTTTTACCATATGCAATCAAAACCGCCAAAAACGGTAATATCATACCCACCCAAACTGCTCTGGTTCCCGATAAAATAAGTGCTAAGCCCGCAAAACGAATTCCGGACCACAGCCATTTTTTAACATGGGTAAAAACACTGCGAGTTAAAGCCGTGCCCATACAAAGAGCAATAATACAAATATAGGCAAACGACTGCGAATCCGGCATTATGGAAAACATTCTTAAATCCCTCCCGCCGTAATATGAAAACCAAGAATTGGAATACAGTGCGACTATGGAGAAATTCTGCCCGTAATACAGTTTGCTAATATTGTCGGCCCAGTAAACCCAAAAAACGTCTAAATTTGTTAAAAAAGTTCCGAATAATTGGGTAAAACCTAAAGTAATAATAATAGCCAGCGACCAAATTACATAACGAATAAACTCAAAAATTTGTTGCATGCTTTTTAACGTATTGATTAACACAATATATAGAAAATAAATATTCAACCAAAATAGTACCTGTTTTATGGCCTCCACTCTAAAATTGCCAAACACCAAAGCCAAAATAAGCCCGGTGGCCACAAACCAGGCTAAATATTTATCCCAAGGCAAAAAAATTATTCCTCTGAGTTTCAACTTTTTTTCCCTTATAAACCAAACCAAAAACAGAGCCAAATATAAAACACGCCACATAGATAGAGAGTCATATTTGGCGTTAGGGATTACCACAAAAAACGGAATAGATAAAACCAAAAGTAACAATGACTCATATATCGGCGCAGATAAAATAAAAGCCAAAAGTAAACCTAAATTAAGCCAAACCAAGGCATAATTCCAACCCAGAATCGCCATGCCGGCGACACTTATATATTGCCATACGGTAAAAAAAATTATTAGACTTTTAAGCCGAGGCAAATCTTTAAATTTTTGTATAAATTCTTTTTTCATTCAAATAATTTATTTCGTTAAAATAGCAAGAGTTTCTTTTGCGCACTTATCCCAGCTAAAATTTTCCAGCCTTTTGTAACCATTATCGACCAGTTGTTGTCTTAGGGCCGAATCGAGCAAAATAGATTTTAGTGCATCTTTTATGTCGCGGATATTATGTGGGTCAAAATAAATAGCCGCTTCAGCTGCAACTTCCGGCAGACTGGAAACTTTTGAAGCTGCCACCGGCACCCCTGCAGAAAAACTTTCCAAAATTTGCATTCCGAAACCTTCGTAAAACGCCGGCTGAACTAAAACAGAAGCCCCGGATAAAATCTGCATTCGTTCGGAGTCGGAAACGTAATTTAAATACACCGCAATATCTTTGTTTTCCTCTAATTTTTTTAAAATTGATTCAAATTTCCAACCAGGCCGGCCAACCACCACCAATTTATGCGTAATGTCAGGGTACTGATTTTTTAACAACCTAAACGCATCAATTAATCCTTCCAAATTTTTCCTCGGCTGTAAAGTGGATAAAAAAAGAACATACTTTTCCGGCAAATTCTTTACCTGCTGTCTGCTGTCTGCTGTCTGCTGTCTGCTGTCTTCATATCCATGCCAAATAACTTCAATTTTTTCCGGAGAAATACTATAAAATTTTACCAAATCATTTTTTGTACTTTGGGAAACAGCAATAATTTTTGCCGCCCGCCTTACCGCAAAGCGCGTTGAAATTTCCAAAAAATTCCTATTAAACCAGGTAAAACTTTCAGGATAAAATTTCCAAGCTAAATCGTGTATGGTAACAATTGATTTTTTCGGGTGGATTAAAGGTAGAGCCGAGGCAGGAATAAACAACACATCCACGGGGGAAACAAACATTTCCCAGCTAATTCTCACTTGGGTCCAAAAAAGCGGAAAAGGAATTACTTTAATTTCAAAATTTTTGGGCAACCCCAAAAACCACGGCTCTGGGGTTGTGCGTAAGTAAAGTCTATATCTATTTTGCGAATCCGACTTAGCTAAATGCAAGATTAATTGCTTGGCATAGTGCTCTACACCGGTTTTAGCCGGATTATTAGCTCTTTCGGCTTCAATTCCTATTAGCATGCCACTTTATTATATAGGATTTCGCTACTCTGGCCAATTAAACATACAAAACCCGCCCAAAATAACTTTTAATGAGCGGGTGGAAAAATAATATTTACTTTGCTATTTCTGTGGATGCTGAAGACTTATAATCGCTCAGGTTTGGCTTATTAGGTGTTTTGTCTTCTCGATGCCTAAAAAAAACCATTGAATTAATATCTTCTGTAAGCATGTCATTATAAGCAACTGCGTAGATTATCCCCCCGGCAACCATACCGGCAACGAAAATTAAAATAATCCCCCAATAGCTTTTAATTTTTTTATGCTGAGATGTTTCATTTTTCATTTTTTTATTTTTTACTATTTATGTACTATATTATAGCACAAAATGGCTCACTTTGGAAACTTACGTTTAAACAAGGTAGTTTTGTAAGTGGCAGGCTTATAAGCCTTCAAACGCCTAATTTTTATCTGTAAGACACCTTTAGTCAAATCATGCTTTAAGTTATCCACATACGCGGTTTGGTCATAACCTAAAGCAATAATTTCCGGTGATTCTTTCCGAATGTGTGGCAAGTAGTCTTTCCCTCCCCCCAAAACAGTTTTATTAACCAAACCGCTTTTTTTTACCGTTTTCAGTCTTTGTTGCTCACTCTGCACTGGCTCGTACCCTTTAATTTTTTTTACGTTTGTATCCCGGGCAACGGACACTATCAGAAAAGGATTTTTTGCCAAACTCCTGGCTTGTTTAAAAAAACTCAAGTGCCCTTTGTGCAATAAATCAAAGGTACCAAAAACCATAATTTTAGTTTTTTTCCTACCGACCATAAATAAAATATTTAGCACCTAAGAAGGTTTTAGCAAATTTTTTACTAATAAAATATCGCTCTTCCGTACATACCCGGTAAGTAATAGCATCAATGCATATACAACTACCCCTGAAGGTAAGGTATAAATTAAGGAATGACTTCGTAAAGTCCACAAAACACTACCCATCACCACCGCTGATACAAAAGGCTTAAACCACAAGCCTTTAAAACTAAACTCCACAATATGTTTATTGATAAAATAAAAATAAAATACTCCTTGCACGAGCTCCGAGAGAACCGTCATTACAGCTGCGGCCATTATACCAAAACGGGGCAACAAGATTAAATTTCCTAAAGTATTAATTGCCACGTTGGCGCCGGTTACAATTAACGCTTTTTTGGTAAGCTGGGAGATAACCAAGGAATTGGCGGGAATGTAAATAAATAAAATCGCCGGCGCCCAAATTAAAACTGCGAGTACCGAAGCCGCCGGCGCATATTCCGGCCCAGCCACCAGAGCAATTAACTTAGCGGAAAGAATGGTTCCCCCAACAGCCATTGGCAGAGCGGCCAATATCATCAGCTTTAAATATTTTTCTAAATTCTCTCTTACTTCCAAAAGCGCATTTTTTGACATTAACCCGGCAAAAAAAGGAAACAGCGTATAGGAAACCACGGAGGGGAAAAAACCAAGCAGGTCAAAAATTTTATAAGCTGCCGTGTAATAACCGGTTTGTTCGTAACCTTTTAGAAATGTTATTAACAACACATCTATCCGATTATAAATAGCGCTAAAACCAACTAATAAAGCAAACGGCCATCCTTGCTTAAGGATGTTCCATATTGGTTTTAAATTAAAATTGAAAATTGCCGCTAAAATACCCGGTTTGGGGAGATGCTTGATAATGAATACTCGATAGATAATCAAGTCAATAATTCCAAAAATCAGCTGGACACTGGCCAAATATACAATATGTTTACGGAAAATTATTGCCGAAAAAATAACAGCAATATTGACGAGTGAGTTAATAAAGTTTATTAATGCGACTTTACGCATGTCCTGAAACGCGGCCATCACCGCCAAATACGGATAAGTCAGCGCGTTAGCCACAAGCCCCAAACCCGCCAAACAGATTGCATAAAAAACCTCGCGGTCATACCCTTTAAAATAGGCTAAAACTACCAACAAAATATAAAGAGAAAAAGCCGCAAATATTTCAAAACTAAAAAATTCTCTAAAATATTTTTTTGTATTTCCGGGATCTTCGCTGATTTTTTTTGTAATAAACTGCTGAATTCCAAAATCCACAATTGTGGCAAAAATCAAAACATAAGAAAGGACAAACTGATACTTGCCGGAAGAATACGGGCCTAAATACCTAAACAGCCGGGTATAGGCAATAAACAAAAAAACCAGGGCCACCACCCGGGAAATTGTAAGCCAAAAAATATTTTTGGAAATACTTGAGCTCATTGCAAAATAGCAGCTTAAAATTTTTTTTGACAGAGTAATCACCCCCCCGTTGTCCTACCCTGGTAAACTTATTTAGCTTTACCAGACATTCCAAATACCTCGCAGTTTAAACTTCGAGAAGCCTTTATCTTTCCAAGATTTCCCCTTTGGCGTAAGCGTCAACCTCTGTTTGTGACAAAGTTACAATTTTCTTTGCGGTAATTTTCCGATTTTTAAAGGCCTGATAGGTCATAGGTCTTAATTGACCGTTTGCAACCAAAAACACCGTTTGGTCAACGTCACCTTTAACCACAGTACTGTTTGATGGCGGTACCGGGATTCCGTCGTACCACTGGGCTACCACACCTTCGCCAAATACGTAATCCGGTGTTATACCCCGCTGTTTGGCGACAAAGGCGGAAATGCTATGTTTGGTCCCTTCCTTAAACATATAGAGCTGTCCGGTTTTGGCAGCCACGGAAAAGAATGTGCGGTCTTTTGGCGTTGCAAACGTTCCAACCGGCAAAGCATTCATTTCATCGGAAGAAATGGAAGCTACATTCTTAAAGCTAAAGCCCCGAATCTTGAAAATGTCTGCCAAGAGCGGGCGTTTTAAAGAATTTTCCACCAAGTAAACCGTATTGTCATTATTTATCTTAACCAAACTGCCGTCTAGTGGGGCGACAAAACCATTTTTTGTATAAGTGGTGATTTCTGTATCCGGCACCATATAGATATCTTTGGCTTTAATTTTATTTTGAGCAAATGTATAGGCACTAAACATCTTTATTTTCCCATCAACCACTAAATAAACCGACTTATCAGCAACTCCTCGAATAATTGTACCGTCTTTGGGAGGTAATACCGTACCCGCCTCAAAAATTAATGAATCAGCTGGAGTAATACTCAAAACATTATTTAAGCTTAATCCTCTTTGTTTAATTACCAAATCTGAAGCTTGATGCCGAACATTATTTATAAAAACATACTTAATGCCGGCAGAATCTTGCACCACGGTATTATCCGCCGGACCAAGAGGCTTGTCGGTCTGATAACTTTCATATTCAGTCGGCGAAACGGTAATTGTGGAATTAATGTCCAACCCTCTGGCTTGCGCAACAAACTGCGGAACTAGCAGCCTAACACCATTTTGTATTATATAAGTATCGGAATTGGAGGCTAATTTAAGCAGTGTCCCGTTGGGGTATTTAAACCAAGCTTGAAAAAATTTATAAAAATTATAATTACCATTAAACACATGGGGCGTATACCTGTATAAAGCTGCTGTGGCATTATTGGAAAGTGTTATTGTCTGCTGGGGCAAAATATTTTCATAACCGCCCAAGGTATTTTCTAAAGTAATAATTTGGCCAACTTTGGAAGCTGCTCCATTAATAGCCGGACCGCGCCCACCAGCGGTAGCGAAAGATTTCATTAAAGATTTTGCCGCTCCCAAATAGCGGTTTCCTTCGGAATCAAAATTTCCGAACAGCTGATAATAAAATCCGGGGAATAAATTTCCACAACCACCGGAATCCGGGCAATCAAAACCCATAGCTCTATCCAAGGCTTTTTGCATTTTAGCCGTATCGTAATTATTTGCGGAAGTAATAAGCCCCTGCTCCTTATTCAGGGTAACAATTATTACTTGCGGATTTAAACCGCTCTGAACCGATGCGTCCCAAATTAATTCCGCTGCGGTACGCAATCTCCCTAAATTCGGCTGTGGATCATCTAATCCCTGTTTTAAAGAAACTGTTTGGGGTTCTTTTAGTTTTGAAACGAATTCCGAGGAAGTATTGGCCAATACTGAATTTTTGGCAACCAAAAATTTTTGTACCCCATCGGCACCGCCAAATGTCTGTGTATCGGAAAAAACCTTGTCCTCAATTAACTTATTTGGGTTAAAGTTTACATCGGGCGTTTGTGCCAAAGCCACAACCGGGAATACAAACAAAAATAAAGCGCTAATAATTTGTATAATTCTTTGTTTTCTCATTTATCTCTCTCCATTATAAATTCTAAAAGCTATATGCTAAATATAAAGACTGCCTATCTAATATAAGCTTCGCCTTTGGAATACCAGTTTATATCAGTTGTGGGTACTATTAGCACCGGAAATAAATTAAGGCCTCTGTCTATGAAAAACTTATAATTAATAGGGTGGATTACCTGCCCAACTACCCAATAAACCGTTTTATTTTGTGCCGATTTCATAAGTGTCCCTTCTTTGGGCGGGTAAAAACTTCCCGTTTGCCAAGAATTCATTTCCGAATAGCTTAAAGTGTTAACACCGGAAAAAGAAAATTCTCGTTGAACAAAAACCTGGTAAGTTATTGGCCATTTTTGACCGGCGTATATTACATAAACAGTGGGTTCGGAATCTAATTTAACCAACGTACCGTCGTTAGGAGTAATATAACTGCCACTGGGGAGGGAAGAAAGGTCATTAGAGTTTAAAATTTTAACATTCTGACCGGAAAACTTTTGGTTAAAAACAAACGGGGAAACCAAGCGTTTCTGCCCTCCGATAATCTGATAAATCGCCCCCGTGGTTTGATCTTTGACCAAATCTCCTTCCGCAAAATTTTGTGAAATTTCTTTTTCTAAACTTTTTGGCACATTAATTCTTCCAGCGCCTAAAAGTCCCCTGCAGGATGCTCCGGCACATTGAAATAAGTTTAGATTATCTACCGGATCGGCAGTGGAAATTATTCGGTCACGAATCTGAACATTGGTCGCCAACGGATACAGAGCCTTAATTAAAGCCGCCTGCCCAATTACAAACGGTACCCCTAAAGACGAACCCGAAGCATAAGCGTAAGAATTTGGTGCAGATTTTTTACTTAGCGGGTCAAAATTTATTGTTGAAAGTATCCTTTTTCCAGGAGCGGTTACATCTATACAATTGCGTCCATAATTGGAAAAGTCCGGTTTAATGTCATTGTGATCCGTAGCGGCAACACCAATGACCATATTAAAATTATTGTCGTCACAAATTGGGAAGACCGGATTTTGATCCAAACTGCTACCGGACAAGGAAGAATCATTTCCTGCGGCGGCTACTAATAATACATTTCTATTAAATGCGTAAGTCACGGCATTCGCCAAAGCAGTATCGTGGCCAAAGCCAATTCCACCGATACTCAAATTCACAAATTGAGCACCGTGGTCTGTAGCCCAGACAATAGCTTCCGCAACTGCGGTAGCGTCTCCTTTGCCGGAAGAATCCAAAGCCTTTAGCGGCATAAGGGTGATTTGCCAATTGGTTCCTGCAATTCCAATACCGTTATTGGCTGTTGCTCCTAAAATTCCGGCTACTAAAGTACCGTGTCCATTGTCGTCTGAGTTATCCTCTATGGATATTATTTGTTTGGCCACAAAGTCAAAACCTAAGACATAAGAAATATTTTTTAAATCCTCGTGAGTCTGATCTATTCCGGTATCAATAACCGCGACAATGTTACTTTTAGCTCCGACTGTTTTTCCCCAAGCAGAATTGAAACCGGATTTTAAAAGCCCCCATTGCTTATCTATGTTTTGTTCATTTTGGTCAAACCCCGGATCGTTAACAACTACTGAAGACGAAGTTAATATTCTGTTTACTTCCAAAAAATCATATCTATTTTGTAATTCGGACTTCAGTTGATTAAGTGATTTTGTTGAGTTAAAAGTGTAAATATTTTTAAACTGTTCGTCTTGTACTGACGGAAACCGATGGGAAATATTGGATGCCACCATCAGTAGATTACCAAAGCCTAGCGGCGATTTTAGCTTAACAACGTAAAATCCGGCCGTTGCTTGGTTAAAAGATGAAGCTGTTGGAGCGGGAAAAAATAAAATTAAAATAACCGGTAGTAAAATCCCGGCAGTCGCCTTGATAAAAATTGTTTGTATTTTTTTGAAACTCATACTATTTATACTTACCTGTCCACAAATTTAATCGAATCTCAATAATTTCCAAAAGCATATTTATCATCCCGCTTAATTTAACGTGGCTGGCCTCGTCGTTTACCCAAGTAATTGGTACCTCTTTAATTTTAAAATTATTCTTTCTGGCCAAAGCCAAAATTTCCACATCAAAGGCCCAACGAAAAATTGTTTGTTTGGGGAAAATTATTTTGGTGGCCTTTGCACTAAAAGCCTTAAACCCACATTGCGTATCGGTAACCTCGACCGGCACCAACGTATGCACAATGGTTCGAAAAACCCAGCCCAAAAATTCACGTAATTTATTTTGATCTTTAGCCACATTTGAACCGGCAATCCTTCTGGAACCTAACACTAAATCAAAGCCCTGGTCAAAATACGGCAAAAACTTTGTAATTTCATCTATCTTAGTTGAGTTATCGGCATCCATAAATACCCGAACATCACCAGTAGCCTCTAACATCCCTTGTTTGGTCACCCAGCCCTTACCGTGATTGTCTTTATTATCAACCAACCGCAAGTTAGGAATATTGGCTTTCAGTTTTGCCACAGCACCCGCTGTATTGTCTTTTGAGCCGTCATTAATAACTAAAATTTCGTATGGATAGGCTTGTTTTTTCAAAAATTCGCTTACTGCTTCCAATGTCTTACCAATTCTATGATCTTCATTATATGAAGGAATAATAATCGATAACTTGTTCATTAATTTATGTTTAATGATTTTACTCATTATATCATAAATTATCGGCTTTTGCCTCATATTAATTTAGACGGCATTCGGCACTATTTGTTTCATGGGACTGCTACCGAATGGGCTTTTTGATGCAAAATGAGATGATTTGAGTAAAATTTTTAAAACAAATTTTGATGTTTATTCGAAGACTAAGCGGAAAAATTTTTTTGGAAATTTTACCAAAGCAGTTCCTTTTGGGCAAAAATGCCATTTGGCAACAGTCCCTTG
>Ga0172371_10007476_pt1 | contig 15546 bp, 20 predicted proteins | sample Lak12m_FD_114543 | JGI IMG/M metagenome (GOLD analysis project Ga0172371, IMG submission 114543) | Freshwater microbial communities from Kabuno Bay, South-Kivu, Congo - kab_022012_12m | ecosystem: Environmental > Aquatic > Freshwater > Lake | place: Democratic Republic of the Congo: South-Kivu... | reverse complement strand
TGATGGCGCTCGAACTATTCAAGCCCTTTATTGTGAGCCGGCTGGTCGAGCGCGACCGGGTGCAGAACATCAAGGCCGCCAAGAAGATGGTGGAGAGCATGGTGCCCGAGGTCTGGGACGTGCTCGAGGAGTGCATCTCCGAACACCCGGTGATGCTGAACCGTGCTCCGACCCTGCACCGGCTGGGCATCCAGGCTTTCGAGCCGATCCTGGTCGAGGGTAAGGCCATCCAGATCCACCCGTTGGTCTGCGCCGCCTTCAACGCCGACTTTGACGGCGACCAGATGGCCGTGCACGTGCCTCTGTCATCCGAGGCTCAGGCCGAGGCGCGCATTCTCATGCTTTCATCCAACAACATCCTTTCGCCGGCTCACGGCCGGCCGCTGGCAGTGCCGTCGCAGGACATGATCCTCGGCACCTATTACCTGACTTACTGCCATAAGGATGTCAATGAACTCGACCCCCTGAAGATGAAACCGGTGCCACCGGTCTATGGCACCGCGGATGAAGTGCTGCGCGCAGTCGATGAAAAGGCGATCAAGCTGCAGGATGTCGTTCGTCTGCGGCGCGGCGATGAAAAAATACTGACCACGGCGGGACGCGCGATCTTCAATGACGAAATCGACGACGTCCTTACCGACCATATGGGTGAGGAATATGACCTGGCCGGCCGCACTTTTGTAAATTACACGATCGACAAGAAGAAGATGAACAGCTTCATTGCCGACCTGATCAACCAGTACGGCACCGTAGCCGTGGCTCAGGTGCTTGACGTGATCAAGAAGCTCGGTTTTGAGCATGCAACCCGTTCCGGTGTGACTGTCGGTAAAAACGACATCGTCATCCCGCCGGAGAAGGCCGGCATCCTCGACAGCTACGAGGATCAGGTCGGTCAGATCTACTCGCAGTACGATCGAGGCTTTATTACCGAAGGCGAGCGGCACGAGCTGGTGGTTGAGAAATGGCACGAGGCTACCGACAAGGTGGCCGAAGCCATGGACAAGAATCTCTACGAGCTCAATCCCCTCTATATGATGGCCAACTCCGGCGCTCGTGGCAATCCCGATCAGATGCATCAGTTGGCGGGTATGCGCGGACTCATGCTTAATCCGAAGGGCGAGACCATGGAGCGTCCGGTCAAGGCGAGCCTGATGGAGGGCATGAGCGTACTTGAGTTCTTTATTTCGACTCACGGCTCACGCAAGGGCCTGGCCGACACCGCCCTGCGGACAGCCGATTCCGGTTACCTGACCAGGCGGCTGGTTGATGTCGCCCAGGATGTCATCATCCGCGAAGAGGATTGCGGAACTGAAGATTACCTGGAGTTGTCGCTGCGCATTGAGGACAAGAAGACCAAGAGCACCAAGATCAACGAAACCCTGCTGGGACGGGTGCTGGCGCAGGACATTCCCGGAAAACGCAAACCCGCCATCGTGGCCAAAAAGGGCGAGCAGCTCTCATCGCAACTTATTCGTGATATCGATGAGGTTCATGGCGGCAAGGAAGGTTACATCGTGCCGGTACGTTCGGTGCTCAAATGCGAGGCTGAGGTCGGCGTCTGTTCGTTTTGCTACGGGCGCAACCTCGCCAGCGGCGAGTTGGCCGAGCTGGGCGACGCGGTCGGCATCATCGCCGCGCAGTCAATCGGTGAGCCGGGCACGCAGCTGACCATGCGTACCTTCCACCGTGGCGGCATCGCCGGCCGTGACATCACTCACGGTCTGCCGAGGGTCGTCGAGCTATTCGAGGCCCGCAAGCCGAAAGGCCAGGCCAAGATCGCCGAGATCAGCGGCAAGGTTGAGATCATCGTCAAGGACGACGACAGCCGGACGGTGCTGATCAAGGACAAGGATGAGGAGAAGAAATATTCCTTCCCGCGTGGCACTTTGCTGCTTGTCAAGGACGGCGACAAGATCGAGCAGGGCGAGCAGTTGGAAGACGGCCCGCTTTATCCGCCAGATCTGGTGGCGTTCCGGGGCAATACTGCCACAGAGCTGTATCTGGTCAATGAGGTGCAGCGGGTTTACAAGCAGCAGGGCGTCGATATCAACAATAAGCATATAGAGATTGTCGTGCGCCAGATGATGAAGCGTGTTCGTGTGGAATCACCAGGCGACACCGGTTTGATGTTCGGCCAGCTGGCGGAGATCGTCAAGTTCAAGCAGGCTAATGCCAAGGCTCTGGCCGCCGGTGGCGAACCCGCCGTGCCCGAGCAGATTATCATGGGTATCACCAAGGCCTCCCTGGCGACTGAGAGTTTCCTGTCGGCGGCCTCCTTCCAGGAGACCACCAAGGTGCTCACCGACGCCGCCATCGAGGGAAAGGTCGACCACCTGCTGGGTCTGAAGGAGAATGTCATTATCGGCAAGCTCATTCCGGCTTCGACTGGACTCAGGCGCTATCGCACCCTGGAGATATTCTCAACCGTGGAGCCCGAGGAGCAGGACCTGCTGGCGGTGGGAGCAAGCTCCGAAGAGGAAGAGGCGGCTGGCTAACCTCTCCACCTCCACTACTATTGGAATTCATGGGGCGGCCCTTGCGGGCCGCCCCATTTTGTATGAACTGCAAAGCCCACAAAATTACGGTCTTCTTATTAATAGTTGTAATTTTGACATAATTTATTAATTATCGTTTAATTGAAATCCTCCACAGCTCAACCAGGAAGGGATTATTGCAGGGCAACGGGTAAGGGGATTTATCATGAAGGGGTACGCCTGCCGCTTTATTAAAAAAACCGTACCGGTTTTACTGCCGCTGCTTCTGATGATGCTGGCGGCTTTCCTCGCGGCTTCGCCTGGAGAGGCCACAGCAACAGAGTATAGTGTCGGTTCGATCAACGGCCACGTGACCGACGTCAGGGACGGTCATCCACTCGCGGGCATCTATGTCTTTGCGCAAATCAAATTCTGGGCCGAGCCTTGGGAGTCCTACTGGTACAACTTTACAAACACAGTGACCGATTCCGAAGGTAATTATTCGCTATCCGGACTCCCGCCCGCTACCGGTCCTAATTCAGATGTAATGCCACACTCTGTGGGACCAGTCTATGGTTATTATCATGTCGAGTTCCATAGCCCTGACGGCAGTTATTATAACCAGACCTATGGCGACAGCGGCTCAATCCCACCTACCGCCACTCTTTTGACCCTTTGGCCAGGCGATTATCTTACCGGCATCGATGCGGCGATGATCCCGGTTGAAACATGCGCTGGTGACGTGCACGATCTGCGATTGACCAAGGACGATGTCCGCTGGGGCTCCTACGCCGATTTCGTGGCCCGCAACCTGTCGATTGATTACACCATCGCCAATGCCGGCGCAGCCGATGCGCTTAACGTCGGGATCCTGGGAGCGGACAACACGGGCGGTGTGTCGCTGTCGACATCCATGCCCGTCGGGCTTGGTGACATTGCCGCCGCCGGCAGCGTGGCTACAACGCTCGATTATTATGTCCCGGAAGGCGTGCTCTCGTTTCAGACTAATGTTTATGCCGCGGCGCTCGACCGGTGTGGTACTGTTTTCTACTACCCGGGTGGGCAGCCACCGCCAATACATTAAGCACTATCGCGCGGCACGCCCATGTCTGAAACGCTATTGGGTTAAACGCCTGTGGTACAGCCACGTCTAAGACGCTACTTGTTTACCGCCTGGCTGTCAGGATATACGTTGGTCTGACCTGCGTCCCGGTGACCGGAAAGAAGGTTGCGGGATCGTTAAAAATTGGCTAACGTGACTTGGTCTTGACTCCCCAATCCCTGCTTGCTATACTCCCGTCTTGCGCCCCAAAGATGGGCGCTTAAGTCTGTAAAGAATTGGGTAACAGAACCGAGCCGCAGACTTCTCCGGACGCCCCGGCGACCGGAGAAAAAGAGTCTGCTGCTCGTTCGCGTGTGAAAAAGCGGTGCTAGAGGCGCCGCGAAGGCAAATAAAGGAAACTATGCCGACAGTAAACCAACTGGTGAGGAAAGGCCGCGCAACGTCGACGAGCAAGACGACGACACCGGCGCTCAAAGGTGCGCCACAACGCCGCGGCGTTTGCACGCGCGTATATACGACCACTCCGAAAAAGCCGAATTCGGCCCTGAGGAAGGTCTGCCGCGTCCGTCTCACCACCGGCATCGAGGTTACCGCTTACATTCCCGGCATTGGCCATAACCTGCAGGAGCACTCCGTGGTCCTGGTAAAGGGCGGTCGCGTCAAGGATCTGCCGGGTGTGCGTTATAAGGTAGTCAGAGCCGCGCTCGATACGGCGGGGGTTACAGACCGTCGCCAGGCGCGTTCCAAGTATGGGGTCAAATCCCCCTAAAGGAGTCATATGCCCCGCCGAGCCGCAGCCCAGAAACGGGAGACCACTCCCGATCCCATCTATAACAGCAAACTGGTAGCCCAGTTTGTTAACAAGGTGATGCTGGGTGGCAAGAAATCGACGGCGGAAAAGATTACGTACCGCGCCCTGGAGATCATGGGCGAGAAGAAGGGTGATGACCCCGTGGCCGTGCTGAAATCGGCGGTAGACGCAGTCACGCCATCGCTGGAGGTCAGGTCCCGCCGGGTCGGCGGCGCCACCTACCAGGTGCCCGTCGAAGTACCATCCCGCCGGGCACGCACGCTGGCAATCCGCTGGATCGTCGGCTTCGCTCGAGAGCGTCGTGAGAAGACGATGGCCGAGCGCCTGGCCAATGAGTGCCTTGAGGCGCTTACCAGCCAGGGATCAGCGTGGAAGAAGAAGGACGACATCTATCGCATGGCTCAGGCAAACAAGGCCTTCGCGCACTATCGCTGGTAGGGCAGGGTCCGAAGCCGGGAGAAGCAGCAATATGAATGTCAGTGAAAATATCCGGTAGTCATCAAGACAGTACCGGTCAGACAGTTTGGATTTTTTAATGAGTACTCAGGCAGCAGTTAACAGCAACAACAAGAAGAGCCAGGACATGACACGTAAGTTTTCACTGGAGAAAACGAGAAATATCGGCATCATGGCGCATATCGACGCCGGCAAGACGACGACGACCGAACGCATCCTGTTCTATACGGGCAGGACGCACAAGATCGGCGAGGTCCACGACGGCGCCGCGGTCATGGACTGGATGGAGCAGGAGCAGGAGCGGGGCATCACCATAACGTCCGCCGCCACTACCTGCCAATGGCACGATTACAGGATAAACGTTATAGACACTCCCGGGCACGTGGACTTTACCGTAGAGGTAGAGCGCTCACTACGCGTACTCGATGGCGCCATCGCCCTTTTCTGTTCGGTAGGCGGCGTCGAGCCTCAATCTGAGACTGTCTGGCGTCAGGCCGACAAGTATCGCGTGCCCCGGATCGCCTATGTAAACAAGATGGACCGCATGGGCTCTGATTACTTCCAGGTGCTCGACATGATGATCAAGCGTCTGGGCGCGCATCCGATTGCTATTCAGCTCCCCATCGGCCGGGAGGATGCCTTTAGGGGTGTCATCGATCTGGTCGAGATGAAGGCGCTTATCTGGGACGACGACAAGGGCGAGACCTGGGAGATTCAGGACATCCCCGAGGACATGGCTGATTTCGCGAAGGAATGGCGCAATCACATGATCGAGAAACTTGCCGACCACGATGAAACGCTGATGGAAGCATATATTGAAGGCACCGAGATCGATACGGCTCATCTCAAGCAGGTTATCCGCAAGGCCACCAATGAGATTGCCATCACGCCTGTACTTTGCGGCACCGCATTTAAGAACAAGGGCGTGCAGCCATTGCTGGACGCGGTTATAGATTATCTGCCTTCTCCTCTGGACGTGCCTCCAATCAAGGGCATCAGCCCCGACAAGGGCGAGGAGATTCGTAACCCCAGCGACGACGAACCTTTTGCCGCCCTGGCATTCAAGGTCATGACCGATCCCTTTGTCGGCAAGCTTACTTATTTCCGGGTTTATTCCGGTGTGCTCAAGTCCGGCAGCCATGTTTACAATGCGACCAAGGACCGCAAGGAGCGGGTAGGCCGCATCCTGCAGATGCACGCCAACTCCCGCGAGGAGCGCGACGCTATCTATGCGGGTGAACTCGCCGCCGCCGTGGGCCTGAAGTTCACGTCGACGGGCGACACCCTTTGTGACCAGAGCGACCCGATCATCCTCGAGTCGATGGATTTCCCCAACCCCGTCATTGATGTGGCTATCGAGCCCAAGACCAAAGCGGATCAGGAGAAGCTGGGCGCCTCGTTGCACAAGCTGGCTGAGGAAGACCCGACTTTCCAGGTTCACACCGATGAGGAGACCGGCCAGACCGTAATCTCCGGCATGGGCGAGTTGCACCTGGAGATCATCGTCGACCGGCTGCTGCGCGAGTTCAAGGTCGACGCCAATGTCGGCAAACCGCAGGTCGCTTATCGTGAGACCATTCGCAAGCCAGTCGAAAAGGTCGTGGGCAAGTTCGTACGCCAGACCGGTGGCCGCGGCCAGTTTGGCCACGTGGTCATCAATATCGCGCCGTCAGGCCCCGGTGAGGGTTACGAGTTCGAGGAGAAAATATCTGGTGGCGTCATCCCCAAGGATTACATACCCTCGGTCAACCAGGGTATCAAGGAAGCAATGGAAAACGGCATCCTGGCCGGTTATCCGATGGTTGGCGTCAAGGTGACGCTGATCGACGGTTCCTACCACGATGTCGATTCTTCGGAGATGGCCTTCCGCATCGCCGGTTCAATGGCATTCAAATCGGCGGTAGCAAAGGCGAAACCGGTTCTTCTGGAACCGGTCATGGAAGTCGAGGTGGTCGTGCCCGAGGAATACATGGGCGACATCATTGGCGACCTGAACTCCCGCCGCGGCAAGATAGAGGGCATGGAGCCCCGCGGCAAGGCCCAGGTTATCCATGGCCGCATCCCGCTGTCGGAGATGTTTGGCTATGCCACCGACCTGCGCTCGCTGAGCCAGGGCCGGGCAACTTATTCCATGCAATTCGATCGTTATGAAGAGGTTCCGAGCTCAATCGCTACCGGCATCGTCGAGCAGGTCAACGGCAAGTAGAAACGTGGCTTGCCTGCCGGAGTGGTTTGATATATAGTAACTCGCTCTTTAGGAAGAATATAAGAAAAACAAGCTTTACGTAAGGATTCAGGCACAGTTTTAAAGCAGGTTTTCTCAGCGTATTGGAGAGGAGAGGAGCAACATGGCAAAGGCAAAATTTGAAAGAACAAAGCCGCACCTGAATGTAGGCACGATCGGCCACATCGACCACGGCAAGACGACCCTGACCGCGGCCATCACCTCCTGCCTGGCAGGACACGGCGAGAATGTCGAGGTAAGAAGTTTCGATTCGATTGACAATGCTCCCGAAGAGCGTGAGCGTGGTATCACTATCTCCACCGCCCATGTGGAGTATGAAACCGACAAACGCCACTACGCGCATGTCGACTGCCCGGGACATGCTGACTACATCAAGAACATGATCACCGGCGCCGCGCAGATGGACGGCGCGATCCTGGTGGTAAGCGCGGCCGACGGCCCGATGCCGCAGACTCGCGAGCATATTCTGTTGGCCCGCCAGGTAGGCGTTCCCTATATCATCGTCTTTCTCAACAAGGTAGACATGGTGGATGACCCTGAGCTGCTCGAGCTGGTCGAGATGGAAGTGCGCGAGCTGCTCTCCGAGTACGAGTTCCCTGGGGATGAAATCCCCATCGTCGCCGGCTCGGCCCTGAAGGCGCTGGAGTGCGCCTGCGGCAAGGCCGAGTGTCCTGCCTGCAACCCCATCCTCGAGCTGATGAACGCCGTGGATGAGTACCTGCCGGAGCCGGAACGCGACATCGACAAGCCTTTCCTGATGCCAATTGAGGATGTCTTCACGATCACCGGCCGCGGCACTGTCGCCACCGGCCGCGTTGATCGCGGTATCGTCAAGGTTGGCGAGGAAGTCGAGATCGTCGGCATGCAGGAAAAGATCGATAAAACCGTCTGTACCGGCGTGGAAATGTTCCGCAAGCTGCTCGATGAGGGCCGCGCGGGTGACAACATCGGCGTGCTGCTGCGCGGCACCAAGCGCGAGGACATCCAGCGAGGCATGGTTCTGGCCAAGCCGGGCTCGATTACTCCGCATACGCATTTCAAGGCGCAGGTCTACGTGCTTTCCAAGGAAGAAGGCGGCCGTCACACACCGTTCTTCACCAACTACCGGCCGCAGTTCTATTTCCGCACCACTGACGTGACCGGCCAGATCACCCTGGAAGAGGGCGTCGAAATGGTCATGCCGGGTGACAACACCGTCATGGAGGTCAAACTGATCACGCCGATCGCCATGGAGGAAGGCCTCCGCTTCGCTATCCGCGAGGGCGGCCACACCGTTGGCGCCGGCGCCGTGACGGAGATCATAGAGTAGGGTTACTACACACAGCCCGCGGCCTTTCCGGCGCGGGCTTTAAAACGGAAGACAAATGGCTCAACAGAAAATACGCATAAGGCTAAAGGCATACGATCACGAACTGATCGACCGCAGCGCACGGCTCATCGTGGAGCAGGCGCAGCGCACCGGCGCAACAGTTGTGGGACCGGTGCCCCTGCCCACCGAGAAGAATGTCTATTGCGTCATCAAGAGTCCGTTCAAGGACAAGGACTCGCGGGAGCACTTTGAGATGCGAACCCACAAGCGTCTGATCGACATCCATCAGCCGACGCCGAAGACGGTGGACTCGCTGATGCGTCTGGACGTGCCCGCGGGCGTGGACATCGAGATCAAACTGTAAATGACGGCAATACTGGGAAAAAAACTGGGCATGACCCAGATATTCACCGACGACGGCGATCGTATCGTGGTAACCGTCATCGAAGCGGGCCCCTGCGCGGTGACACAGGTGAAAACCAACGCCAAAGATGGCTATCAGGCCGTGCAGATCCGCTTTGGCGAGATGAAGAAGAACCGGGTCATCAAGCCACAGGCGGGCCACTTCAAGAAAGCGGGAGTCGAAGCCAGGCGGCATCTGGCAGAGTTTCGGGTTGAAGCTGAGACAGCGGAGGGCGCTTCTGAGGAGGAAGCAATCCTGAAGCTGGTTGTACCCGAAGCAGCAATCGAAGCTATCGAGGAGCCTGCCGAGGAACCCGAGGCTGAGACTGCGCCGGAAACGGAAGCCGCTGCCGAAGCCGAGCTTGAAGAGGCCGGAAAAGCAGAGGCGTCCGGTGAAACCGAAACCGAAACAGCTGCTGAAGCCAAGGCGGAGGACGCGGGAGCTTCCAAAGCTGAAGTAAAAAAGTCGACCAGGAAGAGCAAGAAAAAGGCCAAACCACAGGCGATGAAACCGGAGATCACGGTTTCCGCTTTCGAGACCGGGCAGAAGGTAAAGGTAACCGGTATTTCCAAGGGCAAGGGTTTCGCGGGCGTTATCAAGCGCCACAACTTTGCCGGCGGCCCCGGTTCCCACGGCGCCCATTTTCATCGCGCCCCCGGTTCGGTAGGTGCGAGTGCCTATCCCGCACGGGTGTTCAAGGGTATGAAGCTCCCCGGGCAGATGGGCAACAAGAAGTCGACGCAGCTAGGTCTCACCGTTGTCGAAATCGATGCAGAGAAGAATCTGCTCTTTCTCAAAGGCGCGGTACCAGGTTCCAGTAACGGCCTAGTTTTTATCCAGACCCAATAAGGCTGAGAGACACACAGAAATTTAATGGCAGACGAAGAAGAAAAAACCGAAGAGACCAAACCGGAAGCTGAGACCCAAGCCAAGGAAGAGGCGATTGTAGAAGCCAAGGCTGAGGAAAAAGCCGAGGCCAAACCGGCGCCCAAGAAGAAGGCCAAGTCGAAAAAGAAGGTTGAGCCCAAGGCTGCCGTCAGCGTTCCCGCGGTCAAGGCTCTTGATGCAAAGGAAGCCAAGCTGAGCCCCAAAGTTTTTGCGGTCGAGCCCAAGATTGGTGTTTTACACGAAGCGGTACGGGCTGAAATGGCCGCTATGCGTAGCGGTACGGCTTCCACCAAAAAACGTGGGGAAGTCCGCGGCGGCGGTGTAAAACCATGGCGTCAGAAGGGCACAGGTCGCGCCCGCGCCGGCTCCAGCCGTATGCCGCACTGGACCGGTGGCGGCATCGCCTTCGGCCCCAAACCGCGCGATTATAGTTTTAAAGTCAACCGCAAGGTTCGCGCCAAAGCCCTGAAAATGGCTCTTTCGGCGCGCGCCGGCGAAGGCAGTATCAAGGTGGTCGATGGTTTGCCGTTCAATGAGCCGAAGACAGCGGCTGCGGCCGCGGTTTTGGACAACCTTGGCGTGGACTATCCGTTGCTGGTGCTGCTCGACGATGGCGACGCCAACGCGGCCATGTCATTTCGTAACCTGCCTGGCGTCAGCGTCTGTAACGCCAGTGAACTGAATGTGGTTGACATCATGGCAACGCGGTCGGTCCTGCTGACCAGCCGCGTGCTCGAACAGCTGAATGGACTCGGTGATCGCAAATGAGAGATCCGCACACGATCGTCCTCGGCCCGGTCATCTCGGAAAAGAGCTATCAGCTTATCGAACACAACAAGTACACCTTCAAGGTGGACCCGCGAGCTCACAAGCCCGCGATCGCCAAGGCGGTAGAGGAAATTTTCAGCGTCAACGTTGTCGATGTGAACGTCATCAAGACCCGGTCGAAGCCCAAGCGGCGCGGCATGGTGCGGGGCAGGACGACTTCCGGCAAGAAAGCGATCGTGCAGCTGTCGGAAGGCCAGAAGATCGAATTCTTTGAAACGATGTAGTCAAACAGGAACCAGAGACTTTATATGGCACAGGTAAAAACATACAAACCAACTTCTCCGGGCCGCCGGTTCATGACCGGTTCGACCTTCGAGGAGATCACACGCGCCAAGCCGGAGAAGAGCCTGACCAAGGGCAAATCCAAGAACGCCGGGCGTAACTCCTACGGTCGCATCACGATGCGGCGTACGGGAGGAGGCCATAAGCGGAAGTTCCGCCAGATAGATTTCAAACGGCTCAAGGATGGCATTCCGGCCAAAGTAGCCTCGATCGAATACGATCCCAACCGCTCCGCCCGGATCGCCCTGCTTCATTACGTAGATGGCGAAAAGCGCTACATTCCGGCGCCCCTGGGGCTGACGGTGGGCACGATGCTGATGTCCGGGCCGGAAGCTGACATCAAGGCTGGCAATTCGTTGCCGCTGGCCAATATCCCGGTGGGCACGATGATCCATTGCATCGAACTCAAGCCCGGACGCGGTGCGCAGATGGCCCGCGGCGCCGGCACGTCGGCCCAGCTTATGGCCAAGGAAGGCAAGATGGCCAATGTCAGGCTGCCTTCCGGTGAAATGCGCCTGGTCGAGATCGGCTGCCGCGCCACCATCGGCGAGGTTGGCAATACGACTCATGAGAATATCACCGGCGGCAAAGCCGGACGCAGCCGCTGGAAAGGCAAGAGGCCCAAGGTTCGCGGCACGGCCATGAACCCGGTCGACCATCCGCACGGCGGCGGCGAGGGCAAGGCCACGGCCGGGCGTCATCCAGTGACTCCGTGGGGAGTGCCGACCATAGGTTATCGTACCCGCAAAAAGGGCAAGCAGAGCGATCGCTACATTGTTCGTTCCCGCCGGAAAGGCCGCTAGGAGGAAATAAATGAGCAGATCGATTAAAAAGGGACCTTTCGTCAGCGAGAAATTACTCGCCCGTATCGAGCAGATGAATGAATCGGGCAAAAAGCAGATGTTGAAGACCTGGTCGCGTTCCTCCACCATCTTCCCGGAAATGGTGAGCCACACGATCGCCGTTTACGACGGCCGCAAACATGTACCCATCTTTATTACTGAGAGTATGGTAGGCCACAAATTGGGCGAATTCGCCCCGACCCGCACTTTTCGAGGTCATGGCCATCATACCGATCGCAGTACGTCACTGAAGTAGGAACAAATAATGGCCCAGACCAAAACCAAGAAAAAAGCCGAAGCGGATGAAGCCGTCGAAACGGAAGAAGTCATGACGGCTACGGCAACGGCAAAGTATGTACGCTGCTCGCCGCGGAAGATGAGGCTGGTTGCCGACATGGTCCGTGGCAAGGATGTGGCTGCTGCCCGCACGATACTCAATTTCTCAACCAGGAATGCCGCCGACGTCATCAACAAGGTAGTAGGCTCGGCGATAGCCAACGCCGAGAACAACCATGACATGAGCGCGGACGAGCTATATATCAGCAGCATTTATGTCAACGAAGGACCGACACTGAAGCGCATCCGGCCGAGGGCAATGGGACGCGCCTTCCATATTCGCAAGCGCACCTGTCACGTTACCGTCGAATTAACCGCAAGAGAGGAGGGATAACATGGGTCAGAAAGTGCATCCGGGAGGCATGCGTCTCGGGATTATCCATGATTGGAAATCCCACTGGTACAGCGAAAAAGATTTTGCCAATTTTTTAATCGAGGATCTGAAGATCCGGGCACACATACGCAAGAAGCTGCGGCACGCCGCACTGTCGGATATCCATATCAAGAAGGATGCGCAGAAGATCACAATCGACATTCACACCGCCAGGCCGGGCATCGTCATCGGCAAGAGCGGCGCTGAAGTCGACGCCCTGCGGCGGGAGATCCACGACATGACCGGCAAGGCCGTGCAGGCCAACATCATCGAGGTCAAGCGCCCGGAGCTCGACGCCAATCTCGTGGCGCAATCGATTGCCGAGCAGCTCGAAGGCCGCGTGGCTTTCCGCCGGGCGATGAAGCGTGCGATTACCTCGGCCATCCGCTCGGGCGCCGAGGGCATCAAGGTCGCCTGCGCCGGCCGGCTCGGTGGTGCTGAGATGGCGCGTACCGAAGGTTACAGCGAAGGCCGGGTGCCACTGCATACGTTGCGCGCGGACATCGATTACGGTTTCACCGAGGCCCGCACGACTTTTGGTCGCATCGGCGTCAAGGTCTGGATTAACAAGGGTGAGATCATGCCTGAGGGCTTCAACATGGACAAACTCAAAGCCGATCGCCGGCTGGGCGAAGTGGACGCCCAGAGGCGCAAGTAAACAGGACGGATAAGAAGAATGCTTTTACCCAAGAAAACCAAGCATCGCAAGCAGCATCGCGGCCGCATGCGGGGCGCCACCAAAGGTGGTTCCCGTGTGGAGCATGGCGAGTACGGACTGAAGGCGATGGAACCGGGCTGGATAACCAACCGGCAGATTGAAGCTGCCCGTGTCGCCATGACTCGTCACATCAAGCGTGGCGGCAAGGTCTGGATCAATATCTTTCCGCACAAACCGGTGACTGAGAAGCCGGCTGAGACCCGGATGGGTGGCGGCAAGGGCTCTCCGGAACAATGGGTGGCCGTGGTCAAGCCGGGACGGGTAATGTTCGAGCTTTCGGGCGTAGCCGTGCCGATTGCCAAGGAAGCAATGCGGCTGGCATCCCACAAGTTGCCGATCAAGTGTAAATTCGTGACACGCGAGGGTGATCTCTTTGAAGGCTAATGAGCTGCGCGACCTATCGGACGAAGAGCTCGTCGAACGCATGCGTGAGACGCGCAAGCAGCTTTTCAACCTGCGGTTCCAGCACGCCACGGGCCAGCTGGACAACCCGCGGAAATTGCGGCTGGTCCGGCAGGACATCGCCCGCATTATGACGGTCCAGGGCGAGCGTGAGCGCATTGCCGCCGGGGCTGAGGGCCAGGAGGCTTAATGAGCGCAAAAACTAAAGGCGAGAAAAAAGTTTTCGCCAGCGGCAACCGCAAGGAGCGCCGCGGCATTGTCACCAGCGACAAAATGGATAAGACCATCACGGTGCGCATCGATACAATCAAGGCTCATCGTTTGTATGGCAAGACCGTGCGGCGTTCACACAAGATGGCCGTACACGACGAAAACAATGAAGCGGGAATCGGCGATACAGTCCGGATCATTGAGACCAGGCCGCTTTCGAAAAACAAGCGCTGGCGCCTGGCTGAGATTATTGAAAAGGCCAAATAAGTGATACAGGTTGAAACAAGACTCAAAGTGGCGGATAACACCGGCGCCCGCGAGCTCCTGTGCATCAGGATCAAGGGTGGCTCGCACCGGCGTTATGCCCGGGTCGGCGATACGATCGTCGGCACGGTCAAGGTTGCCACTCCCGGAGGAGCCGTTAAGAAGGGTGAAGTCGTTACGGCGGTTGTGGTCCGTTGCAAGAAAGAACTGGGACGCAAGGACGGAACTTACATCGCCTTTGACGAAAACGCGGCCGTGCTTATCGACGCTGCCAAGAACCCGCGCGGGACGCGCATCTTTGGTCCCGTGGCGCGCGAGCTGCGCGACAAGAGTTTCATGAAGATCGTGTCGCTGGCCCCGGAAGTTTTATAAAAGGGAATCTCAACACATGTCAAACAAAATGAAAATAAAAAAGGGCGATACGGTTGTGGTCATTGCCGGCAAGGCTCGCGGCAAGACTGGAAAAGTGCTCCGGGTAGAGCCTGAGAAGCAGCGCGTGGTGATCGAACGGCTGAACATGATCAAACGCCACCGCCGCCCATCGCCGCAGAACCCACAGGGCATGATCGAAAAAGAGTCGCCAATACACGTTTCCAACGTGATGTTCTACTGTTCGCGCTGCAGTGACGGTGTTCGTCTCGGAGCCAAACAGACCGATTCAGGCCGCCTGCGCATCTGTCGCAGTTGCGGTTCCGAATTCGATTGAGTTTCTAACGGATATAGGAAAAATGGCACGATTAAAAGAACAATTTGAAAAAGAATTCGTCTCCCAGCTCAAGGAAGAGTTGGGGCTGGCCAACACCATGGAGGTTCCGCGGGTCTCCAAGATCTGCGTGAATATGGGTGTGGGCGAAGCCAAGACGGATGCCAAGCTCCTGGATGACGCCGTGGCGGAGATGACCATCATCACCGGTCAGAAGCCCAAGCTCACCCGGGCGCGCAAGTCCATCGCCAACTTCAAGTTACGCGAGGGCATGGCTGTCGGATGCACGGTGACTCTGCGCGGGGCGCGCATGTACGAGTTTCTGGACCGCCTGGTCTCGATCGCGCTGCCGCGCATCCGTGACTTTCGTGGCATCAAGCCGAAATCTTTCGACGGCCGCGGCAACATGTCGTTAGGCATCAAGGAGCAGATTATTTTTCCGGAGATCGACTACGACTCGATTACCCTGACCAGAGGTATGGACATAACCATTACCACGACCGCCCGCAACGACGACGAGGGACGGGCCCTGCTGACGAAGCTGGGCATGCCGTTCCGCGAGCGTTAAGGAGATTGCATGGCTAAGAAATCACTACAGGTCAAAGCCAGCCGCACGCCGAAATACCCGGCCCGGGCTTATCATCGCTGCCGCCGCTGCGGCCGCCCCCGGGGTTACTTCCGGAAATTCGGCCTCTGCCGCATTTGTTTGCGTGAACTGGCCCATCGGGGCGTCATCCCCGGTCTGACCAAGTCCAGCTGGTAGGAGGCTGTTTGTTATGACGGTCAACGATCCTATTGCCGACATGCTGACCCGCATCCGCAACGCCAATAAGGGCGCCAAGGACAGTGTCGAGATGCCGGCCTCAAAAATGAAGATGGAAATTGCCAGGCTCCTCAAGGAGGAGGGTTACATCAACGACTACGCCCTGCTGCGCGGCG
>Ga0172371_10007475_pt1 | contig 15553 bp, 18 predicted proteins | sample Lak12m_FD_114543 | JGI IMG/M metagenome (GOLD analysis project Ga0172371, IMG submission 114543) | Freshwater microbial communities from Kabuno Bay, South-Kivu, Congo - kab_022012_12m | ecosystem: Environmental > Aquatic > Freshwater > Lake | place: Democratic Republic of the Congo: South-Kivu... | reverse complement strand
CATTACGATATCCAGGCCTCACTTGATTTGATCAGGCGGATTCAAGAGAGAAATCATCGAGCATACCTGTCACATCGTAGAAAGAAATTGGCACTTCAGATCTAAATTTCGTTGTAGGGTTATTTTCGGTGCGATTGTTTTCAACGTGCTGGCCGCCGATGACTGCATGTCAGGAGCAGAAGATCGTCCTCCCTGGGCCTCATCCCCGGCGCCTGGCGCCCCGTTCTCCCAGACATGGGGGGCGGTTCTTCTGTCCGTTCTCCTCCGATCCGTGACGCCCAACTGCTGCTATTCCATATACCTCCTATCGGGGAAAAAAGGAAGACCCACGCTCGGGGGCCTTCCTTCATGCTGTCAACCATCCCTTATTGTCCCTGTTGCTGCCGGACACCCCGCCACAGGGGCTGGCCGCCCGTGCCGCCCAAACAGGGTTCACGAAGCTGGGCCGTCTGTTCTCCCACCGTAATGGACATGGCCACGATCCTCAATGTGCCGTTAAAGTCCACCTCCATCCCCGAAACCTTTACCGTGTCGCCGACAGCCGGTCGATCAATCCCCAACGAGTCCCAGTACCAATAAGGACCGATACCGTAGGCTATGACGGCGGATCCGTCCTCCTTGGTCACTTCCATCCCGCTCCCCGCATAGCTGATATCCGAAACCACGCCGGTAAACTCAACAGGGGTACCCGAACAAACAACGGACACCCCTGTCCCGCCACAGGCGCCTAAGCCACCCTGACCGCCGCCCTGGCCGGCATATCCATTACCAGCCAAACTCATGCCCGCACTCATTAAAAGCACCATCACCGCCATCACACTGCCTGTCATCAGTTTCTTCATCATCGTTTTCTCCTTTCAGTCTATTTGTCCATTACCCAAAATCTTGTCGCCCGCGTTCAACGTCAATTGGATCGGCCTCCGCGGCCTTTTCCCTTTGGCCCAGTGCCGTCGCAGGTCCCCGATCCGGCTCCCTTCTTGGCCCCGTAGCCTGTGCCGTCCTGCGGTCTTGGCGCAGAACCGCTCCCATCCTGCACCCCATATCCACGCCCGCTGCCTGAACCGGCGCCTCCTCCCCAGGTCGCACCTTGACCTCCGCCGTTGCCGCCGCGTCCCTGGCCGCCCCCGCGACCGGCCAGAACGACCGGCGCCGACCCGCCATCCTGTGCGACGACGCATGCCCCCTTGTTAAACGACGCGTCCACGGGAACGCTGGCCCAAACCGGGCCCACACCCGTCGCCGCCAGGGCCGCCAGTCCCAAACCCGCCGCCAAAACCATCTTTTTCGCTTTATCCATGATTTTTCCTTTCCGCCGCCATCAGACGGCCTCCTGCTGTGATATAATCGGGGTGCACCTAACGTCCGCACACCCTCGCTCCACCGATGCGGCCGCCATCGGCCGCGTTTGCCCATCATTTAGAGCAATCGGCGTGCCAAAAAATATATTATTGATATTTCAAATAGATAAAGTATAAACGGTTGGCAGGGCATCGACAAAAAGCGATAATCCTCGACACTTTTGTCGAGCAGATCAGGGGTAAAATGCTTCATTGCCGGACCGCTTCATCTATTCTTGGAACAGATGGTTTCAAGCGATTTCCTGGCTGCCCGCCGCCTCATTTTGCTCGATCGTTCCGTTCAGGCTCGTCCTTTTGCACGGATGGGCCGGATCTGCCGGCACTTGAAATCAACAGCTCAAGTTTCGCACCCCTGACGGGATGATTTGGTTCCTGAATCCGATGGGATCGGCCTGTCGGGAATGGGTGACCGGTCCGTGGGGGTCTCTCCCGAAAAGGCCGCAAATCCGGGGATCATTGCATATCACGGCAGCGAGGCCTTTAATATGTCATCGGACAGCCCCAGGAAAGAGCCTTTTTAACTGGCACGCCCCCTCTGCCTGTCCGAGGACCTTTGTTGACCGTCTCGGGGGCGTTCTACGTCCTCCCAAAAGATATGTTGCGGCATTTTCGGGAGAGACCCCCACGGACCACCCCTCGTGCCTCCCCACTCGAATCATGGGGGTGCGAAACGTAAGTCAACAGTACGACCTGGCCCTTTAGAAAAAATACCGGAGCCGAAATTCCACACGCCAGTCGCTCTGTTTCTCACCGTACTCGGTCTGCTCCCCGCCTACGGGGATGATTCCCCTGAGCCGCAGCTCCAGGTTTGTTATGGGGCTGTAGTTGAGTTCGGGTATGAGGTTGAAGCTCCCATCGTTGAGGCATACCATAGTGGTGAAGGCAGGCGTGAAATAGAGGATGTCGAAAGGATCTTTCTGGCTGAGCCTGAGATAGAGATAATCCCTGAGCGGATTGCGCCACGAAAAACCCTCTTGGGTGAGCCGGTTGATGGGGCCGAACAGGGAGCGGTCCCCGGTTTGCTGATAGACGTCATAGGCCCTGTCGATGTAGCGGTACATGTTCTTGAGATCGGCCAGGGTCATGCCTTCGCCGTTGTGGTAGTATTCAAAGATAGCGGTCAGGTCTGTTTCGGTCAGATACCGGATCCCTACCAGGTAACCCCACACGTCCCCTTCCTGTGTCTGGTATTGCCCGTTTTCCTGAAAGGTGAGTTGCTGGAAATTCTGGATCCATGCCACCTCCCCGTGGATCTCAAGGTTGGTGAGGAGATTCTTTGAGAAGTCAAAGCCCCACCGGGTGGTGCGGCTGTCCCCCGTAAAGAAGAGGAGGTCCAGATCCGTGTCATAGAAGAGCCCATAGAGCTTGGCCGCGGCATTCAGGTGGCCGGTCTGGCCGAACTCATCATTGACATCCTCATAGACAGGCAGCACAACGGGCGTGAAGGCGAGGGTTTGGAGCGGTCCTTCGAAACTCCGGATGAAATCTCCGGCTGCGATATAGTAGCCTTCCAAGGCCTCTTCCGGGTCTTCTGGGTCCTTGGGACGGTCGACGAAAGAGACCGGGTTCCAGGCGTATCCCTTTCCCCATTTGGTCACCCGCTTGCCTGCGTCGAGCGTCATGTGGGGCCCAGGCTTGTAGGAGACATACCCTTCCATGAGGGTCATTTCGTCGCCCCAGCCGTCATGATTATGCGTAAGGAAGCTGTCCAGTCTCGCAAAGGCGCTTAGATCCCCATACTTGAGGGCGCCTTCCAGCCGTGCCCCCAGGTTCGATTCCTCCTCCGTGGCCGCCGGTTGATCTTTGTAAAACTTGAGTTTATAGAGCGCCGAATCCGGGTCAAGACCCGAGAGCGTGGGCTGAACCTGTAAAAACCCGCCAAACGCATACGGCCTTTTTTCCACCTCCTTTTCAATCTCGGAAAGGTCAAAGGTGGGAGTTTCCTCCGCTGTGGATGCCCCACGAAAGAGCCCGACCAGGATCAGGACACACAGGAGGAAAACCCCAATCCTCATCGAAGGCTCTCCACCCTGGGCATAAAATTGAGGGTGAATGCCTCATCCGGGATTTCGCGAAACTCGATCTTTGCATAGATCATAAAGGACCGGTACCCTTTGTACAAAGGGCTGTCCGTCTCCATCACGGCCGGCCTGACGATTCCTCCTCCAAAGTCCTTGATGTCTTTGAAGTAGAGGGTCTTGATGAGCATGGCGGTCTCGGTAAGGCACTCAATTTTGGTGGGAAGCATTTTTTTCCTGTCCACCCACATGCGGAGCTGATCATAGGCCACGGCCCGGGTTTTAGCCTTGAGGTGGAGGAGGAGTTCCTTCTCCTGCTCCTCCACCTGGGTCACGGTATACTCCTCCGCATAGTCGAGTTGCAGGATGTCCGAATTGTTGAACACGCCGCCCACCACCGATTGGAGGCTTGTGATCCGGACCGGCTTTCCCACGTTGGGGATATACAACCACATGTTCTCCCCCAGACGTAGGGTGCTCCTACCCCTGTCGCTGGCCGGCTCAAGGAAGAGAGCCGCCACCTTGTCCACTCCCTTCTTCACCGTGAATAACACATACTCCTTCTTACGCCCGTCCGGCTCGACGTTGATGAGCTTTCGGTACATGGTGTAGGATTCGGGGCTCATCTTGCGATCGATCTCTACAAGAAGATGATTCCCGTCAACGGCCCTGGCGGGCATCACCGGAAACAGCAAACAAATGGCAAAAACCATGATCACTGAAATTCGCATATGCAACCTCTCTGTTTTATGATTTATCCGCTTTCCTTGACTGCAAAACCTTGTTTACCGCATCCTTGGCGCTGCCCTTGAAAGGGACAGGCCAGATCCTTTTGGCTTTCATGACATCCAGAATTTTTGGCCCGAATTTTCCGGCAACCACAACCGTGGCGCCTTTGCCGGAAAGGTAATTCACAATGTCGGGTCCGGGGCTGTTCGAACTCTGATAAGGATTGTCAAGCGCCTCCAGGAGTTGCCCATTTTGATCGAAAACGAGGAAGTAGGGGCTCGACGCCATATGGGCGGTTACCAGGGCTCCGGGGGCGTCGCCGTTCGCGGCCACGGCTATTTTTTCCCGGCCGGTGCGCATTGCCTCCATCATCACTTTATGGTTAGCTACAAGCGCATCTTCCTCCAATGCCGCAGGCACCTTGCCCTGTGCCACCTTTAATGCAGCATCGGCCGCACTTCCTTCGAAATTATAGGCGGAAATCCCCTTGTTCTTCATCAGGCCGATGATATCGCCGCAGTAGTCCGTTCCTATGACCGCAGTAACCCCTCTCTCGCTAAGAAAGCCAATAAGCAATTTGCCGGCCTTGAGTTTAGTTTCTTTGAACGGGTTGTCGATGGTCTCCTGCAGGTCCCCCTTCTCATCGAAGATCAGGAAATAGGGAGCCAACGCGGCCTTATCGCTCACCTGGGCCGTTGGGCCGGTCTTCTTCGTCGCCACACAAATCTTCCCTTTCTGTTCGGCAAACGCGAGTCCGGACGCCAGAAGCAAAATAACCAATGATAGAAATCCTATCCTTTTCATTTGTGTTTCCTCCCTTGTCTATTTCGATTGCAGGATCTTCTTTACCACATCCTGAGCCGTGCCCTTAAAAGTGATGGGTGTGATGCCCCTGGTTTTCGCGATGTCGATGATTCTGGGTCCAAAAAATCCGGCTACTACGACCGTGACCTTTTTTTCGGCAAGAAAATTAATGACCTCCGGTCCGGGACTTTCCGAATTTTTTAAGGGGTTCTCGATCGTCTCCACAAGTCTCCCTTTCTCATCAAACACGAGAAAATAGGCAGCGGCTCCAGCTTGGTCGCCCACCAGCGCGGTGGGTGCCTTATCAGACGCCGCTACCGCAATTTTTATGTCCTCCCCCGCGAAGGCCCGAATTGCCAGGAGCGAAACGAGAACCATAATCACGAATATGCTCTTTTTCATTGTGCTTTCTCCTTAGTTTATTGGAAACGTCCTACACGTGCCTGAGGGCCTGGATCGGCTCCATCCGGGACGCCTTGAGCGCAGGCTGCAGGCTCGCTAAAACGGCAATTAGAATGACGATCCCTGAGACGATAAGGACATCCACGGGGGCGATGGACGGCTTGAGGATGAGACCTGTCTGTCTGCCGAAATTGAAAGTTATGCCCACAAAGTTGAGAATGAAAATGATGCCAATGCCAATTGCGTCGCCGACGATCACTCCGATGGCCCCCAGGGAAAAACCCTCCATCACGAACATGGAAAGGATCTTGCCAGGAGAGGTGCCGATCGCCGCTATTGTCCCGATCTCTCTCACCCGCTCGAAGACCGCCATGATCATGACGTTCATGATGCTCACAAGAACAACAGCGATCAGCATGACCTTGATGAAGATGCTCATCACGTCGATCATGCTGGCGATGTTGTAAAATGGGCTGAGCTTCTCCCAGGGATCCACCGTGAAGATGGACATCCCCTTCGCATTACGTTCCTGGTCGAGGAGGCTCGTGAGCTTATTCGTGAAGGCCGGCTCCAGAGCGAGGCCTTTCAAGCGTATCGCCACTTCGCTCACTTCCATGTCGGGCATGCGGAGGAGTTCCTTGGCGTCATCGAAATGGATATACCCATCTCTTCCTCCTGGTCCCTGGGCGCTTTCGAGAATGCCGGAAACCTTGAACCGCATCCCGTTCACCGAGCCGTCCTTGTTTGTCGTGATGATGACGACGGTATCGCCCGGCTCCACGTGCATCCCGGTGGCAAGCAGCTCAGGCACCAGTATCTCTCCCCTGTTCAGGTGCCTATCCCCCTTGATGATGCGGGATGTCAGCAAAGGCACGGTTTTGAACTCACGGTCGGGAAATACGCCGTTCAAGCGGATGCTCGTGGTCTCGACAAAGGTGCTAAACATCCCGCCGAAGCGGAGGCGTGGCGAATAGGACTCCACCTCCGGCAGGCTCTTCAGAACGTCTTCCAGGATCTTGATGGGTCGTTCTTTAAGGTTCATTGTCAGGGGGAGGCTTTCCACGGCGGCCATGTAGCCTCTCCTGTGGACCTGTACGTGACCCAGGGATGAATCCGTGACCTGGGAGACCATCATGTTCTTGAAAGAACCGGCCACGGCGATGTAGCCCAGGACGAAGACGACCCCCAGGGTGATGAGGGAGGCGGTGAGGAGCGTCCTTCTTTTGTATCGAAAAAGGTTCCTTACGGCGATCTTGAAGAGATTACGCATGGCTCGGCCCTCCTTTCACCTCTTTGCCCGTCAACTCCCCGTCTTCGAGGGTGTAAATGACCTCCACCTCGCCCACGATCTTCTGATCGTGCGTCGAGAAAACGAAAGCGGTCTTCATCTCGTCCTTCATCCTTTTCATGAGCTCAAGCACGGTGAATGCGGTGGCGTGGTCGAGGTTGGCTGTCGGCTCATCGGCAAGGACAAGCTTCGGCTCCGTGACGAGGGCGCGCGCGACCGCCACCCGCTGCTTCTGCCCGCCGGATATCTGGTCGGGGTATTTGTCCTTCTGGTCTGCCATGCCGACCGCCTGAAGGAGGGACATGACCCTTTTCTTTCTTTCCGCCGGTGATGCCTTCTGCACCATGAGGAGGGGGTACTCAATATTCTCGAAAACCGTGAGAACCGGGATCAGGTTGAAGTCCTGGAATATGAAACCCATGTGCTTCCCCCTGAAAGCGGCGCCCTGGCTACGGTCGAGACGCACCACGTCGGTGTCTGCGACACGGAGGCCTCCGCCGCTCGGCTTGTCGAGGCAGCCGATGAGGTTCAGGAGGGTCGTTTTTCCGCTGCCTGAGGGTCCCACAAAGGAGACGAACGACGCGGGCTCAATGGCGAAACTTACGCCCTTCAGCGCCTGCACAGTGATCTCTCCCACCTGGTAGGTTTTGGTAATGTTTTCAGCTACGATTAATCCCATTGGCTTTTCTCCTTATCCACGATTAAAATCCTTATAGGCTTCATTTCTTGATTCCGTTTTGTGTCCGGTTGTCAGGTCAGAGAGGCTACCCCCCTTCGGGTCACATAGTTGGCAGTGCAGAGAATCCGCCCCTTCCTCCACCCCTCGGCTTGGGGTTACCGGCGCGCGAATGGACCCCCAAAGCCCATCCAGAGACCGAAGGCTGCAGCAACACTAGTCACCAGGGCCAGCCCCAAGACCAAGCCTGCACCGATGACAAACGTCTTTTTCATCGAAATCACCCCCTTTCTTCGCGAATTGGGCATCCTCAGGGTGAATTTCTTGATCTCTGAGGGGGACGGCTCACCACATGCAAGCCAGTTGGATACAAACTATCCAGGTTTCTTGCTCGGCATTGCACGCGGAGCCAAATTCCCCGACCAGCGCATCGGTAGATGAAGTGAATTTTCCGGTTTTCCCAAGTTCTTCCGCCAGTCGCCTCTCTTCTCACCGCTTGCAGGTGTCACAGGCGCGCTGAATATTGCCGTAGATGTTTTCGATTTTACATGGTTTGTGCACACATCATGCCAGACAAAGAAAAGAGGCCTATCTATTATAACTAATTGGAAATGCGTGATTATTTAACCGTGCCGAATTGTCGACTATCCTTGCGGTTTCAGATGCCTCTTGCAGAAGATGTCGAATAGCCATGGTTATTCGACGTTTTTGTCGGAATGGTGCTCCAAGTAATTCCGCTGATAAGAAGTGCCCGGCCTGGATCGTAAATACATAGGCGGTTTTTCCACACCCCATTCTTTTCTTCAGATGTGCAAAGACGATACACGTTTCTATTGACACATCAATTTTATTACATTACGATTTATTTAAATATCTACCGAAATAAATAAGGATATGGACGATTTGATTCTTACTCTGAAGGCCCTGGCGGATGAGACGCGATTTCGCATCATCCATCTGCTGTTGAATCAAGACCTTTGCGTGGGGGCACTCGCGGATCATCTCTCCTTGTCCAAGGCGGCGGTGTCTCAACACCTCCAGATACTGCGGAAGGCCGGACTGGTCAAGGGAGAGAAACGGGGCTACTGGACCCACTACGGAGTTGATAAAGATGTGATCCACCGGATCGCTGAAGCACTGATGGAGACCGCGGATCAGGCGCCTGAATTGAGAACGGCCTGCCACCAGACCATTGAGAAAGAAAGCAAAACAGATGACCTGGAAAGGAGGATGTTGCCCATGTGCCAGAATTGTTGTCAGCAGCCGACTCAGTTGAAGGACAAGCCGGGGAACTGCACGCCGGAGCAGATCAAAAAGTGCCATGGGGATGAAAATGATCATCCCTGTGTGCCAAAGCGAGAAAAGAAATGAATGCGCTTTCCATTCAAGGGCTGGCCAAGCGATTCGGCGAGGTGCAGGCGGTTTCCGATGTGAGCGTTGAGGTAACTGAAGGAGAGTTGTTCGGGTTCCTCGGCCCTAACGGGGCAGGGAAGACCACCACCATCAACATGCTCACAGGTCTGGCACGTCCGGATGCAGGAACGATCCGGATCGCAGGAATCGACTGCACAGGCAATCCGAAAGCGGCCCAGCATCTGACGGGCGTGGTTCCGGATGAGAGCAACCTCTATCCGGAACTGACCGGTTTTCAGAACCTCTCCTTCTGTGCGGCCCTCTACGGCCTCCGAAAAAAGGAGCGGGAAAACCGCGCCCGTGAATTGCTCGACACCTTCAACCTGGCCGATGCGGGGGACCGCAAGTTCGCCGGATACTCCAAGGGAATGAAGCGCAAGCTCACCATCGCGGCCGGCATCATCCACCGGCCGAAGATCCTTTTTCTGGATGAACCCACCACCGGCATCGACGTGGCCAGCGCCCGGCAGATCCGCCAGCTCATCGCACACCTGAACCGGTCGGGGACCACCATCTTTTTGACCACCCATTACATCGAAGAGGCCGAGCGGCTTTGCGGCCGCATCGCCTTCATCGTCAAGGGAAGGATCGTCCGGATCGATACGGTGGCAGACCTGGTTCAGCCGATTCAGGATAAACACGTTATGCAGATTGCTGTCTCAAATGGGGGTCCGAAGCTGCAGTATAAATTGACTGTAGCCTTCCCCCATATGACCTTTCAGTGCCTTAACTTGGGGCTGATCCGGGTTGAGTCAGATAAACCCATCCACGCGGGTCCCCTCGTGCGTTTTCTAGAAGATCTGGGCGTTGAGGTTAACGAGGCCCGTCGCATGCGCCCGTCGCTGGAGGACGTGTTTGTGCAGATAACGGGGATCGAGGCCGACGCCCTGAAAAAGGAAAAAGAGAAAGGCGGTGGCAAACCATGAAACGCTGGATCGCCTTTTGGAACATCTTTTTAAAGGATTTTCGGGCCTACTATCTCAAACCACCCAACATCAGTTGGGGTCTGATCTTTCCGTTTGCCTGGACAGGGATGTTTTTCATCAAATCCGGCGGCACGGCAGACGTCCTGCACATGGTCCCTGGCGTGATATCCCTGTCCATTCTCTTCGGCACCACCTCGCTTCTTTCTGTCACCATCACTTTTGAAAAAAAGGGAAAATCCTTCGACCGGCTCCTTCTGGCCCCCATCCCCCTGGAGCTTCTTATGCTGGCCAAGACATCAGGGGCCATCCTCTTCGGCGTGGTCAATGCCTTTGTCCCAGTCCTCATGGCGGTGTTTCTCACTGATCTTTCGCAGGTCGCCTGGAGTGCGGTCATCCCCGCCATTGTCCTTATCGCGGCCAGTTCCACCTTCCTGGGGCTCTTCGTGGCGGTATCGGTCAGCGAAGTCTTCGAGGCCCAGACCTTTTCCAATTTCTTCCGATTTCCCATGGTCTTTCTCTGTGGTCTCTTTTTCCCCATCGAACGGCTTCCGCTCTTTCTCAAGCCCCTCTCTTACCTTTTTCCTCTGACCTACGGGGCCGACATCCTCCATGGGGCCTTTCACGGCAACCACCTGATGGCGTTTTCAATCGATTTTGCGGCCCTTTCCTTTTTCTGCGGAGTCCTTTTCCTGATCAGTTTGCGCAACATTGGCAAACGCTGGGTCCTTTGATGGTATCCGCCTGGAGTCGACGAGAAATATGGATGCCCTTCTAATGCATTTCGATGTCTCGGGTGTTGACACATGGGTGTTTCTGCCACCGGCAGTGGCCTTCGTGATCTCCTTTTTCACGTCTATGGGCGGGGTCTCCGGCGCGTTTCTCCTGCTCCCTTTTCAGATGACATTCTTAGGTTATACCCACCCATCGGTGAGCGCCACCAATCAGCTCTTCAACATCGTGGCCATTCCCAGCGGGGTGTACCGCTACATCAAGGAAGGGCGCATGGTCTGGCCCCTGACCTGGATCGTGATTGCGGGCACCCTGCCGGGTGTGTTCATCGGCGCCGTCGTACGGGTTGCGTATCTCCCGGATCCCAAACATTTCAAGCTGTTTGCAGCGGCCGTTCTTCTCTATATTGGCGTCAGAATGGTCCTGGATCTGCTGAAAAAGGGCAAAAGGAGCAACGGCAAGGCCGGCAGCGAGAAGCGTTTTCAAGACATGGTGCGCCAGCACCGGTCAAGAACAGCGGGTGGGGGGACCTCAGACCATGCCCTGGCGACCGTGAAGGTCACCCATTTTAATTTGAAACGCCTGGGATACACGTTTTATGACGAGACATTCGAGGTGTCGTTCTGGGGCATTTTTGCGCTCAGTCTGATCGTGGGGATCGTGGGGGGCATCTATGGGATCGGCGGCGGGGCCATCATCGCGCCTTTTTTTGTGACCTTTTTCGGGTTGCCGGTCTATACCGTAGCAGGCGCTGCGCTCATGGGGACCTTTGTCACCTCTGTGGCCGGGGTCGCCTTCTACCAGGTAATCGCCCCGTTCTATCCCCATATGTCAGTGGCCCCCGACTGGCCCCTGGGGGCCCTGTTCGGCATCGGCGGCATGGCCGGGATGTACCTCGGGGCGAGGTGCCAGAAATTCGTGCCGGCGAATGCCATCAAAGGGATGCTGGCCGGCATTATCATCTTCACCGCGCTGAAATACGTCGCCGCCTTTTTCGGATGGTAGTTCTGGACCCGTACCCATCCCAACCTGCAGACTCATCAAAGCCCTCAAACTTACCCTTGACACTCAGGAGAAAATCGACGCCCTCTGCCCAGAGATCGAAACACAACTCCCATCGGTAACCGCCTAAAGAGCCGATCGCCCGTAGGAGCAGTCGATCGATTGACTGCTGTTTATTAGGCTCAGCTTGAAGGTCCCGTGTTAATTCTAAAGGATACGGCCGATAATGTGTGAAAACCATTCCATTTGTCGCCACCTCCGCTATGTGGTAAATTGGTAATGGACCGGGGTTTCATTTCAGTTGAACTTTATGTGCAGACCGGAGTTCTGAAGAGCAAAGAGGTCAATCCCGGATGAATCTGAATTGTGGTGCCTAATTGGAATCAAAGCCTGAACCAGCCCTCTACACCCCGTCGTTTGTTCTGTTAGCCACTGCCAATTTTTTTACGGTATCCAGCCTCGGCTGCTTTTTCCTCTTTCCTATCTTTATTATGAGCCACGGAGGATCAAAGGCAGACATCGGTATTCTCATGGGGGCAACCGTTCTTTCTTCGGTGATTTGCCGTCCGTGGATTTCTGAGATGTTGGACAAGATCGGGCGGAAACGGAGCTACGGTATTGGATGCATGATAACGGGTCTCGTGGCGCTTAGCTATCTCATGTTTCGCGGAGAACTGTCAACATTTTATCTGCTTCTCTTTCTGGCAAGGCTTCTGCATGGCATTGGTTTGGCGATCTGTTTCACAGCCGGATTCACCTACGTCGCAGACATTGTTCCCATAGAACGCCTCAACGAAGGACTTGGGATGTTTGGCGTAACAGCGCTTGTGGGAATGGCCATTGGCCCTGTTATTGGAGAAGTTGTCATCGCAAAATTGGGTTTTCAGTTTTTCTTCCTCCTGGCGGCCGGTATGTCATTTGTCGGGTTCGGTCTTCATTTCGCGCTGCGGGATTCGTATGATACCCGCTTAGGCGGATCAAGACTGTCCTTTTTCTCTGTCCTGGCGAGAAAGAAGATGGTGCTGGTGGCGGTCTTGGCCCTGCTTTTCGGCTTTGGCCTGGCCGCTTCGAGCAATTTTGTATCTCCCTATGCTGAAGAAAGGCACATTTCGTTTATCTCCCTTTACTACGTGGCCTACTCTTCGGCCGCTGCAATAACCAGGTTTTTCGGAGGACGGCTCGCAGACAGAGTTGGGGAGGAGCGTATTATCCCATATGCTTTCATTATTACGGGAACCGGCTTTCTGGTTCTTGTGGCTTTGGGAAGAGAGAGCATCCTCCTATTGTCCGGACTCATGTCCGGATGCGGCCATGGTCTTCTCTTTCCGTCCATGAATGCCTTTGCCCTTCGAGGAGAGCCGAGAGCCATCCGGGGCAAAATCATCGGCATATTTACGGGAGCCATTGATGCGGGTGTGTTCTCCGGGTCCATTATCTTGGGATATCTTGGGGAATGGGGCGGGTTCCAGGTCCTCTTCTTGGTCGCTGGTGTCGCTTTATTCACTGGCTTTATGATCTATGGGCTGAACACGGGTCCATATTCTCCTGAATGAGGAACGGATCTTGTCGGCAGTCCTTACAAGGGTTCTCAAGTTTCGCACCCCCATGATCGGAGTGGGGAGGCGCAAGGGGTGGTCCCCATTCCCCACGGGCCGATCCCATTGGATTCAGGAACCAAATCATCCCATCAGGGGTGCGAAACTTGAGAAGAGTTCTTAAAGTGACCATCTCAAAGCGACAAATTGCGGAGGATAGTTGATTTGCCCAACCATTGACGGAGGATCGCATCATCAGGTTCAAGTCGTCAGTGGCAGATGCCTGCCATTCCTGGTGGTGCTGAATGCGGGAGATATCCAGATGAAAGCAGGATTTCAATTTCTTGAGATCGGCCCTTAGAACTCATTACTGTCTTGAGTTGTCAAGATGAATTGTCGATGATGTCAAAAATAAATTCTCTTGCTATTGAGGAGAAGGATGCTTATAGGTAGGATCAATCAATTAAGCCCTGACTGGATTTGGCAGGGCGGTTTCTTTCTGTAGGGATTATCCGTTACCATACGCTATCATCCTTCAGTCTGCGACGTTGAAATTTTTCGAAAGGAGGATGATATCATGGCGAACGGAACTGTGAAGTGGTTTAATGACCACAAAGGTTTTGGATTCATCGAGCAGGAAAACGGACCGGATGTATTTGTCCACCACAGTGGAATCAATGCAACCGGTTTTAAATCCCTCAGAGAAGGTGATCGCGTTTCTTTTGACATAGAGCAAGGGGCTAAAGGTCCTGCTGCTGTCAATGTAACTGCTGCATAACCTGCTTCCAAGGCAATCAAAGGCATCTTCGTTGAAACGGAGATGCCTTTTTTATGATAATCGCGCATCCAACCGGAGTTATATAGGCAGGTTTTCTCCTTCGTTCAGCGGATGCTTTGGGCCGTCAAGCGACCGGAAAGGGAACGTCATGGCAAAGTCCAACTACGCGTTTCAGAGACGTCAGAAAGAACTGGCCAAAAAAAAGAAAAAGGAAGAAAAGCAACAACGCAAGATGGAAAAAAAATCGGTTGAGGTCGATAACACTGAAGACACAACCATTCTAAGGGAAACTCGGTAGATGTCGAGACCGACGATGAGCTATTGCCGGGGAAACGGTAATGATTGAACATAAACAGGGCAGGGCTAAAACGGACCAGGCAGGTTTTCATAAAGGCCAGAAGGTGACACTCCGCATCTCTGAAAATGAGCAAAAGAAATTTGACGAAAGCTTCAACGAATAACAGCCTTAGGAAAGACACTACCTCCTGGACGTAGATCGATCGAAAACATCTGTGTGGAAAATAATCAGAAAAGGGTGGAAATTGAAAAGGGACTAGTATTCATTTTGCGTACGCATATGAAAATCATGCTGATTCCGTCGCCTGCGGGATGAAGCATGTGCTGAGCTCCATTGTTCATGTCAACGTCGCTTCAGAATATTTTATTGGGTTCAACCCTCTGGTGCTCTACATTATCTGAACGGGCCAGCAATTGTTCCAAACGGTTACTGAAAACGATCATCATGTGGTATTCAGGCTGATTATTACGGCCAACAATCCTGGCAATGAGAAACACATCATTATCTTTATGCCAACTCATAGACCAACCTTTCCCCTCAGAAATTGCGATTCTCTTAGGTGGACCATATTTATCTTTTATGGCTTTGATCAGCTCAGAAATTTCCTTTTTAGCAATCATTTTGATTAGAAGCGGGCATCCGGATGTGTGATCGAAGATGAACTCCACGTAGTCAAAAAGTGCGCTTCGTTGCTGGGCATTTCGAAAAGCCAGCTTGGTGGCCGGATATTCTTTTCGCACAACATCGTTGACATTGAGACGCTGATTCAACTTCGCCAAATCCGGATAGTATGCCTTCAGGAATCCATCGTATTTCAATTCCATATCTATGGTGGCGTTCCGATCGACTGCATCTGATCCCAGATCGGCTCTAAGTCTGTTCCTAACCGCAGAATCGATTATAGTATTGGCGCCAATATTCATAAATTGGAATGATTCAGGGACCCTTGATATTTGGGCAGATTCATTCTCTTGCTTTCCGCATCCCCAGAAAGCAAGCCCGAGCACGCAGAAGACTAAGGGCCATTTGATATGGTCTAAAACATAGCTCAACATATTATAGCCTCAATCGCTCAGCTTGAGATCTTGGCGACACTATCAGTACGTTGTGGAAAACTTATTTTAATGTTACACAGAAGCAAGGAAAATTCAAGCGCACAAAACCGCCGCGCCAAAAAGCTTGACATATAGATTTTTTTCATTTAAAATTTTACCAGGGTTAATTAAGGCATTACATGGAATAATTTTCCCTAATGCTTTAAGTGTTCCCCAAGCAGAGCGTGTTGAATGGCTTATAAATTCAACGATCGTGGCGAAATGGCTGCCTGTATAAAAGCTCAAAGTTAAAAAAAGCGGTTGTTCTTGTTTGCCCCCCCTCTTAAATCGCTTTATCTTTGGATATTTTCATATCATTCAGCCTAATTGTAGTATTCGAGCAAGTTATACCTTTGCTCAAGTTTGCCAAATAAGTTTAGATATTTGAGAGATAGTCTTCCATATGCGGCATCTTAATGTTCCTCCAGATGCATCTGGACTATTCTCTCGCGAGAACAGAATTGATAAGGAGTTAGAATGAACGAGAATACCCGTCTTCAATT
>Ga0172371_10007474_pt1 | contig 15554 bp, 16 predicted proteins | sample Lak12m_FD_114543 | JGI IMG/M metagenome (GOLD analysis project Ga0172371, IMG submission 114543) | Freshwater microbial communities from Kabuno Bay, South-Kivu, Congo - kab_022012_12m | ecosystem: Environmental > Aquatic > Freshwater > Lake | place: Democratic Republic of the Congo: South-Kivu... | reverse complement strand
TAAACCGAAAACCCTTGACAGTGGACGCAGTGAATTGCATGCTTGGCCCTAATCAGATCATCCCCTGTAGTGTAATTGGTCCTTGACTTGAGTCATTGTTTCAGAAACGCGCCGCTTGTGATCCCATAAAACCTTGGCTACAATCTTTTCATCCAGCTCCATTTCCTGCCTACCCAGCGCGTCTCCAAACCAGTAGGTCTTCTGATCGTTGCGGAACTTGACGCCTATCTTCCTTCCATTCCCGGTAGATACATCTCTTTCCCACTTTTTGATAGTGCCCGCTAACTCCATCCTCGTTGGAGTCCAATCCATTTCACTTCGGAAGTTGAGCGTCCGCCTATTATCCGCCATTTCATTGGAATCTGCGCCGATAAAGGACAATACCCTTTCCAGCAGCTCAAATTCATTTGGGACATCGAAATCAAGCCGACTCGAAATCACAAGTTTTCGTATCTCTTCGCACCGTTCCAGAATGGTTTCAATGGGTCCAGGCAGATGGATCTCTTTGGCATCAAATCGAACCGATAGATCCATAATACGATAGCGTCGCCCAGCATTCTGCCACCTTATGATCTCGACATCCTTTGAACTAGCCGACTCCGCAATCTTTCGCCTGATGGCGTAGCGACTCCGTTTCGAAAGGTACGCACCGAGATATCTCTTCAATTGTGCAATACCCGAACTGCGAAAGCCCAGCATATTGTCCGGGACGATGGATACCACGGCCCCATGCGACGGGTAGAACCAGAAATACGAGGGCCACCCTGGCAGACTGTTTTCATCCAGACCTTCTGTTTTCGCGGCGGCTTTCCCAACTTTACTGTCCATAGCAAGCGTAGGGACCCCCTCTTTCATAGAGGGCAATTCATTCCAAAGGATCATTCCACAGCCGTGATCTCCAGATAAAAAGGCATCTGAACAATAGACGCTCCTCACGCTGCTCTCCTCATCGTGAAAGGTAGCCGTTGCCTGGACATTCGGCCGCGCATGGACCCATTCGACAAAATCCCCCATCCACTCAACGAACTGCCCAAATAATGGCCTTTTCTGGCCTCTGCGATAAAAGCCGCACTGAAGAATCTTGTAGGGATAAACAATCATGCTTAGAGAGCTTCACCGAGCAAAAAAGAATAGATATTGTCTTTGGTTATTTTCGGAAAGAAGCCAGGGGAATAAAAGATAGGATATGGCGCTAAGGGGGGAAATAGGATCAGTTCATTACGACTGAGGGGGCTTATCAATCCAGAGGACGTCTGGTTCCAACCTCGCCAAGCGCTTTAACAAATCTGTCCGCCAATTTTTCCTGATCAAAGCATTCTTGTGCCATCTTGCGGGCGTTTCTCCCGGCCTTAAGGCATTCATCATTCTCTTGAGACAGCATGCCGAGTGTATCGCTCAGTTGCTCAGGCCTCCGATAGTCCACATAGTAACCGGCTTTGTATCTCAGGATATGCTCTCTCAACGGCCCTTCAAAATTAAATATAATCGGCAAACCAGCCGCAATGTAATCAAAAAACTTGTTGGGCATTGCCGTTTCTCTGTAGAGTCTGCTCACCCCATGAAGGATAACTCCGCCATCCGCTGCTGCGAGTATCTCGGGAATATTGCTTTTCGGCACAGGATCGAATAGATGGATGTTTTCCAGGCAATGTGTTTCCTTCAAGTGTTTGACTCTATCTCTCGCGCTGCCCGCCCCGATCAGTGCAATGGCAATGTCTTTCCGGCCTTTTGCTTGAAGATCCTTTGCGGCGTCTATCAGGTAGTCCGGTGCGTTGGCCTCCCCAATAGCCCCCGTAAAGACAAACAGCCTCTTCGCTGTAATCCCGGCTTCCCTTTTCCACTTATTGTTTTTTGCAGGCACGCCCCTTGATAAATCACAACCAGTTGGAATGACAATCTTCTTATTTTCTGGTGCCTTCACGTTCCTGCTGATGCCTTCGCTGATGCAAACGATCCTGTCCGCAAAGCGGTACGCGGTCTTTTCAAGCGCGGTCGCCCCCCATATCAGGAACGGATTCTTTAAAACACCCAATTCGACGGGCACCTCCGGCCAGAGATCGCGCAGTTCAAATACGAACGGGATTCTTTTCTTCCATTTGATCAAAAGGGCAGGAATTGCCACGGTCAGAGGTGTGCTTGTAGCAAAGACAAGGTCTGCCGGTGTCCTTAATCCTTCGACGGCGGCTCCGATCATGAACTGAAAAAAAGAAGAAACCCGTTTGCGGAAATCGAGCCCCAGGGAGTAACCGCTTTTTTTGTTGATAATCCTCACACCGTCGATTTCAAACCAACTTACCTCCTTGTATTCCTTTGGCAGGTACCCATCAGAGGTGATTATCGTGACCTGGTGCCCGGCTTCCACAAGCCTTTTTGCAAAAACGAAAGACCGCGTCCCCGATGCGGAGGCCGGAGTGGCGAAATGCTGATGGATATAGAGAACCCTCATTTCAAGCCTGGAGATCCCGCAGCTTTTTCGCAGGGTTGCCCGCATAAATGCCCGGATTCACGATGTCTTTGGTCACTACCGAACCGGCGCCGATCACCACATGGTCGCAGATGTTTACTGGCATAATTGTGGCGTTGCTGCCAATGGAAACATGACTACCGACAACCGTTTTTTTCCAAAGTTCCATGTTCCCGCGTGCAGGCCCACCAATGGAATAGGGGTCGTTGATGAACATCACCCCGTGAGCGATCACACAATCCTCTCCAATGGTTACCAGCTCGCACACGAAACTATGAGACTGAACCCGACTCCTGTGCCCAATAACCACCCCTTTCTGGATCTCAACAAACGGCCCAATAAAACACCCATCTCCAATGGTGCATTCATACAGGTTGACAGGCTCAATCACCGTCACGCCCACCCCAAAGCTCACGTCCCGAATCCCGCATTTCAGAAGTCTTGGCGTGTTCATGCGGATAGAATCTCCAGAACCTTTCTCGCATGATCGATGCCGGTCATGCATGGGGTCCCATTTTCGATGCAGTCCAGGAAGTGATCTATCTCCACCTTCAGGGGCTCCTTGAAATTGATTTTAGGCAGCAATACATCTCCTGACCGGTGATTAAACGTCTGAAAATGCTGGTTGTCATAATCCATGTTCTCCCCGAGCACAGCCATTCGATCTATTCCCTTGTCATAGATGGCGATCTTATTTTCGGCAACATCATCGTAGACCACCATTTTCTTGGAGCCAACCACCGTCATGGTGCGCACTTTGTGGGGATCGAGCCAGCTCACATGGATATTGGCCATTACCCCGTCCCCATACCGCACATTCAAGAAGACCACGTCGTCGATCCCCTTTTGCACGAACGACTGGCCAAATCTCTGCACGCTCTCAGGCCAGGGATCGCCCAGCCAGTACTGAATAATGCTGATGTCATGGGGGGCGAAATTCCAGAGGGCATCTACGTCCGATCGAATCCGGCCCAGGTTGAGGCGCTGGCTGTAGATATAGCGAACGTCGCCGATCTCTTTGTGCTCGATCAGGTCTTTGACATACCGAACCGCCTCGTTGTAAAGAAAGGTATGCCCCACCATGGCCACCAGGTCTTTCTTGTTCGCCACTTCGCCCAGGGCATCCACCTCTGCCACACTCCTCGCCAGCGGCTTCTCCACCAGCACGTGCTTGCCGGCCTTGAGGCACTGCATGGCCAGATCAAAGTGCGTGGCAACCGGCGTTGCAATCACTACAGCCTGGATGTCCGGATCTTTCGATACTGCCTCAGGCCGGTCGGTCACCTCGACACCGGGATAAAGGCCCTGAACATAATCCCTCCGATCCGCCGCAGGGTCCGCCACCTTTCTAACCTCACAGCGCTTGCTGGAAACCAAATTCCTCAATAAGTTAGGCCCCCAGTATCCCACCCCGATCTGTCCCATTCTCACCATGTTCGCATCCTCCTTAAGCGCCGAGCGCACGAGCCAGGTTGTCGCAGACCCATTGGATCTGCTCGGTTGTCAGTTCGGGGTACATGGGCAGACTCAGAATCTCCTGAGAGTATTTTGCCGCCACAGGAAAGTCCTCCGGTTTATGCCCCAGGTACTGGTACGCCTTCAGCATGGGCAAGGCGATGGGATAGTGGATTCCAGTAGCCACTCCCGCCTCCTTTAACCTTTCCTGCACAGCCTTTCGATCCTTAACCCGCACCACATAAAGATGATACACATGCCGACAACCATCCGATTCCACGGGCAACTCCAAAGGCAGGTACCTTAACAACTCTCCATACTGCTTCGCAACCGCCCGCCGCTTTTCCGTCCATTCTTCCAGATATTTCAGTTTGACGCTCAAGATGGCCGCCTGAAGCCCGTCCAGCCTGCTGTTCACCCCTTCAAACTCGTGATCATATTTGTCGATCCGCCCATGATTGGCAATCATACGGCACTTCGTCGCCAGATCTTCCCGCTGGGTGATGATCGCCCCTCCATCCCCGTAGGCCCCAAGGTTCTTGCCGGGATAGAAGCTGAAGCACCCGATATCCCCGAATGTCCCGACCCGCTGCCCGTTGATCTCAGCCCCATGGGCCTGGGCGCAATCCTCAACCACAAACAGGTTATGCGCCCCCGCAATCTCACGGATCTTTTCCATATCCGCAGGATGACCATATAAATGAACCGGAACAATGGCCTTGGTCCTCGGGGTTATCGCCCTTGCGACCTGATCCACATCAATAGTATACGTCGCAGGGTCGCAATCGACAAAAACCACCCTTGCCCCGGTCAGGCTGATCGCTTCGGATGTGGCTATGAATGAGTTGGCCACCGTGATAACCTCATCTCCAGGCCCAACCCCCAACGCCCTGAGCGCGATGTAAATCGCATCCGTTCCGTTGCCGACGCCTACACAATATTTCGCCCTACAAAGCTCACCGAAAGCTCCTTCGAACTCCTTGACGTATTTCCCGCCAATAAATGCCGTGTCAATTATAACATCATGAACGGCGATATCGATTTCGTCCTGAATCTCTTCATATTGCTTCTTTAAATCCACAAGCGGAATCGCCATCAAAATTCTCTCCTCCTCGTTATTGGTTACCACCCTATAACCCCCCGGAACAACTTGACAGGGTTCCCGATCAACCTTTTGAAAAGCAAAAGCCTAAGTCTGAACCCCGGCAGAGGGCTATAAAACCCTCGGTTGCTATAATCCACTTCGATTCCCTCGTCCCTAAAAAAGGGCCTAATCTCCTTCTGCCATTTTCCCTTGAAAATGCCGGAATCGTGAACGCTCTGGAAATAGGGGATGACACCTTCAGCGCCGTTCTTCAATGCCCTCGGGTCTACGATGAAAAAGGTATCGGTCTTTTTCCAGGCCCTCCTACTTCCAAATATCTCGAATTCCCACGCATTCTCGTTCTTGCGCAGGTAAGCTCGCAAGGCAGGTTTTCGCCACAGAGCAGGCGACGTGGTCACCCGATATCTTGCACGCTGTTCCACCTTGAGCAGCAAGGGATGGTCTGTTTCTCGTGCAGGCCTCTCATGCCCGTGTTCACTCAATGTGATATTGGAATATCGTTGGCCCTGCATGACCTCCAAACAGCGTTGCAAAGCCTCTATCTCTACAGGCCTTGAGATGAAAAAATCGTCGAGCATGAACAGAATGATTTCCGTATCGACCATCTGCAGACAAGCTAGGAGTGTCTCGCTCCAGGTTGGCCAACGGGAACCGAACACGTCTTGGGTACGGGTACAACGGATGTCCAAGCCGGGATGCTGATACGTCTTGGTTTCGGTATTCAGCAGAATCGGATAATCGCAATCCGGCCAGTACCGCGCCAGCAGGGTAAAGAAAGGACTCCAGCAATCCGAGAAACTATCCGTGCTCTGGACGACAAGGGTAACGTCATTGAGCTCCCTGGTGGTTTGATGTTTAGCAGGCATCCATCCCCTTTGAGCCTTGGCGGCTCTGCGAGAGGCTTATTCCCTCACTGCATATCATGCTAAGGTTGCTATCTTCCTAAATATGTTCTTGTATTTGTTCATCTTATGGAACAGGAAATAGTGGCTCGGGAATTCAGTATGTTTCCTATGGGGCGTCGCCATGATCTCGGCAAACTCCTGTTCGCTCAAACCGAATTTCCTGATAACAAATCGCATGTCCACCCGCAGGAGATCCCCGTCATAGGGTGGCCCCTTCATCTCCTCCAGTGCCTCATCCCGCGATATCTGGCCGGAAGAGATCATGGAAGAAAGATGGGCCTTCCGCTTGTCGAAGCCATATTTGACCGGCAGATAGTATCCCTGAAAAAACCGTGTCCATACCGATTCATAATGCTTGGCGCCATAGTCGCACCAGTTCATTTCACGGCAAAGCTCCTTCTTCGCCTGCTTTTTGTCGTATTCGATATAGTTCAGAAAAGGCACCTGCCGGATGCCCTTGACAAAGACATCGTACACATATTGAAACAAGGAAATGGTCGGAAGTGTTTTTATGGGGATGGAACCGTACCTTCTGTGAACCGCCCTCAGATGCTTCAGATCCTGATTATAATGGCCCCAGGCATAGGGCATAATAGCCTCAGTCGCCACGTTGCTGCCGGTCAGGATATAACGCAATTTCTCTTTTCGGGCCATCTCCCACAACAAGGCGAAGATCCCATGATCCGTGGGTATTTCGCAGTTCGGGACCGATGCCTTGAGAAACGACAACTGGATATCCCGAAACTCCTCCCAGTTTACCACATGGGTGTAAAGGTCGATGTTGGGCAGCTCGACCGCCTTCTTGATGTTGCCGACAGCCTTTTCCGCGTTCCAGCCGTTGTCCAGGTGAACGGCCAGTGCCCTCAGCCCAAGCCTTGATACCCACAGGGCCACGGTGCTGCTGTCCACTCCGCCGCTAAGGCCGATGATGCAGTCGTAGTCCTTGCCCTTTCCATCCACCTTGATCCTTTCAACCAGCTCCTTCAGGGCTCTTTCCCGCTCCTCACCAGGGAGCAACTGCTTATCGATCCTCTCCAGGGCCGCAGTGCAATGGTTGCAGAATCCGTTTTCATCAAAATGAATATCCGGGTCGGTCGTATCCATGATGCACCGTCGGCAAATCCGATAATTTGGCCCATTGGCCAACGGCTTGCTGTAGGCGCCTAATAATGATTCCGCCGCTTCCATATCATCCCTCGAACAATCTTCGTATTACCGGCGGTTCAGGATAAGTGATCAGCACCGCCCTGTGTTTACCGTGAAATACAAAAAGGCTTCCCGCTGCGGCAGCGGAGGCCTTTCCTTCCTTGATGGCCTTTCCCAGATCCTCGATACAACCCGCTCCGCCGCAGCCAATGACCGGCACTGTCACCGCCTCGACAACCTCCCGGATCAGCCCCAGATCAAACCCCAACATGGTGCCATCCATGTCAATCGCGTTCAGGAAGATCTCTCCTGCTCCCAATGCCTCCATTTTCCTTGCGTGCTCCACAGGTTTCAATCCCGTCCGCTGAGTCCCGCCATGGGTGTGTACCTCGTATCCCCCAAAGCGCCTCCTCTTGACATCCATGCTCACCACAACACTCTGAGACCCCAGTTGCTGCGCCAACTCCTGAATCAGTTCAGGCCGCTGTACCGCACAGGAGTTCACCACAATCTTTTCCACCCCAAGCGCAACGAGCCGGACAGCCTCCTCCACACTGCAAATCCCGCCCCCATAAGCCACTGGCATAAAAGCTTCGCTCACGATCTCCTCGATCAAATCAAACTGAGGCCCACGTCTCTCACGGGTAGCCATAATATCCAGCACCACCAACTCATCCACCTCTTTTTCATTAAAAATCCTGACGGCATTCCTCGGGTCGCCGACGTATTTCGGCTCTTTGAACTGAACCGTCTTGACAAGACCGGTGCCTTTGAGGAGGAGACAGGGAATGATTCGCGGTCTTAGCATTTTGAAATAACTTAAGAAGGTTAGATGGTGTTAGAAGGTGAGTTTGGGGGCGAGGATATCGTCGTATTTCATCCTCGTCAGAGGGCACTCCAGCAGCTCATCGAACTGGGAGACAGTCAACAGCAACTGGCTCGCCATGCTTCGATATGTGCCTTTGGGCACCGTATGCCTCCCCTTGGGAACGGTTATCCTCGTCGCACGCCGGCCTCTGTAAAGATACCAGCCATTATTCTCTTTACGCCCTCGAAAGGAAATATCGAGTTTCGTTTCGCATACGGATATTATGTCTCGGCACCCAAACTGGTTATTTTTCATCTGTAACAAGCACCTTTTTCTGCAGGAAAGCTTTGATGCGAGCCCAGTTATCCGTAAAATCGTCCCCCTCCATCAAGTCATCGTAGAGCGATTCTATTTCTCTTTTCAGCATCTCTATGGCCTCTACAGGGCTGTCTCCCATTCCATACAAGGGCAAATCGGGGATCCTGGCCCAAAAGGCCTCTTCATCCGTCTCGATAAATACATCCATTGGAGTTCTCAACGATTTTCGATCCAAACGTTCAATCGTGGTCTTCCAGACCGAATTCGTCTGACCCCCATACACATATCCCACTGCAACGCTCGCATTCCTGAACAAATTGTAATTTGTCAAAAATCTCATCGGGTTCAGGGGGCGTCCATCAAAATCGTTGTAAACCGATCCCACCGGGTTATGCATCGCTCTCCTCCTTCGCCGTGACCTTAACGAAATGCCTTTCGTACTCCTCAGCCTTTTCAATCAACCATTTTCCCAGCGATTTGGCTGTATTGGGCGTCATGGACAATGAAAACAGCACATCTCTAATAATGGCCTCTTTCTTGTCTTCTTCGATGATCTCTCCCAAGCCCCCCTCATCGGTCAACCTGTGAACAATTCTTTTCGGTATGGCCGTCCTCTCCGAAAAAATATTGGCCGTAATCAATCCCCCCGGCTGCAAACCGCCATGCGCGCCTGCGATGGTATAATTAGTGTAATTCGGCGAGATCTTATACTCAAAGGTTATCTGTCCGATCTTCTTCTCTCCCATCACTCTTTTCTCCTTCGAATTCTCAAGATGACCGCAACAATCTGCGTCCATCTGCGCCTGCCCCATTTATCCCGTTAAATCTTATTGTTATCTATTTAACTGGGATGAAAACCCAGTTTTTACTGTTTCATCGGGGTAATCTGCGGATCGCTTGCATCTTTCAGTTCCTATCCCTCTGCCCCATGCGCTATGCCCCTTGCGCCACAATCTGCCTCAATCTGCGCAATCTGCGGATTACAGTTTTGCAAAATTCTCCAGCACCTTCATCCCAAACCAATGGCTCTTCTCAGGGTGAAACTGTACGCCGAAGATATTCTCATGCTGGATCATTGACACAAAATCGATCCCATAGCGCGTGGTCGCAACGATGTCTTCATGGTTATGGCAGCTCACATGATAAGAATGGACAAAGTAAAAGCGGGAATCCTTCTCCAATCCCTCTGTCAGGGGGCTTTCCTTTTGAGCTTCTATTTCGTTCCATCCCATATGAGGCACTTTCAAGCCCTTGTCACTTATAGAGTAATCCAACCGAACCGTTTCAGCGTCTATAAATCCAAGCCCTGCATGCTCCCCTCCTTCCAGACTCCTTCTTGAAAGCAATTGCATACCCAGACAGATCCCTAGGATCGGGACATTGAATTCAACAACCCTTTCTTGCAGAATAGAAGACAATTCCATATCGTTGAGACGGGCCACAGCATTACCGAAAGCCCCCACACCGGGAAGCACGAGTTTTTCTGCCGTGCTGATAAGCTCCCTGCTTGACGCAATAACCGCCTCCACGCCAATTCGTCCAAACATATTCTGAATGGACTTAAGGTTCCCCATGCCGTAGTCAATAATGGCTATCATCTAAACTGAATTTCCGGCCCTTATGGATATTGAGGCTTTTCCCACTTAAAAGAACCACCTTGAAAACGTCAAGCGAGTTTATTTTTTGTCCTGGATAACTTATATTTCATTTAAACAAACAAAGTATTTTTAGGCACAATTTATGCCAAAAAGCCCAATTTCCTATAAACACTAAGGAGTCTTCTTTCCTCCAAGTGCCACCCAAAAGACCCTCTTGCCGCTATTACATTTCGTTTCTTTCGTTCAACAGACTCCCTCGTAATCTTCTCCACCATGCATCTTATGTCAAGTGCGTAAGGTAATGTTTTCCATCCACACTGATATTCATCAACAACCCTTCCCATTTCAGGAAAATCGCTAACTAAAATTGGCAGCGATGCATTTAGATATTCCCAAATCTTATTAGGCAAACAGTAATAGTAGCTGAGACAAATGTTTTCTATAAGCGAAACTCCAACGTCAGCGCTATTTGAATAGTCTACTATTTCACTTGGCTTCACTGCGGAATGATAATGGATATTTTTATAACGAGAAGCATAATCCTTGATACATTCACTCAATTCACCGAACCCCATAAATACAATGTGCCTGTCGCTATTCAACTGAGAAAAAACGCCCAACAAAAGCCTGATTCCACGCCCTTCGGCAAGAAGGCCCTGATAGAGAAATAGGATTTCGTTCTCTTGAATTCCAAATAAATTTCTTAGTAGGGCCGTTTTCCTGAGGGGACTTCTCGTCGTGTAAGGTGCATTCTTGACAACCCAGACTCTCCCAAGATTGTACCTTCGCTGGTACCAGATGGCAATAGATTGACTCACGGCAATTATTTCGTCTACAAAGCTTATCAGCATCTTCTCTACAATTTTCGAAAAAAATCTTCTGAAACGTGACAGCGCAGCGGTTTCAGTCTCTAACTCATGGGTATCATAAACAAGTTTTGAATGCTTTACGAATTTAAGAACTACGCACAAAGGAAGAAGAGGCAATGCATGACAATTAATACAATCAACCCTCATATTCCTCAATTCCATAAAAACACCGGAATAGTATTTAAGTATCTTTAAATATTTCCACAGAATAATTGGTTTAATTTTATATAAATTTACCTGAATACGTATGACTGTCTGGTGTTTGTCTAGAATCTCTACTTTGGCTAACGAAGATTCCCAGGTTCCAATAAAATAAATTTTATCGAAGACATTTGCATCCGCAAGTGATTGCATTATCTTCATTTCCCGAGATTGTACAGTCAAAGGAGTGTTGCTAACATGAACATTATTACTGACCATTTACACCCTCTCTATCACCATGCACTATAACACCGGCAAACTCACTGCTGTCCGCTCTAAAATTTGGACAACCTGGAATTATTTCGATTTATTATAAGGTTATCAAGTTTGAACTCTTGAAGACATGATTTCGGACCAAAAATGGCCTAATAGCCGTCCCGGTGGAAAATTGCAAACCCGGATCATTCTTTCGAGACCAATGAAGAAGGGTGAACTCGTACTTTTGGGAAGAAATCTGACAAAAATTCTGAGAAATTTTGTTCGTGCCCAATCACGAGTTTCTAATTTGGACTCCAATAGGCCATTTTCTTCAAATCTCGTCCTTTAGACACGGTTATATTCTCGCTTCACACCGTCCGGCCATACTGAAACCTTTGAATATTTAGTGAACCTGGCACGATAGGCACTTTCCGAGCCGGAGGCGATCATGTAAATGACTCAGGCCAAAGTACTGTTCCCTTCGGCCTTGAGGCCTCTGGGCTGGAAGCTAATTTACCATTTCCTCGATATCTTCTTGCTCCTCTCTACTTAAAACTCTGTCAGTTTTGCAGCAGTGGTATCTGTTCTCATTAACTCCTCTGAGGGGGAGACTCTCCGAGCCGGAAGCCATCTTCAATCTTATTGACATGCAAAAACTTCTTGTTACGCTCACCATAATAGTCCTTGTCAGCATATACTGAGGTGGCAAGTACAAAACCATTCTTTCCCGCCCTGTGTAATATCCTTCTTTTTCATGCCTTGAAGTTGTGACTGTAGCCTGTCGTCTTAAAAAATCTCCCAATAACTCCGCGTGGCGCTGCAAAACCAATACGCCTTTCCAGCGAACAAGACCAGACCAACAACAGAGCCAATAAAAAACCATGATTTAGCATAGTGGTTGGCAGATCCGAAGACAGAAAAAGAGAAAGAAAGGGAATAAATAGTATCGCTCCCAATAGGGCCATGTCTCTATTTTTGGCAAGCATGTCAACCAAGCTTAGCAACAGACCAATAATAAAAGCGTATATGAGCATTCCTGCAAGGCCGAAATTCATATAACCAGAACCCAACCAACCCGTATTTGCCCCACCTGTCGTCATAGATCCATTGAAATAGAGGTAACCGATAAGACGTGAACTGTTCAAGTCATATGGGTATTTGATCAATCCAAAGGTTAACTTACTTTCAGACAGCATCGTATGCGGGTTTTGGGAAAAAAAGTCGTAATAGGTGAAATTAATTTGTGCTGGGACAAAACATAAACGACGGAAAGACATCACACCTGTTATAATGTTGGAATTGTCAATATAGAAAAGAGCTAGTGGTGCAACAATTATGAAAATATAGCCAATAAGAAATAATTGAATTTTCCTCCGTCGCAAACGTAAAACATAATAGACGCTCAGAGACATCATCGGATAAAATAATGGCCCTTTATGGTTTGTCATTGCAAGCATCATTATGCTTCCGGCTAAAGCAAGACCAGCAAAAAACCACTTACGACAATACACTGCTATGAGGAATACAAATGGTAGACAAACATGTGAAAGCATCGAACTAAAATATTCATATACCGCCGGGAAATTCTCCGCAGCATCACTGCGAAATTCATATACCTTTAATAAGTTAAAATTAAGATATCGAAGGCCTCCTTGAACGATCATGCTGAGAATATAGATTGCGGCAATAATCAAAAGCCCGCGCATCATTTTGCGCATGGGGATCGTATGCCCCTTAATCTTCGGCAGTTTGAATTTACGAACCTGGCATACAACAGCATAAGCCAAAATCACAAAGTACATATATGTTCTTGGTAGATCCGACATGCTATAAAGAGCAAGCATTGGAACAACAGGAAGCAGAAAATGCACATGCACAAAAAAGTCTGAGGGCCGGTCAACCCTAAACGGAAGAACAAATGCAAAGAGTGAAATCGTTAATAATGCTTCTAATATCTTTTCTCCTTTCGGTGTCCATTCAAAAAAGCCATAAATAGGGCAGATAAAACTAAAGTGCGCCAAACACAAAGCAAAATAAGCAACTAAGTATAATAACAATATTTGTAGCTTGACATCGATAAAACATGCGTGTGCACGCTGTCGTGTAAAATATTTATTCTTATTTTTCAAAAAATTCTCTAAACCATAGATCCAGGCATAGTGCCTTCCAAATGATTAAATCATTTAGGCCGTTTCCCTTTAATCGATTCAACAACCAACGCATGTTGAAATATTTTTCAAGCAAGGTTGCTTTTCTAATTTTTCTAGATAGCTGAGGTAAACCTCCTTGTAACAGCTCGGCTTGCGGGGCATCAAAACCCAGCTTTTTTTTTCTTTTTCTAACCTCTTCGGGAATTATCCCTTTCAATCCCTCCCTAATGATATTTTTAGTCCAGCCTTCACGAATTTTATACTTTGATGGCACACTTAAAGCAAATTCTACCAATCTGTAATCAAGAAAAGGGTATCGGGACTCTATAGAAAACGCCATTGAGTTTCTGTCAGCATATTTTAGAAGATGGGCTAATTGAATCTGTTGGATTTCATTTATTTGGAGATCGAGAACCGTCTTGTTTCTGCTGAAGATATCAAGCCGAGACGAAATATCATAGGATTTCATAAAATCTTTATTAATAAACGACACTGCCTTTCTGTTCAATCTCAATGCGCGCACCCACTTGAGATTAAAATATAAATAATACGCCAAAATTTCTTTTAGGTTTAATTTTGAATTTTGACCAGATTTGACAAGTTCATGGATAACATTTTTCAAGTATCCCTTTTTAAATAATTCCAGCAAAAACCAGGCATAATACCTTTCATATCCGAGAAAAACTTCATCACCACCTTGTCCATCTAAGAGAACAGATACCCCTTTTTCTCGCGCAGCCTTCATAACCGACCACTGTGCAAATATCGAAAGGCTACCAAAAGGTTCCTCTTGATGCCAGACAAGCCCTGATAAATTATTCGCCAGATCATCCGCTGAAGGATAAATATAGTTTCCATTTGCGCCTGAGCAAGCAACGACCGTTTCTGCATATTTTCGTTCATCTATTACGTCATTTTTCCAGCACGCGGTGAATGTATTAAATGCCGTATCACCTCTTTTCTGCAGTAACACAGCCCCGACTGAGACTACGGCAGATGAGTCTAAACCTCCAGAAAGACAACTGCCAACTGGCACGTCACTCCTCAATCTAAGGCTTACGGCATCAATAAATACTTCATTGAACCGCTCATAGCATTCTTGTTCTTTTTGATTGATCGTAAAAACATTGTTCAAATCATAATAACGCGATTTTTTAAATGTACCGTTTTCCAAATTCACTACTGCAGACTCCCCACCTTTTAGCTGATAAATATTATCAAAAAAAGTCTCTCTTGTGTGATCTTCAAGCCCTATGATTAAATAATCATAAATCAATTTTTCGTTAGGTTTTCTCTTGTACTCTTCGCATTCCAAGATCTGCTTTATTTCAGATGCAAAAATGAAATAATTACCATCTAAATAATAGTAAAATGGTTTGACCCCAAACCTGTCCCTCGCACAAAACAAACACCTTTCTTTGCGATCATAGATGACAAATGCCCACATCCCGTTAAATCTGTTCAGACAATCTGCCCCCCACACCTCATATGCATATAAAATAACCTCCGTATCAGTATTTGATTTGAATTCATAACCCATTGAAGCAAGCTCTTTTCTTATTTCAATGTAGTTGTATACCTCGCCATTGTAAACAATCCACAATGAGCTATCCACACTGCCCATGGGCTGGTGGCCGCGTTCTGATAAGTCAATAATGCTTAATCTGGTATGTGTAAGTCCAACAAAATAATTTGTTCGCGAATCATCAACCTCTGGTTCCTTCAAGTTCCGAGCTCTATATTCTATGATACCATTTACTCCTTCTGTTTGCGTCGTATCAAAGAGTGCAATTCCCCAATCATCAGGTCCACGATGTCTGACGATTTCCGTCATTTTGACAAGTTGTTTTACACTAATAGGTTTGTTATTAAAATTCAAAACACCAGCAATACCGCACATACTGTGGCCTTTCTAACTCAAATCTGATGATTGTCTAATATAAGTCATTTTTTACGCTTTGAGTCCAGAACGGCGCGTTTCTGAAACAATGACTCAAGTCAAGGGCCTATTACACTACGAGATACGATCTGATTAGGGTCAAGCATAAAATTCGATGTTACCTCTGTCAAGGGTTTTCGGTTTAAACGGTTCACCTCCTTTCTGAGTTGGCGTTGTTTTTCGAGGTGTTGATTCCGCAAAGAGACGATGGTGTCTCTGAGACCTTGGTGACATTGATCCGGTGTGACGTAATCAATTCTGGAATGATAATGCTCAGTATTGTACCAGGGAACGTAGCGGCCAAAATACTGAATTGCATCATCGAGGTCTAAGAACCGGCCTGGATATTGTGGAGCTCTTTTGATGGTTCCAAATAACGACTCTATAAACGGATTGTC
>Ga0172371_10007473_pt1 | contig 15554 bp, 16 predicted proteins | sample Lak12m_FD_114543 | JGI IMG/M metagenome (GOLD analysis project Ga0172371, IMG submission 114543) | Freshwater microbial communities from Kabuno Bay, South-Kivu, Congo - kab_022012_12m | ecosystem: Environmental > Aquatic > Freshwater > Lake | place: Democratic Republic of the Congo: South-Kivu... | reverse complement strand
CGTATTCATTCAGCCATTTATCGGCCAATTCAGAAAAGCGGATATTGGAGTCCATGACGTACCCGTCCCGTACCCTTTTTTCAAATTCCACGGCGGCTTCATTCAAGGCTTTTTCCAGTTGCTTTTCAGTCATTCTATGCGGCGGTTTATAGGTCATAGACCTGACGATCTGCTTGCCTTTTGCATCGTACCCATCAGATACACGGATATAAAAAGACGGTTTTTCCTTACTGCCTCTTTTGGTTATAGTAGCCATTTTATTTCACCTCATTTTTTAATTTTTTGTATAAAGATTCTACCCCAGACATTATTTCAAACAGGGTAATTTTTTTCAAACGTTCTTCATCAATGAAACCAACGACAGTATAATCAACCGTAGAATCAATATTGCTTGCAATATCAAATCCAAGTGGATAGGTAGAAGATTCGCCGTTATATTCCAAAACAAAAGACGCATTACTGTCTTTTCGTAACCTATAATACAAATATTTTGCAATGTTTATTAAGGTATTCCCATTATCCATAACAACCAAATCGTTTAATGCGCGGGTTAGCGAATTGTCTTTTTTAGTTCTGTAGATGTTCTCTAAAAATTTTATCGCCGCGTCACTTAGGCCCAGTCTATCGCGAATATTGGCATTGATGGCATTTTTATGATCACTCTTACCTAAAAGATAGTCCGTTGAAACGTTGTAATAACTCGCCATATTTACAATGGTTTCAATGTTTGGCGTCCGGTTCCCTTTTTCGTAATTATTAAGAACCTGGGGCGAGCTAATATTTTCAAATCCTATTTCACTGCATACTTGTGGTTGGGTTTTTTTTAAATCTAGCCTTAATTGACGTATTCTATCGGAAAATATGCTCATGTTCGTACCTCCATATATTCACCTTGTACTTATATTTAAGCACAAATCCATGCAAAAGTCAACGAAAGGATTATAGAAAAGTAAACAATATGTATGATATTATATGAATATAAGGAGGTTCACGAAATGAATATAAAAATTTTTTGCAAAGATATTTTTGTCGAATTTAGGGCGAAGAAGGGATTTACGGTTCGTGGAATAGCTAAGGCAGCTGGTGTTAATGCTGCGTGTATTCAGAAAATCGAAATGGGAGGCGCAACAAGGCCCTCTACGGCAAATAAAATTTGCAAGGCGCTCAATTGTGATTTTGACACTGTTTTTACCTTTCATAGAAAGGAGATTGAGTGATGACGGCACATATGCGGGGATTAAAGCAAGCAATCGAATATTTAAAGAACCAGGACCCGGAAACGGGGTTAACCCTGTTTGCCTTAAGGCGAATGGTAAAAATGGGCGAAATAGCTTGCGTACATTCAGGAAGGAAACAGATTATTGACATTGACGCCCTTTTAGAATATCTGCATAATCCTAAGCTATATCAAAAGGACAAACATGACGGTGCAATCCGTAAAATTGACGAAAGGTAATGCGTTTCTATGGGCAAAGGTAAAAAAACGCCCTTTAGAGAATGGGAAACCACAAAAAAAGATGGATTGGAACGCAGGTACATCCGAATGGGCGATACTCAAATGCTACATCCTTCCTTTCAAAATTTATCTCATATTGCGCGTTCTGTTTATATCTATATGAAACTTGAAAGCGGAGGTAAACAAATTTTTGAATACCCCTATTCCAAATACAAAAAAATCGTCTCAAAGCAAGGGTTTCAGGATGCTGTAAAAGTTTTGGTTGAAAGTGGATTCATTGAGATAGTTGAAAAAAATGGAAACCTTAGAAAACCAAACATTTACCGCTTTTCTCCCCGCTGGCAAGCCATAAAATAAGCCCTATACCTGGCTATATATAGTATATCTGTCTGCTGGAAAGGAAAGTTAATCATCATGTTATTGGCACTGGTTGTCTACCAGAAAGGAAAGCGGTCATAATAAAGTCTTTACACCTTGTCTACTGCAAAGGAAAGATGAACGTTTTTCTTTCCTGCAAAAAAGGAAGCCCAAAAGGAGAAAAAGCATGAATTATAAATTAACCAAAGCGGAACAGGAAACAATTATCCTGTTTGATGAAGATACAAAAATGGCAACCGTATATACACACAATTCCAAACTGAAGCGGCAGCTTTCAGATTTAGCCGCGAAACGGCCAGCCGAAACAAAACAAATAAAAGATAGTAAATGGGGCGGCCTTACTTTTGAACTGCCAAAAACATGGGTGAAAATCCGGCCCGGCCGTATAATTGGCGAACAGGAACGCAATAAAAGAGCGGAACGTCTGAAATCCAATTTAAGAAAAAAATCTTCGATAATTATCGATAAAATAAAACCCTGAAAAGATTAAAGGTGTAAATCCCATATAGGCTTTAATTTTTGTTCATTATCCCGGTAATCGTTGGTAAGAAAATTTTAAAAAATATACCCCCAATATCACCCTTATTTATAGGTGTAATATTGGTGTGTTTTTATTGCCTATTGCCCCAATATTGCCCGAACATTGGATTTGCATTTTGGGGCGATCCACTAGGGCACGACTGGGTTTCAATGCAACCTCCTTGCCCTCGACGCTTAAATTTGTTTCGTTTTATGGTATAATAACACCAGAAGGAGGTTTTTCGCTCATGGATGATAAATCACGGTTTGTATTAACGGAATCCGGACTGCTGGTAGACTTAGCGCCGATGGAAGAAGGAAAAGGCCCGTTTGAATTTTCCGAGGGAGCCTGGAGGCCCGCACGGGATTCATTAAACACAGACGATGTATTCAACGGAATTGCGCTTTCAACCTGGGAAGCCAAAGAATTAATCTTGTCCGGTAAATTCGGGAACCCTTCCCAAGATTGAATGATAGTATTTCTTTATCGCAACGTTATTGTTCTTATTATTATTCTTTGCTTCACCACTCTTTGGTAAATTTTATCGAATAATGGCTTAACTTCCCAAGCATTTTGTGTTATCATTTCAGTATCATCTTTTACAAGTTAAGACATTTTTTTATGTTTTTCAATAGGAAAGGGAATGCTATGCCAACGCTTGAATGGATCGGAAAAGACAAGGTAATCAATCACCATCAGGTAGTACCGTATCGCGTTCTTGAACGGCAGTATAGTTTTGACGCTCAAAACGGGCAGACAGAGGCGGATAACGGGAGCGGGAATAAAATTATTCATGGCGACAATTTAGAGGCTCTCAAAGCCCTGCTGCCGCAATATGAGGGACGCATTAAATGCATTTATATCGATCCGCCGTATAATACCGGCAATGAAGGCTGGGCGTATAACGACAATGTGAATGATCCCAAAATAAAAAAGTGGCTGGGCGAAGTAGTTGGCAGGGAAGGGGAAGATTTATCCCGGCATGATAAATGGCTATGCATGATGTATCCCAGGCTAAAATTATTACATAAATTGCTTTCTTTTGATGGCGCAATATTTATTAGCATTAATAATATTGAAGTTGCGAACCTCAGATTAATCTGTAATGAGATTTTTGGCATAAACAATTTTATTAATGAAGTGGCTTGTGTTAACAACCCAAAAGGACGTTCAGACGATAAATATATCGCAACTGCCCATGAAAATATTATTGTATATGCAAAGAGCAATCAGGCATTGTTAGGTGGGTTTGAGCCGGAAGATAAAGTAATTAAAAGATATAACAAAACAGACCAAAACGGAAAAAAATATAGGGAAATCGATTTAAGAAAAACTGGTGATGAAGATTTAAGAAGTGATAGACCCGATATGTTTTATCCTTTTTTTTATAACGAAAATTTGCAAGATTTATTAGTTGGTAAAAATGAAGATGAAACACCTGAAGGATATATCAGGGTATTGCCAATGAAAACTCCTAAACTAGAAGGTAGGTGGAGATGGGGGTATCAAACCTCAAGGGACAATATTAATAAATTAATAGGAAAATGGATGCCGCAAAGACGAAAATGGGGTGTTTTTGAAAAAGATGAATTAAGCAAAAATGAATGGGTTAAGCCAACAACGGCATGGACATTTAAAAACGTAAACAGTGAACGTGGAACTGAAATGTTCATTAAATTTCTTGGCTTTCATAAAAACGACTTTCCAAATCCCAAACCTGTTGGGACAATAGAAAGGATAATACAAATTGCGACACAAGAGGATTCAATAATTTTAGATAGTTTTGCTGGATCTGGAACAACGGCGCAAGCAGTTTTACAATGCAATAAAAACTATGGTGGCAGCCGTAAGTTTATTCTTGTTGAGATGGAAGATTATGCGGATAATATTACGGCCGAACGTGTACGCCGTGTTATAAAAGGTTATTCGGATGTGGAAGGTACAGGCGGTGATTTCAGCTATTATGAGCTTGGCCCGGCTATACTTATAGATAACAATTATCTGAATGAAGAAGTAGAAACACAAAAAATACGGGAATATGTATTTTATACGGAAACAAAACAGCCTCTTTTGCCGGAACCAAACAGCGATAACAAATACTATCTTGGAAAAAATAACGATATGGCCTATTACTTTTTTTATGAAAAAGACAAAGTTACAACGCTGGATGCCGCGTTTTTGGCAACCGTTGAAACCAAAGCGGAGGGATACCTCATATACGCGGATCAGAACGCTTTAAGCCCAATTGAGTTAGCCAGCATGAACATAAGGTTTAAAAAAATACCCCGCGATATTTCAAGGCTGTAGGAGTGAACATTATGGAAATGAAATTCTTCCAAAAGAAAGCAATACAGGATTTGGAACGCTTTCTAACTCTGCTGGGTGAAAAGCAGAATATCAATAAGGCCTATGAAGCTTATTGGCTGGAACGTAATGTTCCCGTAGGTTTTGGAGGAATGGCCCCGTATAAAACGGCATTGCCGGAAGTTCCCCATATATGCTTTAAAGTGCCGACCGGCGGCGGGAAAACGTTTATTGCGTGCAATGCATTAAAACCAATATTTAATGCGCTGCCACCCACAAAGACAAAAGCGGTTGTATGGCTCGTTCCTTCCGATTCGATTTTGGAACAAACATATAAAGCGTTGTGCGATCCGCAGCATCCTTATCGCCAAAAAATCAATGCGGATTTTAGCAACCGGGTAGAAGTATATAACAAACAACAACTATTAAATGGGCAAAACTTTAATCCAACGTCCATAGGTGAGCAGTTATCCATATTTGTATTGAGCTATGATTCTTTCAGAACAGCCAATAAGGAAGGCAGAAAAGCCTATCAGCAAAACGGCAATCTGGCCCAATTCGCAAAGTTTTTTGGCGATCCCGAATTACTCCTTGCGGATACGGATGAAACCGCGTTAATTCAGGTTGTACGCGCTCTTGCGCCTATTGCAATTGTCGATGAAAGCCATCACGCGACAACGGATTTAAGCATTGAGATGCTTAAAAACTTCAACCCTTGTTTTGTTCTGGATTTAACGGCAACCCCCCAACAGAACAGCAATATAATATCCTTTGCGGATGCCGTGCAGTTAAAAAAAGAATTTATGGTTAAGCTTCCCGTGATTGTATATAATCGTACATCTCAAACGGAAGTATTCCATGATGCCATTAGCATTAGAAACAAGCTTGAAATCCAGGCAATTAAGGATGGGGAGCAAACAGGCCGGTATATCCGTCCTATCGTTCTTTTTCAGGCGCAGCCAAAAGGGAATGAGGACAGCACTACCTTTGAAAAGTTAAAGCGTACTCTTTTGGAAATAGGCATTTCCGAAGAAGAAATAGCTATAAAAACAGCGGATGTTAATGAATTGAAAAATGAGGACTTATTGTCCGAAGATTGCTCAATTCGCTATATCATTACCGTCAATGCCTTAAAAGAAGGGTGGGATTGTCCTTTTGCTTATGTGCTTGCTACAATAGCAAACAGGAGTTCAAGTGTAGATGTTGAACAGATTTTAGGCCGGGTTTTACGTTTGCCCTATACAAAGAAAAACGCAAGTGATATATTGAACATTTCTTATGTCATCACTTCATCAAATGATTTTATGAACACATTGGATAAGGTGGTGGCAGGGCTAAACAATGCTGGTTTCAGTGAAAAGGACTATCGGGCAAAGGATAATGTAAGTACCATACCGCCTGAAATATTGCAAACTGATATTGCAGCCCGACAGCAGACGGAGGAGGATTTTCCCGAAATTGATATAGCTTCTATCAAAGATCGTTTAATTGAACAGGCAAAGGGTGAAATAAGTGGTGTTCTTATGGACGATTTGTTGACCGAAGCCAACCAACAGGCCCAGGAATATGAGCATGCAATCATGCAGGAAGGAACAATTGATGCTGGCAGTATGTCTTTGGAAGTCCGGGAAAAAATGAATGTGTTTCATATGAATGAAGCATTTGAAAAAGAGGCAATGGAAATACGCCTCCCGCAATTTTTTATAAAAGCACCCTTGAGCCTTTTTTCCAATGAAGAATGGGCTTTGTTGTCGCCTGAAAACCTTACAGTTGGTTTTTCCTTGCGCGACAAAGATACCAATGTTGATTTTACAAATTTAGACGCTGAAATGGCAAGGATTGATTTGGATGAAGGATCAAAGGATGCCATTCCGAAAGCTTGGAAATTATCTGGATATGACAGCCGATATTTTAAAGAACTATTCAATTCAAAGCCAAATGAAGAAAGTTTAAAATTTTCAAAAAATATGATATATGGGCAATTATCAAAATTGGATACGATAAATGACAGGGATTTGCGGGATTATATTTCCCGTATTGTAGATAATTTATCGCCCGAACAAATAGCTGATTTGCAGCAATCGCCGTATGCCTATATCTCGAAAATCAAAAAGAAAATTAACTCATTGCTAGCCGCCCATACAGCGGATACATTTCGCCTTTGGCTGGATCAGGCAAAAATATCATGCAAACCTTCTTATACTTTTAAAAATACTGTTTCACCAACAAAATTCATACAAACAATACCAAAGTCTTTGTATGCAGCAGAAGAAGAAATGAACGGATTAGAGCTTGATGTGGTATGGAATTTATCTTCCCTGCCAAATATAAAATGGTGGCACCGTAATATGTCCAGAACAGGATTTAATATTAACGGTTTTATTAACGCCTACCCGGATATAATTGCAATGACAACGAGAGGCCATATCCTAGTTATAGAGCCAAAAGGCGATTTCTTGGAAAATTCAGAATCCAGACAAAAAGTTGAATTGGGAAAAGCATGGGAGCATAAAGCGGGAGAGACTTACCGTTATTATATGGTGTTTAAAAATAGAGATTTGAATATTGAAGGTGCATACCTGTTTGACCGTTTTATGGAGATAGTTAAAGAGCTTTAAACTAAAGGAAATGGTCATTAACGAAATATATAAGCCTAAAAGTGATTCTGCAAGTAGCAGGTGTGAGGAGGGTAGGTACAATGGGGAACGAAGAAAAACGCGTGTGGGGCATCCATACCACAAATGATGCCTTTTTTTTGAATGAAGATATCATTGCCATCGGCTGGAGGGAAATGGGTGACTTGGAACAGATCGAAGGCAACCGTGATGCGTTTAAAGAGCGCTATACTATGTTGTATCCTGATTCGAAGAAGGGTGCTGTAGCAAATGCAGTAGGAATGCTGTACCGTTTTGTTTATGATGTGCAAATAGGAGATTACATTGTATTTCCGTCAAAAATAGATCGTAAAATTAATATTGGTATTATTGAGAGCGGATATATATATAAACCTGATGCAGCAGAGTATGTACAGCAGCGAAAAGTAAAGTGGTTAAAGCACCTGCCCAGAACTTCATTTTCACAGGGAGCTTTATATGAAGTTGGTTCCGCATTAACATTTTTTTCTATAAAGAATTACGCTGATGAGTATATGATTGCATTGGATAAGGGTTTTAAAAAAGTTGTGGTCTCATCAGATGATGATGAAAGCGTCGGGGCCACAGCTGATGATATAATTGAGACTACAAAAGACTATATACTCAAAGCACTAAGTAAAAATTTTAAAGGATATGAACTTGAAGAATTTGTTGCCGATTTATTGAGCGCAATGGGATACCGGACGTTAGTTTCGGCTCGTGGTGGCGATAGTGGAATTGATATAACGGCATACAAGGATGAATTGCCACCTCGAATCTTGGTACAGGTCAAAAGCCAGGATGGCGATATTAAGGAAACGGCTATCCAGTCGCTGAAAGGTGCCATGCACGAGGGAGATTACGGTTTATTTGTTACACTTTCGGTATATACGAAGAACGCAAAAAAATATCTGGAAAATACGCCCATAATTAAAGGTATTAATGGTGTTGAACTTGTTGAACTGGTTTTAAAATACTATGATCTGCTGGATGAGAAGTACCATAAGATGATACCACTCAAGACGGTGTATATTCCTGTTTCCAGAGACGAGGCAGACTAAAACAGAAAGTCGAAACAGCGAAGGGATAATGCAAATATTACAAAATAATATACTTAATAATGATCAGGCGCAAGAATTAAATGGACACATAGGAGAAGTACTTTGAAATAAAGAGCCGCCCATCGTTCAAGACCGGGGGCCTCGCGTAACGACACCTTGCCCGGCGATGGGCGGCGTTGAAGCTCCACAGGTGCCCGATGTACTCGCCCCGGGCTTAACGTTTAAAACCGATCCTGCGGTCGCTCAAATGATTCACTGTACGCCGCCGACGACACATTCAGTCAAGTGGTGAATCAGCACAAGCCGAAACCCTCGGCGGTATTAACTCGCAAGCTATCCCACTGCTGTATAGGTGGCAGAACAATATTAACGACAAATTATATAGACTTAGGACGAAAAACTTCGATGTTATGAATGATTACGCGCGAGGCGTTATTTTTCTGCGTGATTATGGCAGCGTTGCTGATGTTCAAAGATCCATTGCGCAAAGAGGAATACAATTCACGTCAAAAGCGGTGAAAAATCAATACAATATTTTGACCGTGCTTGCGCTAAGGTGATCAGTTCATGCCGAACATTAATGCTAATTGTTCAACCTTTGGCCCTACATGCGCAAGGATGAATCACTGGCAATCCTGTTATTGTTGCGATTTATAAAAACAAGTATCAGGATCGTATAAAAGTAAACAGAATTGCCAGCCTATACGGAAAAAACGGAATTGAAAAACAATATAAACAGCAACATAGAACAAGGGAATATTTTATATGCTGACAAAAATTTAAGCCAAGAATGGTTTACGAGCAGAGGGCTCTAATTGCCCAAGCTGGTTCAAACCATTATTGACTCTAAAAACACTATAGCTCAAAGCGATAAAAAAAGCAATAAGACAATTTACAATGTCGGAAAAATGCAAAAAAATACGAAGTTCTCTTTAGAGGCTCAAAGGCCAGAGCAGTCAACAACTGCAACGGAGAACTCCGTCTTTAATGACACTGTACCACAAAGCGATGAAAAAAGCAATGGGGGCGTGAAATTTTCGCTAGAAAAAAGAACGGAGGCCTTTGTCGATCTAGTTGCAGTTATAGCATCAGCGCAGACAAGTTGCGCAGTGTGATTGATATGGACGGATTTTCAATGCCGTCAATCGCCGTAGCAAAACCGAACGTAATGCATGACAAATTTGACGATATTTCCGTGCTGTTAAACGTGACACGATTGATCCGAAGATAAGCGGAGCAAACAAAATTTATAACGGAGATACTTGATCGTCTGCGTTTCCGAATTGACGAAAGTGAAATTCTTAATTCAGCCAAATACAACAAAAAAACCGCAGAATGGGTGCAACATCTGGGGCTGCAATTGCCTTACCTGTTGCGCAACTACGGTTCTGATAACACAGTACCACAAAGCGATGAAAAAAGCAATGGGGAAGTGAAGTTTGCGATTGATCTTTATTTGATCTTTATTATTACAAAATGTTAGTAAATGTTACGGACAAATAGTAAACGAAGCATTGAAAAAAAGGCTTTATAGTGCGCATTACAATAAAGCGAAGAACAAGAAAAAAAACAAAAAATAAGATTCGGGACTAAGAGGTCGCAAGTTCAAATCTTGTCACCCCGACCACGAAAAAGAGGCTTAACAAAATAATTTGTTGGCCTCTTTTTTATTAAGATTGACTTTTCTAAAACAGGGTGATACTATTTTATAAAATCCAGTGGAAAAAATAATATTTATTTAGGTTTTGAATTTTTGGCATCTTTAACCTGGTTCTTGAGTTATAATTACCATAACTTTTTTTAAAAAAGGAGAATGATTATGCTGTATGACAAAACCCAATGGCTGAAGGATGCGGAGACAATATCTTTGGTTTTAAGCAATGCTCCGCGAATCGATAAAAATTTGCGCGTTGAAACGAGTGAATTTAAAGAAAGGCAGCAAAAAGTAATTGATGCCCTTTTGAAAGCGGGAATAGACGCGGCCTTTGTTTATTCAGACGAACAATATTCCGGGGATGTGCCCTACCTGGGCGGATGCACCAATATATCCATTGAGCCCATTGCAGGCGTTATCGGCAAAAACGGATTTCATATACTTGCCGGATTGGAAGGCGGTTATGTTGCAGAGCAGCTGGCTTACCGGTCGGGAGCCAAGATCCACAAGGTTGAGCTTTTAAAACTTGCGGATGAAGAATACCCGATAGACGCGGAAAAAGTGGAGGACGTGATTGAAGAAGCCGCGGGCGGAAAGCCGCAGACAATTGCCCTGCTTACGCCAAGAGCGGTTTTCCCGGTAGGCATTTTCGATTTTTTACGCGACTATATGGGGAACGCAGAAAACATTGTGGACGCGCAGGAGCTTTATTACAAGATAAAATACGAAAAATCCGAACGGGAGGTCTTGCTGACGGAACAGGCCAGCCTGATTTCCGATGTAATGGTAGAGGGTATGCTGCGCGTGCTTAAACCGGGAATGCTGGAAACGCAGGTGGCCCAATGGGGGTACCTGATCGCATCCGAAATGGGTGCGGAAGAGCTGGGGTTTGACGTAATGGTGAACGCGAACGAAGCAAACAGAACGTTGATCGGAAAGGCGCTGAACCGTGTGATTGGCAGGGGGGATATCGTTCACCTGGGGGCGTCCCCGAAAAGAGACGGGCTGACAGCCTGCGAGAGGGTTTCCGTTGTTTGTGTTGAGGATAAATCAGAAATCAGCGAAGAGCAAAAATATTGGTTTGATTTTGTGGAGGAAGCCTATAGGACCGGTTACAACGCATTTGTGGATGTGGCAAAAAACAATTTGCCGGCCTATTTGCAGGAGATGGCATTGGTTGATTATTTTAAATCCAGGGAAGATGAGGTCTGCCGGAAAATTGGGCGCCAAATAGATTTAAGCATACAAAAACCTTATACAGGAACCCATAATGCAGGTTATACCGAATGCCAGGAGTTTTACGGGGCGATCACTTTAGATTCGAAAAAGCCTTTAGGTGACAGGATCATCATGATGCTGGACGTCGCTATCCGGGGCATAGGAAACAAGTGGAACGACATAGTCATCCCCGGGCTGGATTATGTGGTCGTGGAGAAGACTTTATGTAAATCCGGAAAGGACATACGTACCTTAAACAAATTGCCTATAAATGTGCAGCATCTGGTCGGTTCAAGAATATTTTAAAAATAACCTTTCACTTCGATTGTAAAAAAAACGGTTATGTGGCGAAAGCAACACAACCGTTTTTTTGTGCATTGATCTTCAGCAGGCCGAGCCGAGCGCCACATCCAGGACCGCTTTGATATTTTCCTTGGAAGCGGAACCCTCATGGAGCTTTTGGCCGCCCAGATAAAAACAGGGTACATACCAATAATCATATTCGGCCGCGGTTTTCCTATCCTTGTTTTCGTCTATCATATTGATTTTTATCCGGCCGTACTGTGGGTTCTCTTTTTTTAATTCCTCGATATATTGTTCGGCCCTTCTGCAGTACGGGCAGAGTGAGAGCCGAAAATAGGTCAGTTCCGTCATTGCTTTCTCCGTTTCCATATTTTTAAATTCATATTGAACTGAATATAAACCGGATGGGCACGGCGTAATCATAAATTTATTATTAATTGAAGAACGTTGATAAATCCTATTTATTTTGGAAACTCGTTTGTTGGACGTGCCTATTAAAACATAATAAAAAAGCCTTTATACAGGCTTTTATCTGCATCCATGCACGCGGCTTTGTCAGCTGTTTTTGCTTTTTGCAAAGGGCTGCTGTACGGCGGATGAATGGGCGTTCAGCGTTTTGAATGTATACCCGTCGCTGCGCAGTTCCCGCACGATATCCGGAACCGCGTCCACGGTAAAATCGTGCGTGTCGTGCAGCAGGATGACCACGGTGTTATGGTTTTCCGCATCGCGGACCACTTTGCGCGCAAGTTCGTCCGCGGTGGGATAGGGAGTCTCGGCATCATAACCGCCCGCGTTCCAGTCGAAAAACTGGAAGCCCATTTCATGGACAAGATCGGCCAGACGGGGCATGATGACTTCTCCGCCCGAGGCGGTGATGGAGACGGTATTGCTTGCGCCGCCGGGGAACCGGCATACATCGGGGGTTTTGCCCGTAGCCTGTATTATGATTTCTTTCATCTTATTGAAATCGTCAAGAAAGTTCTGTTCGCTCTTATAGATCGTATAGTAATCGTGCGTCCATGTATGCACGCCCACCGCATGGCCGGCGTCCGCTTCCTTTTTTAATATCGCCCGCTTCTCCGGGGTATCCGAACCGCCGAACGCTACAAAAAACGTGGCCTTAACGTTGAGGTCTTCAAGAACGTCCAAAAGATGGCTGGTGACACCGGAGGGGCCGTCGTCAAAGGTGAGGTAGGCGGTTTTTTCATCATCATTATCCTGCCCGCTTATGGAAGTCTGGTCTGCAATGATCTGGCTTTGAAGGGCATCATACTGGTCCTGAAGAGAGTTAAGCTGCTCTTTCAAGAAATCGTTTTCACTCTGAAGAGTTTGGTCCTGGCTCTTTAATGCCTCAAGATCCGAAGCGAACTGTGCACTTTCCGCCTGCGCCAGGGACAGATCCCGGGAAAGGGAATCCGCCCTGATGAATTCAAAGGCTGAAAATATACCTAAACCGATAATGAGAATAACGGATATTACCATTAGGGCGGCGGAACCGTTTCTGTGTTTTATTCTTCTGCTCATATCTGTCTCCGTTTGTTTTGCTGATTAATCTATTTTAGAATAACATATTTTTGCAGCAAATCATATATCTATTGGAAGAAATTTGCCGAACCGTGCTGTCAATTAAAAAAAACAAAGGGCGCCTTATAAGGACGCCTTTTGCATATGGAAAGAAGCAGGGGAGAGTTCCGATACCAAACTGAACGTTCGCAACCGGAAACCACCGGCGCTGCTTCGGAAAGGAGCTGAACGCTCCTTGTACAACTACTATACTACGAACAGAGTCCGGTTGCAACGGAAGAAAACGGGAGAGAACCCAAAAAAATACCAATATTACAGTGAATATTTTTACCGGGAAAAAAACTTGGGAGCAGATAATAAAGTCAATCTTTTGGCATTCGCTTTAAGTTATGGTATGATATCCATGCGGAGGGGAAGAGATGAAAAAAAGAAAAACAATTACCGCATGCATTATTATTGCCGCAATAATTGTAGCCGCAGGAATCTGCACATACCAGACAATGAAATCCCGAACCTTCCAGTTCTTCGGCGGGATCAAGGACAGGGTGGATACCCGGCAGGAAGCAGTCGCCCTGACCTTCGACGACGGACCGACCCAACGGACAGACGAGATATTGAAAGTGCTGGATGAGGAGAGCGTGAAGGCGACGTTTTTTCTTGTCGGGAGTTCTATCGAAAAGTACCCTGAGGAGACTAAAAAACTGGCAGAGGACGGCCAGGAGATTGGCAACCACAGTTATTCCCACCGCCGGATGGTCTTGATGGGCTATGATACCGTCATGCGCGAGATAGAAGATACCGATGCATTGATCAGGGAAGCCGGCTATACGGGCGAGATTTTATTCCGGCCGCCGAACTGCAAAAAACTGTTTATCCTTCCCTGGTATTTATATCAGAACGGACGGACGACCATTACCTTCGATATTGAACCGAACACATACCCGGAGGTGAACAAAAGCGCGGAGAGCATAGCGGAATATGTGATCCGAAATACGCGTCCGGGATCCATCATACTGCTGCATCCGATGTATGACGAGGTTTCCGCGCAGGCCATCCCGCTGATAATCCGGGGGCTGAAGGAAAAAGGGTACGAATTTAAAACGGTGAGCGAGTTGTTGCAATTGGAAGGAGAATGATTTAGGATAGAAGGTAATCTTTTAAATCCGGTTTAATGGGAGGACTTGAACTTGATGGAGCGGCTCAGAAAATTTTTTTACGGAAGGCACGGGATGGACCAGCTGGGGATCGCGCTCTTTATCATATATATAGCCTTGGCCGTCATCTCCAGCATATTGGGGAGCCTTTTGCTGTATATATTGTCCTTTGCGCTGTTCGGCTATGTGATCTTCAGGATATTATCGCGCAACAATGTTATAAGGACGGCGGAAAATACAAAATTTCTATATGGCTGGTATAACTTTAAGAATAAATGGAGGCTCTGGATCCAGCGGATGCGCGACAGGAAGGATTACCGCTATTTTGCCTGCCCAAACTGCCGCCAGAAAGTGCGCGTACCCAAGGGGAAAGGCAAGGTGAACATCACCTGCCCGAAATGCGGCAATAAATTTATACGGAAAACATGACGCGAAAACGCCCGGATGGAATCCGGGCGTTTTTAATTGGAGAGATGCAGCCGTGCTTAACCTATACCCGGGAATGGATAGGAGCGCCAGCCTTGTTATTGAAGTTCCGAGGAAAGGCGGACCCCGCATGGACGGGAGAGAAGATCCAGCGCGGCAGGGCCGTATGAAAGCCATGCCCGGATATCCCCGCCCTCCAGGATAAGGGGCATGCGGTCGTGCAGTGGGGCCACCCATTCGTTGGCGGCTGTGGTCAGGATGACGAAGGAAGGAAGAAAAACGGAATCCGTTTTTTGCACGCCGGTATAAAACCCCGCCATGTACAATACGGGACGACCGGGGGTGCGGAGGAGATATTTATTATTTTTTTTACCGGCGCTGTCCGGCAGGGGCGCGGCGCCTCCGGCTGTTTCCGCAAAGTCGAAGAGGGTGGGACGCTTTGCCTGCACATGTTTCCATTCGTAGAAACCGGTAGATGGAATTACGCAGCGCCGGGCGAGAAGGGATTCGCGGAACATCTTTTTTTGCATTGCGCTTTCGGCCCGCGCATTGATGACCACGCCTTTTAAATCCCAGCGGGGGATGCCCCAGCGCATCAGAAGAGGCTGCGCGTTTTCCGTTGCGAGAACGGGAACGGTTTCGGACGGAAAAATCTCACCGGTCTTCAGGCGGGACAGTTCGGGCGTTCCGGCATACCTGCGTTCGATTTCTTCTATAATTTCCTTGAACTCTACATTCTCCTCCTCGCATTCAATGGCGTATCTGCCGCACATGCTATTCCCTCCTTTCCATAAACCAACGGTCTTCCTCAAAATACAGATGGATCCCGCGGCCGCGCACCATGCAGGTATAGCGTATTCCCGTGCCGCCCGCCTTCAGACTGGCCGCGCGGATGGTTCCCAGGACACGGTCTATTCCAT
>Ga0172371_10007471_pt1 | contig 15556 bp, 16 predicted proteins | sample Lak12m_FD_114543 | JGI IMG/M metagenome (GOLD analysis project Ga0172371, IMG submission 114543) | Freshwater microbial communities from Kabuno Bay, South-Kivu, Congo - kab_022012_12m | ecosystem: Environmental > Aquatic > Freshwater > Lake | place: Democratic Republic of the Congo: South-Kivu... | reverse complement strand
TTGGTGATAGCCTTCATTGAAGCTGTGGAGGAAGTCGAGGAAAGCACTTCTGCCTTCGTTAAATGATGCTTGTCCGGCGTTAACTAAGCGATCGCATTACTTTCTCGCCGATCTCTGGATCTGGAGACTGAACTGCCAGCACGGTTTTTCCATGTTGTACCAGCTGCCAAGCCCCCTCACCAGTATGAAGAACCGGCGTTCTGGAAGGATTCAGATCGAATTTGGCGTCGTAACGCAGCTCGAGCGCCGTGCCCATGCTTTCCGCAAACTCAGCGGCTTCGACCTCGCTGTCCCACTCTGTTTTCATGATGACGAGCGACGAACCCGCAGGTCCGTCGTAATAACGAATGGCATCTCCTCCCCAACCCGCCGCCGCCCGATTGGCCTTGGCGCTCGGCAGTTGCCGCGACAGCAGCTCCCTCAACTCGAACTCACCAATCACGTTTTCAAAACCGGGCCGCCAATCCGGCCCCAGGATTGCCGCCAGATCCGGGATTGCAACCGACATCGGGGCTTCTCCGGCGAAATATTTATCAGGGTGTAATATCTGCTCGGTAGAATCGGGAGGCTTGCCGTAAACGCCATCCAGTGCACTCCAACCTCCACGCTCCATCACGGCAGCCACAAAATCAAGCCCCCCGGTGTAAGGAAACATCAAGCTGTCATCGATGAAGCTGTTGCCGCTAAGACCTCCAGAAGACCCCACGGAACCGAGAAGCACGCTCATCATATCCATGAAGCTGAAGTTTGCCACAGTGAAATCTTCCTCCGTGAAAGTCGCGTCACCTTCAACCAGAGCCTGGCGCGCCGTATCCAGATCGTCGTTGCCGCTATTTTCAGGAATTATGGTGTTGAGAGAAAAATTCTGATCCTGCAGGGCATGTGTGACCTCGTGGGCCAATGTCACCTGATTCATCGTGCTTAGCTCGGGTGTATCGCTAACCAGTTTGAGCTGCTTGGTTTCGGTATCGTAATAGCCGGCAATTTCATCGCCCAGCATCTGTTCGATAACCGCAGCAAGATCCTCAGACGGGTCCAGCAGCCCCAGCCCCTTTAGAGCCCTTTCTTCCGATAATATCTCATCCTGCTGAAATTCCTTTTCCATTTCCTTTTTCATTTCCTGGCGCAGCTGATCGCGCGTGATGTACGAGACTGCTATCTCGCTTTTAATGGGAAGCTGCCGCCGACGTGACACCTCCTGCTCAATTGTCTGTATCGTTCGCAAAGCAGGTGTGGCAGTTGATGTCGTCCGGAGTTGCGTCAGGCTATCGCCGGCAGACGCCTCTGTGTCCGTTGGCGGCGCCTCTGATGCACAACCGGTAAAAAGTGCGATCGAAGCGGCCAGAGCTAAAACCCAGGCACCAATAACCTTCCGGCCAGGAAATGCCTGTTTTTGATTTGGGGAGGACGGGAAAAGCAGCAATTGTTTCTCCGTAAAAGCTGATCGTTGTTTATAGCCGTGCATATGATGGTAACAAAAAGCTGTACGATCAATTCTATAATGTTCTAGTATGGCCCTGAACAGAATCGGACCGGGAGAAATTCAATGCCATCACTTTCTGATCCACTAACGATAGACAATCTCACCTTAAAGAACCGAATCGTCATGCCGCCCATGGCCAACGATCTGTCCGGCTCGGGAGGGGAGGTCACCGATAAACATCTGAAACATTACCGCGCCCGGGCTGAGGCCGGTGTTGGTCTGGTAATCATCGAACACAGCTACATCGTGCCTGAAGGCAAGATGAGCAGGAAACAATTGGGTATTCACGAGGACAGCCTGGTAGCGGGCCTGAAACAGTTGGCCGACACCATCCGCGCCGCAGGCGCAAAGAGTGCGATCCAGCTGACCCACGCAGGCGCAAATACCAGCAGCTCAGTCTGTGGTTGCCAACCGGTGGGACCGTCTAACGTGGCTTTGCCCGGGCGAGACGAAGAGCCGCGCCCGCTGGAAGTGGACGAAATCCATGCACTCGTCGAAGCCTATCGTCAGGCTGCCCGCCGTGCCAAGGAAGCCGGTTTCGACTCGATTGAAATTCACGGCGCCCACGGTTTTCTGCTGAGCGAATTCGTCTCTCCTTACACCAATCACCGAACCGATGGGTATGGCGGCAGCCTTGAAAACCGGCTGAGGTTTCCGCTGGAGGTTATCACCGCGCTTCGGACCGACCTTGGCCCTGGTTTTCCGCTACTCTACAGGCTGGGCGCCAGCGATTTCATGCAGGGCGGGCTGGCGCTCGATGAAGCTCAGCAGCTTGCTCCGGTGCTGGTTGAGTCCGGAATCAATATTATTGATGTGTCCGGTGGCCTGTGTGGTTCGCGGCCCAAGGATCTTGCCGACACTCCTGGTTATTTCGTACCCCTGGCCCAGAGTATCAAGTCAGTGGTGGACGTGCCGGTAATTGCTGTCGGGGGCATCACTGACGCCATCTTTGCCAACAGCGTCATCGCCGAGGAGAGAGCCGACCTGGTGGCTGTCGGCCGCGCCCTGCTGAAGAATCCTAACTGGGCCCGGGAAGCTCTGGAGCAACTGGCAGGCTGATCGTGTATCTCCGATGACGTATTACCCCAAGGAAGTTCCTCGCCGAATCGATTGGGTACGCCGGCCGCTTCAGGGCCTGCTGGAAGACTCCGCGGAACGCCATCCCGACGCTATAGCCTGCAGTTTTTTCGGCGCCAACTTGACGTATGAAGAACTCGACCAGGATGCCAACCGTTTTGCCAACTCGCTGACCGATCTGGGAATTCAGCCCGGCGATCGCGTCGCCATTCATCTTCCCAATTCACCGCAATTGCTGATCTGTCTGTTTGGCGCGTTGAAAGCCGGGGCCATCACCACCATGGCCAGCCCGGTTTACGAAACACGCGAACTTGTCTACCAGCTGTTAAATTCGGAAGCAAGGCTAATGGTCACGCTCAGCCAGCAGGACATTCTTTCCAAGGCCAGGGCCGCCCGCAAACATGCCCATCTTCATCATTTGATCGTCACTAACATCAAGGATTATTTCCCACCGGCACTCAAGACTCTCTTCACCCTCTTCAAGGAAAAAAAGGATGGGCACAGGGCCGAGCTCGATGCCAGCCACAGTGAGATGTGGCTGCCAGAGCTGATGAAGGGGCAGTCCCAGAATCGTCCCGGCCGGCATACTGATCCGGGTGACACCGCCATACTTCAGTTCACGGGCGGCACAACCGGTTTGCCCAAGGCTGCCGAGCTTTCACACGACAACCTGGTCGCCAATACCGCGCAGGCGCGGGCCTGGCTCTACGAGCTAAAGGAAGCAGAGGAACGGACCCTGATGGTGTTGCCGCTGTTTCACGTCTATGCCCTGACCTGTCTTAATCTGACAATCGACCTTGCCGGACGGGCGATCCTGCTGCCACGCTTTGACCTGGCCGAAGTCCTCAAGACGATAAACAGCGAAAAGCCGACCCTGTTTCCCGGCATCCCGGCCATATATGCCGCCATCAACCACTCACTTGAACGTGCAGCGAACGGCAAAGACAGAACCGACCTTTCCTCAATACGCCTTTGCGTCAGCGGCGCCGACCGGCTACCCATCGAGGTGCAGGCCGACTTCGAACGTCTCAGCGGTGGCCGCGTCGTCGAGGGCTATGGGCTTACTGAAGCGTCACCGGTAACACACGTCAACCCGATTCACGGATTGAGAAAGCCGGGCAGCATAGGCCTGCCCCTCCCTAACACCGAAGTCCGCATCCTGGATCTCGAGACCGGCAAGGACGCCAGTCCGGACAAGGAAGGGGAAATGCTAATTCGCGGCCCGCAAGTCATGAAGGGATATTGGCATGAGCCAGGGGAAACCGCCGAGGTAATTACGAACGATGGCTGGTTACATACGGGCGATATTGCCCGTGTCGACGAGGATGGCTTTTATTACATTGTCGATCGCAAAAAAGACATCATTATCACCGGTGGAATCAATGTCTATCCCCGTGAGATCGAGGAAGTTCTCAGCCAGTTTTCAAAAATCAAGGAAGTGGCCGTCAAGGGTCTGCCACACAGGCTGCGTGGCGAGATTATCAAGGCTTATATTGTTTTGCGGAGCAATGAGCAGGCATCTGCGGGCGAAATCCGGCGTTTCGCCGCCGACAAACTTGCCGATTACAAGGTTCCGCAGAAGATCGAGTTCCTCGATGAACTTCCCCGTAATGTCCTGCGCAAAGTGCTCAAACGCAAGCTCGACGAAGAGGATAAAGAGTAACTATAGCCGCAACCGGCAAACCGCTTCACGCGGACGCGAAATACCGGAAACCATCATTCAGCTCCCCTGTCTAACAAGCTACTACCGGCATGACCATCCCTGGCCGATATATGTTCTATGGGAGGCACGGGAGGAGCATAAGTGGGGAGTAGTTTTTCAAATTTCCATAATTTTCATGGGCAAAGCTACTGTCCTGTCCATCCCTCTGAGCCCCTAAGTGGTCTATGCGGTTGCGGTGCTCTCTTTTGCCAGAAATGTTCACCATCGGCAATTTTTTGCGAACACTGCCATGAACAGCACGAAATTGCCACCCGGCGCGGCCGTGTTGCCGCGATTTCACATCCCGGCTGGAGAGGCCATCCTGGTTCTTTCGCTGGTTTTGGGCCGTTGTCACGGCGAATTATCATGGAGGCGATGGTCATGACGCTGCTGGCGAGTCTGGCTTTAGTGGCGTTAATGAGCTTCCAGAACGACAGTTTTGCGGTAAATGAAACCAGGGTGGAACAAAATGTCACCAGCTACGGCAACAGCACCGTCAATGAGCCGTCTCAGAAAGACTCCTCACCTTTTAAAACCATGATAACGCTCCCGGGTGGAGACGCGACTCTAACCAGCGACGCGTCCTATTTGATCAATGCCAAAGTCGAGAGCATCAGGAGCTATGATGACACGATCAGCGCCCTGGTGCCGATTGACATGTTACTTGCCTGGGGTGAAATGGCCCGCAACGATATCGATAGCAAACTGGTTTGGGATCAGGGCGATCGTAAAGGGCAGGTCTCCGGGACCCTTGGAAGCGCCGCGGGTGTCGACCTCGATAACTACTATGTGATTACGCACGTCAGCAATAATCATCTCATCCCCGCAAACGAACGCATCGAAAGAGCAATAAGGAACATCAAAACGGGAGATACGGTCCGCATTCAGGGCCGGCTGGTCGATATCAGAGAGAAGTTGAGCGACGGCAGGGTAGTCACGGTCAACACCAGTAAAACCCGATCCGACCAGGGCGAAGGCGCCTGCGAAATCATCTTTATCGAGCAGCTCAGCGTCAATGGCCGGCCCGTATAGGGCGCAATTTCTTTTTCCCGGCCCACATTTTTATCCCCCGGCTTTTCATCCACCGCCCGCGCTAATATAATCACTGGGCTATGCAGATAAAAATCGACACGATATGCAAGGAGTTCGACATCCGGGCAGAGGAGATCTTTGCCTTTATGGATGAAGAAAACATTCACCTAGGCGGCAGCCTCATGCACGACATCGCTATAGACCTGCCCGACTTCCGCAAGTTCGTGGAATACTGGAGACGTCAGCTAGAACTGAGAATCCATCAGGCGGAACAGGACCTTGACGGGCTGGACAGCAAGGTGGATTCTTTCATCCACTCCCTCAAAGGCTGGTAGCCCTCCAGAAAACGGGGAACACTCCTATTAGGAGAGTTTCAACGGTGAACAGATCCACGGAGGTGGACTATGAGCGGCAAGGGAGCGGGTAAGAAAAGAAATCGCGCGGCGCAGAGCCTGCAGCATGGATATCAGGAGCATCCCGAAGATGTGGCCGGAAAGACAAAGGGCAAGGAAACCGGGCATAAAAGCAACGACGGCAGATCGGATCGTCAGCGCATAATGGATCAGCTGCGGGAGCTTGAAGAGCAAAGGCGTGAGAGTGAAGAGTAAGGGCAGCTAGCTCTGTGAAGCCAGGAATACCGCGACGCTCCTGAAGTCTTGATGAACCATCGTTTCTATTTCTACAACCCCTGAACTGCTCCCACCCTGCCGCAGGATGAAGGCGGGATGAAAAGTAGCCATCATTCGCGAGCCAAATGGGCCGTCATACCAGTTTCCCCGCTGCTCGGTTAGCTTGAAGGCGCCGTCGATTACCGCCCTCGCGGCAGGCGCTCCCAGGCAGAGAATAACGCGGGGTTGAATGATTTCCACCTGGCGAACCAGATAAGGCCTGCAGGAATTGACCTCGGGTGCAAAAGGGATACGATTTTGAAGTTTGCCTGCGATTTTCTCCGCAGGCCGGCATTTAACGATATTGGTGATGAAGGCAGATTTTCTTTGCAGCCCGGCAGCATCGAGGATTTTTTCGAGCAGCTCACCCGATTTGCCGACAAAGGGGCGTCCCTGCAGATCTTCGTGCTCCCCCGGCCCCTCACCAATAATCATCAGACGCGCATCTGGATCCCCCTCACCCGGCACAGCGTTTTTTCTATCGCGATATAAACCGCAAAGTTGGCAGCTGCGTACGTAGCCGGCGACAATTTCCAGTTTCCCGGCCGCCGCCGGCTGTCCGGCAATCTCTGCATCCAGAGGATCGAGAAGATCGGGATTTCGAGTTAGTAGCGACATGTAATTAACCGCTTCAATTTATAACAATTGCCGCATTCGATGTACAATACAGCATGCTCGCCGGAGAAGAACAGGCCTGGAAAAAACTTGAAACCCTGGATTCCTACGAGGTCGCCGAACGCTCCGGCGCCGAATATTGGGATGATGAAGATGTTTTTGCGGTCCTGGTTTTCGGTGAGCCCTACGTTGTCGACGTTGCACAGAGGAGTATTCGCGAGATAGGTCCGCATCATCATTTTCATGCTGATGAATCTACCCATTTTAATCTCCTGATACCGCTTTACCTGGCCTCCGCTGCGGCCGCAGAACCTACCGGCAAGCTGGTAGCACCAGGTACCCTCCCTCATGGCGGTTCGTTTTTCCGGGGACCACATGAACTTCCCACTGAAGTCATCGCCCATCATTTCGGCTCCAACCCCAAGCATCTGGTCAAAGTCGGACAAGAGTTGGGTGGGACTACCACCGACCACGGGGATGCGGCCGTGACGATACCGACATTTCCACGCTTGCCGGTGACAGTGATCCTCTGGGTTGGCGATCTGGAATTCCCGGCCCGAACCCAACTGCTTCTCGACGAAACCGCGCCTCTGCATTTGCAGCTGGACGGACTGTGGGCAGCCATGTTGATGACATGTGAAGCTCTCGTCCAGGTGGCCGGTCCGCATCACTAATTACCTCCCATCAGCCGGCCGGATCCTGTACGTATGCGCCGTTTAGAAGATTTAACTAGCGGGTAACCGTAAAATATCCGACGGAAATAACTGCAGCTGATGGAGGTAATTTAATGTCCCCGCATCATACTTCAATTCAGGAAGCCAAAGACATCGGCAATATGACCGATGCCGAGAAGAAACATGTGCCGATGATACACATCTCCGGCACACCCGCAGCTGGTGAATTGTTCGAGGTGGAAGTCTGGGTTGGCGAGCAGCTGGCGCATCCCAGTGAGGCGGAACATCACATCGAATTCATCGATCTCTATCTCGACGACATGTTTATCGCCCGTTGCGATTTAACCTGGGGCTATACGTACCCCAAGGCCTGCTTTACGGTAAAACTCGACCGGTCCGGCACCCTGCGCGCATATGAACGCTGCAACATTCATGGCGACTGGACTTTCAGCATGGACGTGACAGTCTGATTACATTCGCTGGAACGGCACCCAGCGGAGTTGATTATCGACTTTGGAGGGGCATGGCTCTGTGGAGGGCAATATAAAACCCCTGCCTTTATCCGGCAGGGGTTTTGTCTTTGGCGCGGAAACAGTCCGAAACCAGGGCCGCTATTTAAACATCGCAGACTTGAACGAGACTAACTCAACAACCACAATGAGCATCCGTAAACGGCTGATGTACCTGATAGTTTCAGCTGGTATCTGCTCCCTTTCCCTGATCCTGGTTCAAGTTAACGAAGATTTCTTTTACCGAAGCTTCCAGGCTGATGATTTCGTTGTTTTTCATCTGGTAGTTGAGATTGCGAGCATCATAGTCAGTTTTGCCATCTTCTCCCTGGGCTGGTTTGGCTACAAGCAACGGCCTGATATCCGTAATCTCGCCATCGCCATAACCTTTTTTATGGTTGGTGCGCTCGACTTCATTCACGTCGTTGCCTTCCCGGGCATGCCGGATTTCCTCTCACCCAACTCCACAGACAAGGCAGCAATTTTTTGGATCGCAGCCAGGCTGATTGCAGCTTTCGGTTTACTGATTGTAGCTCTCCTGCCGGCGAAAGCTCCTCCCAAATGGCTGCATCCGCGCCTGCTGCTGGCAACCGCCTTTTTTCTGGTCACCTCTCTGACACTGCTGGCAAGTTACACGGAGATTATTCCACGCATGTTTATCGAGGATGTTGGTCTTACGCGGCTGAAATATGGCCTCGAGTACCTGGTAATCGCCGTCGACTTTGGCGTGATTGCCATTCTTTGGAAGAGGATGCTGTTCAACATCCGGTCGACAACGTTTTTGCAAACTGCTCTTGTAATTGGCATTTTTTCGGAGCTGGCCTTCACGCTTTACGCCAATGCTTTCGATACCTACAATTTCTTGGGCCATATTTTCAAGGATGCTTCCTATTACTTTATTCTCAGGGCTATCTTTGTTACTTCGCTGCAACAGCCATACGTCGAGCTGGAGCAGACGCGCGAGGATTTGGAGCGATCATTTGACAGCATCGGCCTGGCGCTGTCATCCAGCCTCGGGCTTAACCGCACTCTCGACATCATCGTTAAACAGGCATCGGAGCTGTTACGTTCCCCATACGCGCTGGTGGCCCTGCAGCAACGCGAACCGGACAGTCTGACGGTGCTCGCCACGCACGGTTTCAGTGATGCCCCGTCTGTCATTCCCCTCAAGGAGAACCTGGCGTCAAAGGTCTGGCATGACCACGAGCCGGTATGGATCGACGACATCAACTCGACGTCCCAGCCTTATCCCTCGGTGATGACAGGCGGAGGTTTTAATTCAGCGGTTGCCGCTCCGATTCTCAAGGATGACTCTATCCTCGGTGAGATTGCCGTATACTCGCACCAACGCCGCGCCTACAATAAACCCGAGGCGCGGCTTCTCGCCGCTTTCGCTCGACAAGCGGCAATTGCCATAGAAAACGCGCGGTTGTTTCAGGAAGAACTGAACGCCAGAAACAGGATTCAGAATTACGTTTCGCAGCTTTCCATTCTGCATAATATCGGACTATCACTCAATCGTGAGACCGACCGCAATCGTTTGTTGAAGATGGTGCTTTACAGGGCAGCAGAACTCACCAAAGCCGGCGTCGGCATCATGACCCTGATCGTGGACGGTCAAACCGAGGTCATTTCCGAATATTATGCGCCATTCTATGAGCAGCAATGTAACATCACAGCCCAACCGGCAAACATGCACAAACGCATCGACATGTTGATAGGCGACGAGGATGCCACCAGGATTCAGCAACTCGATAATCTTGAGATGCTGCCGGAAGGACATATAGCTCTTGATGGTCTTCTGATCGGTACCCTGCGCGACACTCATGGCAGAACCGTGGGTTATTTCATGCTCAGCGACAAGGCCGGCGGCGCAACGTTTTCTTCCGAAGACGAGGAAATCATTTCGCTCCTGGCAACGCAGAGCTCCGTGGCGCTGGTAAGCGCGGAGAACTTTGCCAAAGAGCACCGGGTCGCTGAGACGCTTCAGGAAGCGCTACTCCCGGGAATACCCGATCGCGACGACGTGGAGGTCGGTCTTCTCTACCGTTCGACTGACATATATGGAAAAGTCGGAGGCGACTTCTACGATTTTATCGAGCTGGATGAGAGCCGCATCGCCGTTGTCGTTGGCGATGTCTGCGGTAAAGGTCTGGAGGCTGCGACGTATACCGCCATGATCAAATACATGCTTCGCGCGTATCTTGGGGAAGGAATGCTGCCCGGCGATTGCCTTATGCGGTTGAACCAGGAGGTCGCCAGGCAGTTGCCACCCGATAAATTCATTACCGCCGCCCTGGCTGTCATTGACACGGCCAGCCAGGTTATCAGTTACTCCTCAGCAGGCCATCCGCATCCATGCATCTGCCATAGCGGCAAAACCGCGCTCCTGTCGACACCCCAGTCGATTCCCCTGGGTGTACTTCCTGAATATAAATTCATGTCAACCCAGATTTCAATTGCCGGCGCCTGTTCGATATTCATGTACTCCGACGGGCTGATCGAGGCCAGGCCCAAAGGCCAGGAGCCCTTCGGCGAACAGCGCCTGCTGGAGACGCTCGCAGGGCGTTGCTGCGACTCACCCCAAAGTGTAGCGAATGACGCCCTGCAGGCGGCACTTGCTTACTCAGGCGACGAACTTCGCGATGACATAGCCATTGTGGCGGTGAAATTCAAACGGAAACCGTCAGCCTGAAGAAATCAACTGGGCCTGTTTGATCTCTATCTCCTGCATAACGCCCTCGTTGGGGCCAAACACGCGGCGGCTGACTGAAAACTGCTGGCTGAAGCCGTAGATTGAAATGGAGTCCACCGCCATCAGTTTTTGTGGTTCTTTCCTGATATAAAGCACCTGTAATGAACTGGGCGACTCGCCGTTCTGATTGAAACTGCGGAAGCCACCACCACCGGTGCTGCCGGCGTCCAGAAAAACAGTGCCGTTTTCGACGACAATTCCCTCACGGTGAGTATGGCCATCGACCACAACCGGAACCTTGCCACCCAGATTCCCCGCCTGCTTGGGATCGTGGACCGCGACGATGAACGGCTTCGGCCGGTGTGAGTCGACCAGTCCGGCGATCCGGATCGCTTCCTCGGCCTGACGCGCGTCAGTTGAAGGCTGAGGACTTATGCTCCGCGAAGCGGGATCGGGAAACCCGCCGATGAGAATATTGTCAACAGTTGTGAACTGACTATCCAACACCGTTACCGAAGGTATCGCCATCATGGTATTGATCGCGGTGGGAGTGTCGTGATTGCCCGCCACCCAGATATAGGGAACCGTAAGCGGCAAATACGTTGAGGGGTAACGCATCTCCAGCGAAGTTCCCAGATCGGTCAGATCGCCAGTGTCAATCACAAGATCGATTTTGTAAAGATCAACCACCGTCTTGACCAGCTGCGCCCCGGCGGCGCTGGAATGCATGTCGGACACGTGCAGCACCCGGATTGTCTCCGCTTCCGGAGACGTCAGCGGCAATTGGTGCAACTCGGTCAGGGTGCGATAAAGGTTGTCCGCGATTTCCGGAACCCGGTCCTCATAGGCATTCAGATTCGCAAGTGTATCCTCAGCGAAAGCCAGTACTTCGGGAGCATAGGTGAGATTTCCCGAGTAGCGTGAATCTCTGAAAGCTCCGACATCGTAAGTTCCGTAAATGAGAGCGCTGACACAGATGGCAGTCGCAAGGCCCAAGGCCATTCCCGCCAGAGCCCATCGCCAGCGGCGCTGCAACAAACCGGCGACAGCCGCTCCTGTCAGCATTGTTGCCAGGGCAACGCGAAATATCAGCGACCACTCCTTTGACCGGACTGGATCGCGCCAGTTTTCCAGATCCTGCCTGGCGGCGGAATCGGGGTTGGTCAAATCGCCAACATCGTTTACGGCAATTTCCTTCAGGGAATAGGAAACAATCGCGGGACCCGTGTGGGTGTCAGCTTCAAGCGAACCAGCCGGCGGCAGATTGACTTCGGATTTCCCATGCCAGGCAGGTTGTAACACGAACTCAAAACTTACCGGCCCTACTGTGATCTCAGTCGTTGAGGCAAGAATCAGTGCATAGTAGGACGTTCCAATCGCTGCTGCTATCGTGAGCAGTGTCAGTACCTGGCGGTAAACTTTGGCGATTTGTTGCCGCCGGCCTGCCGGCGAGGATTCAGGCGAAGTATCTGATGAGGAAAACATATTGGCAGATCCGAGACCGCGAACTCATAAATTTCTCGATAAAATATCAGGAATTACTGAGGGCCGCCGAAGCGGCCCTCAGTAATAAACTATATCGGCTACAATTTCAGGACTAAGCCCTGGCTTTCCTCGTCAGCATGTAACCACCGGCGATGAGACCAGCACCGGCAATACCGAACAGGATTACCTCGGCACCGGTTTTGCCTCCGGTAGAAGCTGTCGAAGAGCTGCTCGAACCAGATGAAGCCGTAGGCGCAGAGCTGCCCGCATCAACCGGGGTATCGTAAGCCGCCTGGGCAATCGCTGGGATCATCACCGCCAGCATGGCAGCAATAACAATGCCGATCAGTAGAACCTTTGCAGAACGTGTCATAAAGTTCCACCTCCCTTCGATATTCCTGATTGTCCGAAAACTTTGAGACTTTCGAAACTTTTGCATTACCTTCTACCCGGCGCAAACACCGGTAAATCGAATGTTATAGGAATATATTAGACATTTCAACTGAACCTCCTGTTCTCCAAACGTACAAATCATGACAATCAGAACCGGATTTAGCCCCTTATCCATGAATTCCTATCACTGGTTGGGTCTGTTATTGTAGCCACGATGAGAATCTTGATCACAGGCGGCGCCGGCTTTGTCGGCTCACACACGGCAGAACTCCTCGTCCGGGATGGGCACCAGGTGGTCGTTGTGGACGACTTTTCCTCTGGTAACGAATCCAATCTTTCTGCCGTGGCAGATAGTATCGAATTATTCCGGCTCGATATTCGTGATACTGCAAATTTATCCAGTGCGTGCCTGGATATCGATGTAATCATGCACTTCGCGGCTGTTTCTTCCGTGGAGAAGTCCATCCTGGAGCCTATAGCGACTCATGATATAAATACGGCCGGCTGTCTTAGCGTGATGGAGGCGGCCAGAATAAACCGCGTGCCGCGGGTCATTTTTTCGAGCTCAGCCGCGGTTTATGGCGATAACCCCGAACTGCCAAAAACAGAAAGCTCTCCGGTGCAACCACAATCGCCCTACGCCTGGCACAAATTAACGGGAGAATTTTATGGCCGGAACTACAGGGAATTGCATGGAATCGATTTCCTGGCGCTACGGTACTTCAATGTTTTCGGCCCCCGTCAGAATCCTGATTCCTCTTATACCGGAGTGCTGACGATTTTCATCAATCGCTGTCTTCAAAACGAACCTTTACTGATATATGGCAGTGGTGAGCAGACCCGGGATTTTATCCATGTCTCCGATGTCGCCGCGGTCAATCTTCTGGCAGCCAAGGCAAGCGGAACCCTGCCGGGCATAATCAACGTCGCCTGCAACGTGGAAACCAAGATTATTGACCTGGCCCGGCTGATTAAGGCAGCCTGTCACAGCGAAAGCGATATAGTTCATCTGGAAGAACGCCCGGGAGATATTTACCGTTCCTATGCATCAAATAAGCTGTTAACAGCGACATTCGGTTTTACACCCGCAATTTCGGTTGAAAACGGTTTGCGAGGCCTCATCAGCTCATAACTCACCCGGGTTAGTTATCCAAGGGCATTCAAGGTCACAGCGAGGGCCAGAGACCGGGCGGTGTCTGATTCTCCCACTGCGCCGATAAGGCGTGGCCCATGTCCATGACCTGCCAGCCACCGTTTTCCTGGTGTAACAAGACATCCTTTCCCGCCGCCCCGCTCGTATTTTCCACGCCGATGAGTGCCCATCCTGAGATGATATTGGGACCCCAGACGGCGCGAACGCCGCTGCCATCGCCCCAGTCACGCTCGAAAGCCCGCAGGGCGACGTCGGTGACAGCTTGAGCTTCGCTCTCATCAACATTAGGCATGATCGGTCCATTATCCGAGCGCGTTGACTGAGTCGCTGACGTGGTGCGAAGCACAGTTGTCTCTAGCGTTTCCACGGTTGTCACCGTGACCGCATCGTCACATCCGCCTATGATCAGACCGTAAAAAGTCAGCATCACCATGATGGCAACTAGTAAAAGAACAGTTTTCATCGATTGCCTTCCCTGTTGTTGATCGTAAAAACGGTAGTCCGTTCAGGACAAAGCATATGCGTTCGCCAATATCTTGCCAAGCCGTTGTATTGGACTTTTTATAAGATCGCGTATCTAATATCCAGGAGTGATGGAAGACACGAACGTCAAATCTGAGCAGCACCGAAAATCCGGACCGGTTTCCCTGCCGGTTCTTTTCGCAGCCTTCTTAAGGCTTGGCCTGACAGCGTTCGGGGGACCGGCGATGGTCGCTTATATCAGAGAAATGTCAGTCAATCGCCGTGCCTGGCTAGATCGAAAGACCTTCCAGGACGGTGTTGTATTAGCCCAGTCAGTTCCGGGGGCCACCGCCATGCAGATGGCGGCCTATACCGGGCTTCGGATTCGGGGGATAATCGGAGCCTTCGCCGCCTTTAGCGGGTTCGCCCTGCCTTCGTTCGCAATAATGCTGGCCCTTTCGGCAGCCTATGTTCAGGGACGGAACCTCCCCAGCTTTATTGCGATCTTCACCGGGCTGCAAGTTCTCGTCGTGGCAATCGTGGCCAGAGCCACCTGGTCAGTCGGTCGTGAACTGGTTCACGGCCTGCGGGTCTTTCTGCTCGCCTCGGCCTCGGCGGTTCTGCTCTGGTGTGGGGTCAGCCCCTTTCTGGTCATCGCCGGCGCCGCGCTTGTCGGCATGCTCATCTTTAGACAAAAGGAGTCCGTTTCCAGCTCAGCCCTGAAAAATGAAGCGGGTCGAGGTTCACTGAAAAAATACTATTTCAAGATTTTTTTGCTCGTAGCCCTGCTCGGCGCCGTTATGGTGCTGCTATGCCTGCTCGATCGCAATCTCTTCGAATTTGCAGCCCTGATGCTCAGGATCGATTTATTCGCATTTGGCGGCGGCTTTGCGTCACTGCCACTGATGCTTCATGAGATTGTTAATGCTCAAGGTTGGCTGGACAGCAATACCTTTATGGATGGTATCGCGCTCGGACAGGTCACACCCGGCCCGATTGTCATCACCACGACCTTCGTCGGCTATCTGGTTTACGGCCTCATCGGCGCCGCAGTCGGCACTATCGCGATATTCACTCCCTCTTTCCTGCTCGTCATCACGCTGGAGCCTTTCTTCGACCGGTTAAAATCCTCAAGCTGGTTCCAACATGCCACAACCGGCATTCTGGCCTCGTTCGTGGGCCTGCTCCTGTTTGTGACGGTCAAGTTCGCGATCGCGGTTCCATGGGATGCTTTGCGCTTACTGCTAGGCCTGACGGCTCTGATCGCCTTACTGCGTAACGTTGATATCTTTTACGTCGTTCTAATCGGCGGATTGGTGTCCTGGCTGATTTTCAGATAAGCCTGCTCCCCGACCAGTCGAGGCATTGCTGGAGCGCCATTGCAAATACCTGCCTGCCACTTTGGACCAGGAGAACTCCCGCTCGGCAACTTCTCGCAACCGGTTACGAAAAACCGGATCCCCGGTGGGATAGTCATTCAGAATATTGATCACTTGAGACGCCAGCGCCGTGGTCAGGTTCACCCCCGGCACGAGCTCTTTCAGACGCGAATCGTCCAGCGCCGCGGCGACCGCTTCCATGGGAGTGCATAATCCAGTCTGATAGGTC
>Ga0172371_10007470_pt1 | contig 15557 bp, 12 predicted proteins | sample Lak12m_FD_114543 | JGI IMG/M metagenome (GOLD analysis project Ga0172371, IMG submission 114543) | Freshwater microbial communities from Kabuno Bay, South-Kivu, Congo - kab_022012_12m | ecosystem: Environmental > Aquatic > Freshwater > Lake | place: Democratic Republic of the Congo: South-Kivu... | reverse complement strand
GAGCGTACGCGAGGGCTTCGCGCGCCTGGGCCTCGCTCAGGGCCACCGACAGCGGCATCAGCACCGCGCCATAGCGCCTGAGCGTCGTGGCGCGGAAGTCGGCGTCGAAGACGTAGTCGGGAGAGGCATGGGCTTCGCCGAGCGATCGGGTCCAGGCGAGCACGGAGTTCCAGTATGGGTCCGATGCCGCTGCAGCCGGCGCCCCCCGTCCGAAGTAGAAGGTCTCCGTCTGCTGCGAGACATGGAGTGCGATGCCGGGCAGCGCGGTGGCCCTCACATGGGGCGCGATCCCGGCCATCACGGGCGCCATGAGCGCGGCGGCTTCGGCCACACGCGGGTTGAAGGCGTCTCCGCCGAAGGAGGGGTGTCCGCCGGCGACATAACACCCGAGCGCGTGGTGCAGAAGCGTGTCGGCGGTGTCGGCGGTCGTCGGCGCAAGGTCGAATGGCCGCCAGACCTCGGACTGCGCTCGGCCATAGGCACGGCAGAGGCGCATCGTGGTGTCCACGAGGTCGGGTCCGGTGGCCTCCGACCCGGTGATGATATCCGCCCGGTAGCGGTCGAGGGGCACGGCGCTGCGCCACGGGATGCCTGGCCGATGGTAATGGTTGATCACCACGGCCGCGGCGGGATGCGCGGCTCGGATCTCGCGGGCGGCCCGCTCGATGAATGCGCCGAATGTGTTGAAGCGCCAGCGGACCCACTTGCGAAACGTCGGATCGGCGAAATCGTGGCGCGCGGGCACGTCGAGGCCTGTCTCGGCTCGGAACCTCGTCGCGCAGGCGGCGCAGTTGCAGGTGAGCGCATAGGGGCGCTGCCAGATGTTGGTCCAGGCCGATCCGTCGAACCAGACGCCGTCCAGTCCGAGCCGTCGGATGGCCTCGATCAGGTACGCGATCATGGCGTCGCCGTACCCCGACACCGGACAGCAGAAGATGCTCTCCTCGCCGGGGATGGGATCGGAGACGATGAAGCCCTGACGCCAGTCGGGACGCTCGAGGTTGCCGGCCCTGCAGATGGAGAGCGGATACCACGTCATCGCGGCCATGCCCTCGGCGTGGATCTCTCGCACCCAGTCGCGGAGCGCTGTCTCATTGCCCTCGGGGTCTTGCGCCGAACAGGGGATATGGCCGGTGCGGATCAGCGGGCTGCCCTCCACGTCCACGACCTCGATCCAGCGCGCCCGAACGCCCGCTCGCGCCAGCGCGGCCTCGGCAGCCTGCCTCCGGGATGCGTCGCGCTCCGGCGTGCTGGTGCGGCCCTCGAAGCGGAGCACCGACCGACCGTAGCGGGTCTCGTGCGCCGGCACCGGGCGGGTTGAAGGAACCTGGGCCGTCAGGCAAGCCAGCACGATCACGAGCATGGCATCCTCCCGGCGTTGCTGCGCCAAGGTTCAGCGCCTCGGGCCGGCGGACCTTCATCGGCCTGAGGCCGCCAACAGCGGCGTGAAACGGCGCCGCTGCCCATCCACGATCTCTCTTTCAGTCCCGATCGAGACCAGGGCAAGCGCCGCGCGTGCCGGCCGTTAAGGGAAGGTATGGAACGGCGGCCCGGTGCGCATCATCGTGAGCGATGACGGCCCGGCGCCCCGCACGATGAAGGAGAGGACGACGAGCCATGAGCGATGATGTGATACAGAAGTACTGCCGGTGCGAGGACCGCGGCTATCCCTCCCAGGACGGCGGGCACAGAGACATACGCCAGTGCGGCGGCACGAGGGTCTTGGTCCGCGGCAGGTTCGGCCCCGAGGGCGACGAGATGCGCTGCCCGAGGTGCGGGAGCATTGTGGCCAACACCTACGAGACTCGCTGCGACACCTGGGTGTGCGCCCGCTGCGGCGGAATCTGGTAGGCCCGGCCCGCTTCGCCGCCCGCGCGGTCGTCCGGCAGTCCCTCAGAACTCCGGCACGTCCAGCGTCGGCCCCAGTCTCGGCCGCGGCGCGGGTCGGCTGTACCGATTCACGGTCCTCGGGGCCACCGAGATGGCATACGGGGAGGCCAATGCACCGGCCCGCAACCAGCGGCACCCCGCCCGTCCATGCGAAGTCCCCGACGGCCAGTGACCCTTACCCACCCCATCGGCAAGGACCCGCGCGGAGACCGTTCTCAGTATGTAGCGCCCAGGAAAGCCACGCCATGACGCGCCCGGCCAGCACTGAGCGAGACCCAGAGGAGGGAAGCAATGAGACAGCTTAGCCTGATCGTGTTCATCGCCGTTGCGCTGAGCGTTCAGGCCCGGGCTCTGCCCGAGAACCGCGGGAGTGCCCGAGGGACTGGTGCGACGGCCAGACCCAAGATGACGCCGTTCCGAGGCGGCACCGCAGTCGCGAAGCACGGCTCCGTCTACGTCATGTACAGCGACGGCAGAGCGCAGGTACGGGCCACGCATCCGCCCGCCGGATACGCGGACAGCCCCCCGGTAAGCTGCGGCAACGGCGCCAGGATCGCGTTCGTGAGGTCCAATGCCCGCTCCGGCAGGCCGGAGATATGGGTCGCCGTCGCCGACCGGAGCGGGAGGATCAGAGAGCGCGCAATCCGGCGCCGATTCTGGACCATCCCGCAGCAGAACGGCCCGGACCTTCGCCTGCGCTTCAACCGAGCCCGGACAATCGAGGTGCTCGCGCCCGGCGGCAGGATGATGCGACTCACGCTCAAGGGCGAGACTTGCGACGCCGCCGGACGGCCTGTGGTGCGTTAGCCGGGTCGGAGCCCGCGCCGCTCGTCGCCTGGCGCGTCGGGCGGCGCGGACCTATCGGATGTGCGTGCATATAGGTCTGGTCACATTGCCGCGACGCAGTACGGCAAGCATTCCCCGGGCGCTCCGTTAGCTACCGATAGGTGAACTCAATGAGACCACGATGCGGGTGTTGCTGTATGTTGGTGGCGGCTCTGGCCGCGGGCATCGCCCTTGCTCTGGGCATGGGCCTCGGCGTGAGGCCATTCGCGTCCGGCGGGACCGTCGGGCGCTCATTGCTTGTGGTCGGCGCCGACGAGGGCGGGCGAGCCGACGTGGTGCTGCTCGTGTTCCTGGCCGACCCGCCGTCGGTCCTCATCCTGCCGCGCGATTCCATGGTGGACCCGGGCCAGAAGCTGAACGGCTACCTCCGCAACGGCGGCATGCCTGCGCTGGTCTCCGCGGTCAAGCGGCTGACCGGCGTGAAGCCTGCGAGGACGATGCTGGTCGAGATGGATCGCGTGCCGATGCTTGTGGACCGGATCTGGCCTGAGGGAGTCAAGCTGCACATACCCTACAGAATGAAGTACCGGGACCTGGCGGCCACGCCTCCTCTGGTCTACGACATTCCGGCAGGCCTTCAGCGGCTCAACGGCCTCCAGGTCCTTTGCGTGCTGCGCGACCGCAGCGACCATCAGGGAGACCTGGGACGGACTCAGCGCCAGATGGCCATCTGCAAAGAGTTGCTCAAGCAGGTGCTCCGCTCTCCCCAACGAATGCTGACCGCGGCCAACGCCTCGCGATCCCGCTTCGAGACCGACCTCGGCCTCGCTGATATGCTGAGCCTGCTGCGCCGAGTGCGGTCGTCCGCCGGTCGCCTCGCCCATATGCGTCTGCCGGGGGAGCCGGTGGTCATCAACGGCATCAGCTACTTCGATCCAGACCTCCCTGCCTCGCGCAGGCTGTGCGACCGACTGGCCCGCGGATTGTGCGCGCCCGACGGCACCGTGTTCTTCGTGTTGAACGCTTCGAAGACGCCGGCCCTGGCTCAGCGGGTGGCGAGCCGGATGTCGGCCGCGCTCGGCGTTCCGTGCCGCGGCGTCGCTCTGGCGGCTCGACGCCGAACGACGACCCTGATCAGCTACGCGCCAGAGACGATGCATCCCGTGGCGGACGCGGCGCGCCGCGAGCTCGGAGTGGGCAGCACGACCTGCGCAGCGCCGGACGCCGGACAGACCAGTCTGGTCATCGAGGTCGGTGACGACTACCTCAGCAAGGAGGCGCAACAATGAACACAGGCGTGGACGGAAGCGTCGCGCTGCGTCGCGCGATCTGGGCTCTCGGCATGTGCCTGACCATCGGGCTCTCGGGCCTGATCGCCGAGCCGCAGGGAGGCATGGAAGGCGTGACGCTGGATGGGCAGAGCGTCGCGGGCATGTCGCTGCCCAGTATTCGGAAGATGGCCCACCAGCGCCTTCAGCAGCGCGTTGAGAGGCCGATGATCTTCCAGATGGGCGGACGGACGGTCACGGTGTCGCTGAGGCAGCTCGGGATCCGGGGCGACGCTGAGTTGGCGTTGGACGCCGACCCGGCGGCTGCGCGCGCCTGGCTCAAGGGGCGCGAGCTAAGCCTCATGGCGCGCCTGAAGTCACGGCTCATGGCGACCGCCTACGGCTACGATGAACCGCTACCTGGCCCTCGGATCAGTGAAGAGGCGGCGCGAAGGCTGGCGCACAAGCTCTCCGATGAGCGAACCGGCCCCCGTTTCGTACTGCGCGAAGGTGTGCCGGTCGTCATGCCCGGCGCTGGCGCAACCGTGTCGAAGGAATCGGCATGCGCGGCCCTGGCGTCGGCTCTGGAGGCCGGGATGGACCGCGTCATGCTCTCCGAGCCCTCGTCGCAGCCGCTGCCGGTCATCACGCGCTTGCTGGCGGCGGCCCAGACGAAGATTGCGACGCGGAGCCAGGCCGCCATTGCCAACATGCGGCTGGCGACGGCAGCCCTCGACGGCGCCATCGCGCTTCCGGGCGAGATTCTGTCATTCAACGGCATCGTTGGTCGGAGGACGCCGGGCGGCGGCTACCTCGTCGCGCCGGTGCTGATCAGGGGCCGCAGGGCGGACGGGCCCGGCGGGGGAATCTGCCAGGTCTCAACGACCCTCTACGAGGCGGCGCGGTCCGCGGGCGGGGCGCTTGCCGTTGTAGAGCGGCATGCCCACTCCCGTCCTGTCCGCTATGCGAAGCCGGGCCGGGATGCCACGGTTGATTATGGCCGCAAGGACCTGCGGCTTCGCAACGTCTCCGGAGGCCCGCTGGCGCTCCGGTCGAGGCTCAGCGACCGAACGGTCCGAATCGAGATATGGTCCGGCCCGCCACAGATCGCCGGTGGCGTGATCGGCAACGAAAGCTGACCGATTGTGGAGGTAACGCATCCCATGACAACCAGACTTCTCATGCCGATCAAGGCGCTCGCCGGGTTCTCCCGGGCTTACCGGTGGGCGTTGGCCGGTTTCGGCGTGCTGTCCGCAGCCGCGACGGCTTTCCTCTACTTCGACATCGGCCCGAAGCGTGCCGGCCGGTCCACGGCGGTACTGCTGGACTCCACGGTCAGCGTAGCGCCGGCGGAGTTCGATGGATGGAAGCGGGCCTGTGCGGCGCGCGTCCCGTCGTTACTCGGGTCGCGAGTCAGCTTCGCGACGTTTTCGTCGGGGCCTGTGGTCCCGATCTTCCAGAACGCGGTCATCACGCCCTCGCGCACGGCTGTGTTCGCGGCAGCGTTCCGCGGCGTGGCGCAGGACTCCGTGGCGCGAGGAACGGACCCACTGGGGGCGGTCTCCCAGATCGCCGCGCTGAAGCCATCGCCCGCCCGGATCATCGTCCTGACGGATGGCGAGGAGTCCGGTCCGGTTCTGCCATCCCTGGCCCCCCGGATCGCAAGAGCCCTACGAGGGGTGCACGTGCTCTTCATGGGGCCCAAAGCCCGCCCGCGCGCGGCGGATGCGCTCGAGGCGGTCGGCGCCAGGGTGCTCGTGGCCGATCGCCGCAAGGGACCGCACCGGGCTCTGGCGGCGTTCCTCGGCAGGCCGTGGCCCCAGACGGCCGCCGCGGCGCTCCTTGCGAGCCTGTCTTTCCCGGCTCTGCTCCTGTCAGCCGCCGGCTTCCTGTTCCAGCCCGTGCCCGATTCGTCCGCGCGGCTTCTCGGCCCCAGCCGCGATGCACCTGCGCCGCCAAGGCCGGCCCGGCCCCGAGTCTGGTGCGGCCTGACGCCCCACGAAGGTAGCAGCGACGGGGTGGCTCGAGTTGAGGTCAACCAGTCGCTGACGATTTCAGGCAGCGACCTCAACGCCAGGGACGGCATCACGCCGCGCATCCGGGGACAGTGGCAGGTCCGCGTGACGCCCCTTGGAGCAGATCGCGCGCGCGTCGAGGTCCTGACGCGGCTGAACCCCATCGGCGTGCTGGGCGCCGCCATGAGCGGCCCGCTCGACGGCGAGGCGATCCTGCACAACGGCGACCGACTTCTCCTGGGACCGGGCGCAAACGCCGTTCTCTACATATCGGAGTCTGCTCCAGGGCAGGATCGTGCCGAGGCTCGGGAGCGGAGCGCTTCGCCCGAGATATCGTTGGCTGATTCGATTCTGGGTTGAGGCCGGAGAGGAAAGGAGACGGCGTCGTCATGTACGCAAGACGCGGCGTTGTGGTGCTCGGCGGAACGTCGGGACTTGAGGCCGGTCAGATCGCGCTCGACCCCGAGGCGCCGAACGGCCCGGTGCAGCGAGTAGGCTTCGAGACGCGATCAGGGCGTCCGGACCGGCTAGCACAGGGGCCGGGGGCTCACTTCGTGCCGCTCGGCATGAACCTGAGCCTCTGGCGGGATTACAGGCCGGACACCTTGCCGGCGGCCCTGGCAGTCCTCGAGCCGGAGTACTTCGAGGATACTGAGACGGGCGGGGGTCAGAGACCGTCGGCAGCCGCCGTGGCCATACAGGTGAAGAGCGCTGAGATCGCGCAGACGCTTCGGCGCGCCCTGACCGCGGCCGGGCAAGCTATCATTGCCGATCCCTCGGTTTCGATCGCGAGCTCGCAGCCGGCACTCTATGTGGTCGGCAGCGCCGCTGGCGCGACCGCCAACACGATGAAGCTCCATCTCGCCCGGTATGTAGCGACGGAGCCGGGGCTCGAGGCCTACCTGTTCATCATCGGGCCCGGGCTTGGCAACTCCTCGTCGGAGCACGCTGTCGAGCGGCTCAATGCCCAGGCGCTCCTCCATGGCTTGCAGGCCATATTCACCAGGAACCCCGGCCTGAGCAGCCGCCTCCATGTCTACTACACGGACGGCATCCCGGAGTGGCGCCCTGCCGCGCTCCAGCTCATGGCGTCTGAGATACGAGAGCGGGTTCAGGGCGAGAACGTCCTCGACTACCTGAGCACGGACCGGAACGACACGGCTCGGGTGGCTCTGGCCCACTCCTCACCGGACGGAACGCCTGAGCCGACGCGCTTTCTGCGGTACATAAGCGGGTTCAGCATCGAGGTCGCCGCGACGGAGTTCGAGCGGCTCTGCGCGGCGGAGATGCTGGCTGTCGCACTGACGTCCGTGTTCGGCTCAGGCCAGGCCGGCGGGCCGTCCCGATCAACACCGCTGAACCAGGCCGGTCTCGATGAGGTCGTCGCTCGCGAAGTGCAGAAGATCGCCTTCGACCAGTCCGACCCGGTGTCGACGGCTCGGCAGGCCCTGAAGCAGGCAGGAGGGGACGTGCAGGTGGCCTTGGCTGAGATCGGGCTTGCGGCGGGGGCCCGCGCCCACGCGCAGACGCCGATCATCATCGCCAGAGCGATCGCCAAGGCGAGGGAGTCCGTGGCTGGTCTCCACTATGTCGAGCGTGAGACGCAGGTGCGCGCAAGATCGGCCCATCTTCGGGAGATGGCGGACGCCGCCCGAGCACACGCGCAACGGAAGAGCGCCGATGCGCGCGCCGTAGAGGACCATGACCTGCCGTATGCCGAGGTGACCAGGGGTGCAGACGATCCGACCGTTCCCAACATGAAGGCCCGGCTCATCGCCTGCCGCGTGCTCGCCTCTGTGGGGGACACACTCTCGTATGTCCTCGATGTCGCTGCCAACGAGGTCGAGTTGGTTGCAGATCAAGCCGCGGCGGAAGCGCGGCTCATGGCCGACGCGGCCCGCGCGGCGGCGGACGATCGCGCCGCTGCGCGGCTGGCTTACGAGGTGGGTCGCGGGCCGCGCCCATGCGGCTACCGGATTCCCGTGGACTTCGAGCGGTACGGACCCATGGCGCCCCTCGATCCCGCGTGGGAGGCGCAGCCCATGTGGGAACGGCTCCAGCAAGCGACCGCGTCGGCTACGCGTCAGCTCCTGCAGATGCCCGTCGGAGAACTGACTGCCTCAGGCTTCGACGCGCTTGGGCAGAAGGCGAGGTCCTTCTTCGTCATGCCGCGCGTACCGGACATCCGCGTGCTTCTGGGGGGCGCACTCGGGCAGGTAGTCGGGCAGGCTATCGCCGCTGTCACGACACCGCCCGATGCCCTCGACGCGGGACGTCTCGAAGCGTACGGCGGTGTGGACTGCGTGCTTCAGTGCGCGGCGCCCAAAGCTCTGCACGATGCGCTCAGGCAGGTCGGGCTAGGCGGGGCGCGCCTGCTGGTTTCCAACGACAACGCCATCAGGTTCACGTCAGTCAGGCTCGGCGTGCCGTTGCGCTGCCTGCGAGACGCAGAGAGCTTCGCGACGACCTACCGCGCGATCCGGTCGAAGGAAGGCGCTGCGTACCACTGTGAGCCGTGGTTCGAGAGCGATCTCATCGCCGCAGCGGACGCCTGCACCGCGTTCGACGAGAGACTGAAGTGGCGCAGACCGGCGCCGTCCGGATCGGGAGGTCAAGATGCCAGACGAAGCGTTGGCGAACACGGCGGCAACGGCTCGGGCTCGAGGGTCGGGAATGCGGCTGACGGTTGTCCGGCGAGTGTGCGCACAGGCTAGGCACCTGGCGTCTCTCTGGCGCGGGCTGGACTCCCTAGTGGTGTCAGGTGTCCGATACAGCGAGGCTGCCAGCGAAGCCGAGCGAGCCGTCCGCGAGTTCCGCCGGAATGTCCGCAAGCCTGCTGACGCGGCGCTGAGCGTCATGGTCCTCGTTCCTCGCGGCGAGAGCCGGCGTCTCGTCGAGTGGGAACAGGAAGTGCGAAGCATGTTGCCGCTCGACGACGTGCGAGTGCTGCAGGCCGACCTGCCGGCGGGTCGCCGGTTTCTGGCTGTCGTCGGCCTCACTCCCGCCCGGGCTGAGTGCGGCGAGGCCGGCGAGGCCGAGGGAGAGTGGCCGATATGACCGTGCTTCAGGCGGCTCTGCATCTCGTTCTGCTTGGCGTCGTGGCCCGCACAACGGTAGGCCTCCTGATGCTGCGCCGCCGCTCTCAGGGAGACGACACGGAGCCAGGCCGGGCTGCGGTCTGGGTCTGGCGATGGCTGCCTGCGACACCCCTCCTCGGTCTGACGTGCGTGCTCTGGCAACGACCCGGGTTCGACCTCGACGTTGCATTCGCGGCCGGCGCCTGGCTCATGCTCTGGCTTGGGGCGCGGATGCTGTTTGGCCCTGCTCCCGCCGTCGCGCTCGCGATGCGTCCTGGGACCGGCGCCCAGAGAGACCCGACGGGGCTCCTCACGTATCTCGCCCTTGCGGCGATGCACCTGGTGCTGCTGACCGCATGTTCGAGGTCAACGCCTCCGCCGCGGACCTGGCTCACGGAAACGGCCTGGTGCTGGGTCGCGGTAGCCGTGATTGCCGGGGCTCTTCAGCATCCCGGCATGCTCCGGCTCCTATCCGGCCGGAGCGCCACGCTGATCCGCCTTGCCCTTCTCGGGGCGTTCGCAATGGCGCTGGTCGGAGTCGTGCTCCATCGAACGCTGCCGGTGCATGTCCTGCTGCTCGTCGCCTTCCTTGTGGGCGGAAGCCTGCACATAGCGCGCATTGACGGTTGCGCCACGCGGCACAGCACCGTCGCGGGCTGGTGCCGCCGATGGTCGCCGGCCCTGTTGCTCTGCGGACTCGCCGTGGCGACCCCCGTACTGCTCACTCGCGGCGACTTCTCGCCGGCCGTAATCGTGGCTGTCTCGTTCGTGCTGGTCCTTGTCCGCTACCGTGAGTCCGTGGCAGCCGCCGCACTCGGTGGCGCCATGAGCGCAGGCCTTGCGCTGGTGTGGTGGAGCGGTCTCGTCGCCAAGCTGAACGACCGCGTAGCGGCGCTCTCCACGCCGGGCGACGCTGGCGACGCGCAGCTCATCCATTCGCTCTGGGCTGTCTGCCGTGGCGGCCTGTTCGGCACAGGCCATCTCGAGGCGTGGACCTCCGGAGGCCGATCTGTTCGGCCTGCCGTCATCCTGGCGCCGACCGACGGCGTCGCGGTCGTGTGCGCTGAGGTCCTTGGCGTGGTCGGCGCCGTGTGCCTCATGGTGCAGCTAGGTCTCATGTGCTCATGGCTTCTGGGTGGCGTTCGCACAGCCTCGCCTCGGCGACGCGCCTTCTGCGACCTGGCGGCGCTCATCATCGCCGTGACATCGCTCTGGGCCTTCGGCTGGTCCGTGGGCTTGCTTCCCATCGCCGGGGTCTCATTGCCCTACATCGCTCGCGGAGAGGCCGTCCAGTTGCTGTGGGGCGCAGTCACGGCGACGGCGCTCGCGTTCGGCAGCGAGCAAACCGACGACGTCTTCGCCGGCGACGCCTCGCCGTCGGTGCGTTCCCTGCCCCAACTAGCGTTGGGCCTCGCAGCGGCGGCAACCGTCGTCAGGCTGTGCCTGCTGGCGACCGCTCTGCGCGCCGGGACGCTCGCCCGCCTCTACTATGATCGGCACGGGCAGGCCCGCGCGGCCTACGCCATCGCTCGCGGGCTCGTCAAAGCCGCCGACGGCAAGCTCTTCGTCTCCAACCAAGCGATACCGTTGCCGGAACACGGCCTGCCTCGCGCGAAACAAGCCCGTGCCTGGGCGCAGCGCGCGATCGTTCGTGGCGACTTCGAAGCCGGGCTGGACGGCCCTAGATTGGTAAGATCGTCCTTTGTGCAGTCGGAGCCGTCGGGGCTGGGCCGGGCGCTGCGTGACGCTGCGCTGACACGAGACGCGAGGCCGAAGGAGGGCGGCCGACCATGACCCAGGCCGTCGCCCGGACACTGCGACCGGGCGTGCTTTATGCCTACGTAGAGGACGCCCTCCGCGTCCACGGTCGCCGCGCCGGTGTCCGGATGCCGGAGCTGCGCGTGTTCCTGCCCGCGCAGACGGTGGAGTGGCTGGTCGCGAACCCCGAAGTGAAGACATTCCTAGAATCGTCTCTGCAGGTGTTCGCGACGCACCGCGGGCTGGCTGCCGACGCGGTGCGCATCGTGCCCAGCGTAACGGGCCGGATCGAGGTCGAGGCCGGGGCCGAGCCGGCGGCAAAGGCCGGATCGGGCTTCCTGCACGTGCTCGATGGCCCGCAGCAGGGCGGCGGACTGAGCCTGAACCCCGGACAGGTCCCCGCAGATCCGGAAACCACGAAGGCCGCGGGCGACTGGAGCACAGATGGACCGGAGACGCTGCGGAGCCTGATCGGTCTGGACCCCGCGGCGCCGTGGCCGTCGGGCGAGGTCCGTGTGGTGCGCGGCGTTCGGGTACGGTACCAGGTCATCGAGCGACGCGAGCGCAATGGAAACGGAGCGCATTAGGTGAGTTCACAGACAGACCGCATTACGATCGTCCCCGGCGTTCCCGCACGCTGGCATCTGCAGGCCGTTCTGTCCATCGCCGTCGGCGAACACGATCGGATCGTGCTGGTCTCGGGACGCCAAACGACGGTTCAGGTGTGGGATGCCTGGCGCGGAGCGCGTGTCGCGGAGTTGAGAGGGCACTCGGGCCCCGTCCGTGCCGTGGCGCTCACGCCGGGAGCCCGTTGGGCTCTGAGCGGCAGCGACGACAAGACGGCCGGTCTCTGGGACCTGGAGTCGGGCGGCGCTGTCCGCCGGTCCACGATGCACACCGGCCCGGTGCACTCGGTCAGCCTCTCGTCAGATGGGCACCTTGCGCTGACGGCGAGCTGGGACGGCACGGCCTGTCTGTGGAGCACTCTTGACGGGAAGGAGCTGCGCCGGTTCCGCCACGCCGAGCACGACATCTCGTCGTCGGCGCTATCGCCGGACGGCCGACGTGTCCTGACCGGTACCTACGCTTCCGCAAGCCTGTGGGACGCAGACTCGGGCGCGGAGCTGCAGAGATTCGAGGGTCACCACAACTACGTGTGGGCCGTCGCGCTATCGCCGGACGGCACCCGCGTCCTCACTGGAAGCCGGGACACGACGGCGCGGCTCTGGAGCGCAGCAACCGGAGCGGAGCTCTGCCGCCTGACAGGCGACGCTGCGGACGTCAAGTCGGTCTCCTTCTCGCCGGACGGCGCGAGAGCTCTCACCTGTAGCGGGAACTGCCGAATCTGGGACCTGGACGCAGGCCAGGCCCTTCACATCTTGCAGACGGATGGATGCGCAACCAGGTCGGCCTGCTTCTGCGCTCACGGTCATCTCGCTCTGGCAGGAACCAGCAACGGCGCCACGATCCTTGTGGATGCGGAGACCGGACTAGAGTGCTGCAGATTCGCGGTCTTTCATGACGGTGCGTGGGCGGTCTGGGACCCGGCGGGACGCTACGACGCGTCGGACGACGGATGCACTCCGCATATCGAAGGTGTAGCCGGCGAACGGAGGTTGCCGCTAGCCGAGCTGAGAGCGGCGCATTACGACCCGGGCCTGCTGGCGAAGCACATGCGCTGTCGCCAGAGCCCTCTGCGTCAGATCGGGCCGGTCCTGACATGAGCTCCACGCCGTACCCGAGGAAGGAACGCCCGCACGCCTCGCGGAACAGAACGCCGCGTGCCGTGCAGTGTCCGTTCCGGGCAAGGGAACTGTCAGTTTGCCGTTGGTTAGCGGATAGACGCGAGATCCGCAGCGAACGATCCGGCGGCGGACCACTGGGCGGCACAGCCATATCACGTGGGGAGCCGCTATGCTGGAGGCCTTATTCGATGCGCTTGACCGACGCGATGCAGCCATGCTCGAGAAGTGCTGGGGCGAGCTCGTGGGCCGCATGGACGCCCACGCCCGCAAATACCTGCGTCCATACTGCCGCGATGAGGCCGAGCGGGATTACCTGGCCATCGAGACGGTCGTGGCAACCCTCGACCAGATCGGCAGGCATATCGAGTCGCCCGGGTTCGAATGGCGCGGCATACCCGCGTTCTGCGGCTACGTGTTCCAACGCCTTGACTGGAGGCTCCGGGATCGCGTGGACAAGCTGCTCCGGGAGCGCCTCATCATCGTCCTGCTGGCTTTCGAGGAGTGGGAGACCGGTCCGGACAACCAGCGCCCCGACCATGTTGCGCTGGCGCGTGGGCAGCTCGAGTGGCTGCTGGCGGTGTTGCGCACCATCTCAACGGAAACAACCACGGTGGCAGGCACCGCTGCAGCAGTCCTCGCGTGCCTCGCCGGCGCATGGCGGGAGTCGGCCGGCGTTGTGGCCAACATCGAGTACCGGCCCAAGGACCTGGCGCAGTGCGTCCAGGGGCGCCTGGGAGTGTCGCCGCAGACACGGGATTCGCGCATGAACGATCTGCGCCGCAGGTTGCGCCAGGCCGCGGAGCAAGCAAGCGGCCCATCGGCCCGGGCCAGAAGGGGGAGGTGAGCGGCTTTGACCCACGCCAACATAGAGAGTACGGCGGAATGCCGGCGGGTTCGCGATCTCATCGCGGCCTACGGCGTCGGAGGCGGCAAGCTGGACAGCGACGGCGCGGCGCTCTGGCACATGGTCGAATGCGACGCATGCCACGCCGCTTACTGCGCGGCCCTGCCGGACCCGGCGACCATCGAGCCGACGGCCCTCGGCTCACGGACTCCGCCGCTGCCTGACTGGCTCCCGGTTCTTGCGCGACACCGGTCCGGCTGGTTCGCTTCGAGTTGGGAGGATCTCAAGAGAGCGGTCGGCGAGGGCATCGAGGAGGCGGCCTCGGTCGTGTCGTCCCTCCGCCTGTTCCTCTACTCCCGCCGGAGGCTAGGCATGGTGCCAACGCTGGGGGCGCCGTCTTCGCCCGACCTGATCGTGCTGGAGCCCGTCGAAGTGTTGGAGGACGAGATACGGTTCGGGCCGTCAGAGGAGCCGCCCCGCCCCGTTGTCTCCCTGAACGTTCTGTCTTCGGGATGGGATGCCATCGAGCCGTCTGTGCCCTGCGCGGTGGTGTCCGGGCCCACGGTGACGCGGAAGGGCGAGCTCCTCGTGGTTCTCCGACTACCGGATAGGCGCTTCGCCGGCTGGCATTGCGGCTGCATGGTCTCCATCCAGTCAGAGCTGCCTCCGATCCAGTTCGAGGGATGCATGTCGGAGGAGGGGGCGGGCCTTCGTCTGGAGATCCGGGGCGCCGGCCTGCCCGTTCAGCAGGAACTGGACCTCGACCTGACGGCGGACGACGTCCGGTACTACGTCCGGCAGGCAGACGATGCCCGCGAGACCGAGGGTAGCCGGCCCGCCGCAGACGCCGAGAACGCGGTCCAGGCCGATGGCGACGTGATCGTCATCTCGGACGACCGGTACCTTGTTTACAGACTAATACCGGGGTGGGATCTCGATACGGTCCGTGGCGCGCGCATCTTCGTCGTTGGCACCGGCGCACTGGGCAACGAGGTGATCAAGAACCTGGCATTGATGGGCATCGGGACCATCGTGGTTGTGGACTTCGATACGGTGGCCAAGGACAACCTCTCCCGATCTGTCCTCTTCCGCGGCGCCGACGCGGGCCGTCGGAAGGTGGAGGTCGTGCGGGAGAGGGTCAGGGAGATCAACCCCGACGTTCGGGTGATGAGCGTCCACGAGGATGTGTTCCGGCTCGGCCTGGGCTACTTCCACCGTGCCGATGTCGTGATAAGCTGCATAGACTCCTACGCTGGACGCCAGGCGGTCAACGAGGCCTGCTGGCTGCTCGGCAAGCCGTGGATTGACGGCGGCCTCGGCGACGAGAAGGCGCCGTTCGACGGGTACGTCCACACGTTCGTGCCCAGGCTGGACGTCGCATGCTTCGAGTGCACGCTTACCGCTGCCCAGCGAAGCCAGCTCGACGCCCGCCAGGGGTGCGGCGAGCTGGCGCTCCGGCTCCGGGAACAGCGCAAGGTGCCGACCACGCCGACATGCGCTTCGATCGTCGGCGGCATCCAGGCCCAGGAGGCGCTGAAGCTCCTTCACGGCAAGAGCCTTCTGGCGAACAAGCGCGCGTACCTGCCTGGGGCGGACTACGACATGATGGTCCTCACCTACCCTGTCAGCGATCAGTGCACCACCCACCAGGGACCTCCGGGCGTGGCCGTAAGGTCGCTCCCGCAGTGCCGCGCCTCGTCCTCGACAGCGCGGGATGTCCTTGCCGCCGTTGGGGCGGCGGACGGCGCTCTGCTCCTGCGCGAGCAGTTCGTCACGGAGGTGTGGTGTACAGAGTGCGGCGGGACACACCGGCCTGTGAACGCAGCGGTGTCGCTCATGGCGGACAGGGATCGGATGTGTGAGAAGCACGGTATCGCCAACGCGTTCAGCGGGTTCACTCGGATCGAACGGGATGACGATGCCGCGGGCTGGATACTGAGCCGTCTGGGGGTCCCGGCGCTTGACATTGTCGCCCTGGCGCTTCCCAGGGCCGACGGCTCAACGGAGTACGCTTACTGCGAGCTATCGGGCGACGCCGACGAACCGGGACTGTCGTAGGATCCAGAGGAACACATTGACTCGCGACGGGTCGCACATCGTACTGACGGAGGCCGATCTGGCCGCACCGGCGGGCGGGCTTCGCCGGCGCATGGTCGGGTGCGCCCTTCTCTGCG